>Ga0157369_10004999_pt1 | contig 15528 bp, 13 predicted proteins | sample C25metaG_FD_113461 | JGI IMG/M metagenome (GOLD analysis project Ga0157369, IMG submission 113461) | Corn rhizosphere microbial communities from Kellogg Biological Station, Michigan, USA - C2-5 metaG | ecosystem: Host-associated > Plants > Roots > Rhizosphere > Soil | place: USA: Michigan... | reverse complement strand
GAAGGCGGCATCGGCACCGGCGTCGACAACGGCTCGTGGATTTCCACTTCCTACCTGATCGGCGAGATCGTGGTCATTCCGCTGACCGACTATCTCAGCCGCGTGTTCTCGTTCCGCAACATCATGCTGGGGCATGCCGCGCTGTTTGCGGTGTTCTCGGTCGCCTGCGCCTTCACCCACGACCTGCCGTCGATGATCGCGATGCGCGGCCTGCAAGGTTATTCCGGCGGAGTGCTGATCCCGATGGCGTTCACGCTGGTGTTCACCAAGCTGCCGAAGGTGCAGCAGCCGATCGGGCTCGCGATGTTTTCGATCGCGGTGACCTTTGCGCCGGCGATCGGCCCCACCATCGGCGGCTATCTCACCGAGAATTACGGCTGGCAGACCATCTTCTTCGTCAACGTGATCCCGACCATCGTCATGGTGACGATCCTGTATTTCACGCTGGAACGCCAGCCGATGCAGCTTGGTCTTCTGAAGGAGGGCGACTGGTTCGGCATCGCCACCATGGCGATCGGCCTCTCTTCGCTGCAAGCCGTGCTGGAAGAAGGCAACAAGGACGACTGGTTCGGCTCGCCCTTCATCGTCAAGCTTGCCATCATCGCTGCGATCAGCCTCTCGCTTTTCATCGCAAATGAGCTGATCGTGGAGAAGCCACTGCTGCGGCTGCGGCTCCTGACCAATCGCAATTTCGGCATGGGTACCACGGCGGCGGTGTTTCTGGGGTTCGGGCTGTTCGGCTCGATCTATCTGCTGCCGGCCTATCTCGGCCAGGTGCAAGGCTATAACGCCGAGCAGATCGGCAATGTGCTGGCCTGGACCGGCCTGCCGCAGCTGATCCTGATCCCGCTGGTGCCGAAGCTGATGCAGCGGATCGACGCGCGCTATCTGGCGGCGTTCGGGCTCGTCTTGTTCGCCATCAGCTCCTTCATGAACACGACCATGTCGCTGGATTATTCGGGCGATCAGTTCTGGATCCCGAATATCATCCGCGCTGTCGGCCAGGCGCTGACGCTGGCTCCGCTGAGCAACGTCTCGCTCGGCAGCGTGGCGCCGCAGGATGCGCCGGCCGCTTCCGGCATCTCCAACATGATGCGCAACCTTGGCGGTGCGATCGGCACCGCGGTGCTTGCGACCCTCGTCACCAAGCGCGAGCAGTTCCACTCCAACATCATCGGCCAGTCGGTCGATCTCGGCCGCGAGGAAGTGCGCACGCGGATCGCCGAGATGACCAACTACTTCCTGTCGCATGGCGTGAGCGATCCCGCCGCCGCCCACGCCCAGGCCATCATCGCGCTCGGCAAGACCGTGAAGCGCCAGGCCCTGGTGATGGGTTTCAGCGACACCTTCATGGTGCTCGGCGTGGTGCTGCTGCTTTCTGCCGCCGCAATCCTGCTGACACGCAAGGCGGCGGCCGGCGGAGGCGGCGCGCATTAAGGCATTCGCGCGCTCGCCCCATCCGGGCTGCTTCGGCAGCCCGGGATTTTTGTTTAATCTTGCCACAAAAGCACAGGCATTGACGGAGACGTCGACGGAAGGGGCAGACAAGCGCGCCGAAATCGCCGTATATTCGCGCCGAAGCATCATCAACCCATTAGGCCCATGCGAAGGAAGGGGCAGCTCAGCCGGCGCGACGCCTTGCAGACGCTGGCGATGGTCGGCGCAGGCGCGATCGCCAGTGCGCCCTCCTCCGGCCGCGCCATTCCTGCCCCAAGTCGCAACCACGTACTCGATACAATCCTGCAACGCGCCGTCGACACACGACAGGTGCCGGGCGTCGTCGCGATGGCAGCGACCGATCGCGCCGTCATCTATGAAGGCGCGTTCGGGCCGCGCTGCGTCGGCGCGGCAACCAGGATGTCAGCCGACACTGTCTTCCGTATCGCCTCCATGGTGAAGCTTTTGACCTCGGTCGCCGCGATGCAGCTTGTCGAGCAGGACAGACTGAGGCTGGACGAGCCGGCGGAGAGGATCGACCCGGAGCTTGCCACGTTCCTCGTGCTCGATGGTTTTGACGACAAGGGCGCGCCGCAGATGCGGCCGGCGCGACGGCCGCTCACCCTGCGCAATCTGCTCACGCACACGTCCGGCTTCAGCTATCCCCTGTGGGATGCGAGCGTCGTTCGCTATCTCAAATGCTGCCTCACCGACAAGAAGCTGCCGCGGCGGCCGCTGACCTTCGATCCCGACAGCAAATGGGCCTATGGCAGCAGCATCGACCGCGTCGGCCGGCTGGTGGAGATCGCAAGCGGCATGCCGCTCGATCGCTATTTCGGGGAGCACATCACCGGCCCGCTCGGAATGCACGATACCGCCTTCAACATCGGCGCAAGCCAGCGCTCGCGCGAGGCCGCCATCCACCGGCGCAATGCCAACGGCAGCTTCAAGGCGGAGGCACCGGAAAAGCCGGTCGTCGCCACCGTGTTCTCAGGCGGTGGCGGCATCTATTCCACCGCGCCTGACTATCTGACCCTGCTTCAGGCCCTGCTGAACGGGGGAAGTTTCAACGGAGCCGCCATCCTGAAGCCGGAGACCGTGGCGCTGATGTCGCAGAACCAGATCGGCGACATCGAGGCCGGCATCATGAAGACCACCAATCCGGCGCTGTCGAGCGATGTCGATTTCTTTCCCGGGTTGCGCAAGCGCTGGGCGTTCGGGCACATGATCACGCTCGATCCCGTGAGGGATGGCCGCAGGGCCGGCAGCCTGACCTGGGCCGGCCTGCTGAACACCTATTACTGGATCGACCCGGTCTCCCGCATGGCCGGCGTCGTCATGATGCAAATGTTACCCTTTGCCGACGCCCATGCGCTAAAACTCTATCGTGAGTTCGAACGCGGCATCTATCATGCCTTCAAATCGGCCTAAGCGGGCGATGTATTGTCCGCCGAGCAAATGATTGAGGGAACGGCATTGTCACCCAAAGCCGTGGTTTTGGCGCTGGCCTTGATCGGCGGTCTCGCGCCGTTGACGCCAGTCTTTGCGCAGGATCGCCTGCAGGACGCGCCAGTGGAGCTGTCTCTGCTGGCGACGCGCGATGCGGCCGGCGACAAGTGCCGCCGCGTCGACAGGCTCGATCCAGTCAACCTCGCGTCGATGTCGCTGCACCGGACCTTCCATGATGATTTCGACGAGCATCCGCTGAAGCACGGCCTATGGCTGCCGTATTATTCCGGCGGCGCGGCGTGGCCGCAGGCGCAATATTTCGGCGGCTCTCGCTCCCAGCTCAAGCGCCAGACCAAATATAATGGCGAGCAGCAGATCTATGTCGATCCGCGCTACCGCGGCCTTGCGCCCCGGGCGCTGGGCCTCGATCCGTTCCGCGTTCGCAACGGCGTGCTCTCGATCATCGCGAGCCGCACGCCGCCGGAATTGCAGGCCGCGCTATTCGATAATCCCTACATCTCGGGCATCCTCACCACGCAGGAATCGTTCTCGCAGAAATACGGCTACTTCGAAATCCGCGCCAAGATTCCGGTCGGCACCGGCGTGTGGCCGGCGTTCTGGATGCTCGCCAATGACGGCGGCTGGCCGCCGGAGATCGATGTGATGGAAGGACGCGGACAGCGGCCCGGCGAACTCGTCATGACCACGCATTGGCGGATTCCGGAGACGCAGAAGATCATCTCCTGCGGTTTCGATTTCCATCTGCCGGACGCCGCGCTCGCCTTCCATGACTACGGCGTGCTCTGGACGCAGGACCGGATCATCCATTTCATCGACCGCCAGCCGGTTTCCGACATCAAGGTGCCGGTCGGTTTCGACGACCCCATGTACATGATCATCAACCTGGCGATGGGCTCGAAATTTTTCGACGGCGTCGGTGTCGTCGATGGTGAAACGCCGCAGATGGTCGCGTTCCAGATCGATCGGGTTACCGCCTACCAACTCGATCCCTATCAATCCGACAAGACGCAACAGGGTTCGGCGCCGATCAAGGCGAACCTGACGGGGGACAACAATGGCCGGTAGATTCTCGCGGCGGAATTTTGCCAAGCTGGCGGGCCTCGCCGGGCTCGGCCTGTTTTCGCCGGCCGCAGCGCAGGACAGCAAGGCGATCACGGCGCCGGAGCCCGCGAAATTCCCGGCCGGCTTTGTCTGGGGCACCGCGACCTCGGCCTACCAGATCGAGGGCGCCGTCCACGAGGATGGCCGCGGTCCCTCGATCTGGGACACGTTCAGCCACACGCCCGGCAAGATCGGCGACAACACCAACGCCGACCGCGCCAACGACCATTATCACCGCTACAAGGAAGACGTCGGCCTCATCAAGGATCTCGGCGCCAAAGCCTATCGCTTCTCGATCGCCTGGCCTCGCGTATTTCCGAACGGCGACGGCGCGCCCAACCCGAAGGGCCTCGACTTCTACAACCGACTGGTAGACGAGTTGCTCGCAAACGGCATCGAGCCTTACGCCACGCTCTATCACTGGGATTTGCCGCAGTCGCTCGAGGACCGTGTCGGCGGCTGGCGCTCCAGCGACACGTCGAAGGCCTTCGGCGATTACTCCGGCTATGTCGCCGAGCGCCTGAGCGACCGCGTCAAAAACTTCTTCACCATCAACGAAGCCGGCCGTTTTCTCAATTTCGGCTATGGCTGGGGCATCGATGCGCCGGGCCTGAAGATTCCGACCGGCGAATTGAACCAGGCGCGCCATAACGTCGTGCTCGGCCATGGCTATGCCGTGCAGGCGATCCGCGCCAAGGCGCGTGCCGGCACCAGGGTCGGGCTTGCCGAAAACATCGCGGCTTGCGTGCCCGCGATCGATATGCCGGAATATATCCGCGCCACCGAGATCGCGACGCGCGAATTGAACTCGGGTATTCTCGGCGTGATCCTGGAGGGCAAATACACCGACGGCTATCTTGAATTTGCCGGCAAGGACGCGCCGAAATTCACTGCGGGAGATTTGAAGATCATCGGCTCGAAGATCGACTTCGTCGGCCTCAACATCTACGCGCCGCAATTCTACATCGTGCCCAAGGACAGCAAGCCCGGCTTCGACGTCGCGCCCTTCCCTGCTTCTTTCCCGCACATGAACTCGGAATGGCTGCGGATCGGCCCGGAGACGGCCTATTGGGTGCCGCGGCTGGCCGCCAAGGTTTGGAACGTCGACAACATCTTTATCAGCGAGAACGGCACCTCGTCCGAAGACAAGATCGCCCGCGACGGCAAGATCTATGACCTCGATCGCATCATGTTCCTGCGCAACTACCTCGTGCAGTTGCAGCGTGCCATCGCCGACGGCGCACCGGTGCGCGGCTATTTCCTCTGGAGCCTGATGGACAATTTCGAGTGGATCTTCGGCTTCGAGAAGCGCTTCGGCCTCTACCACGTCAATTTCGACACCTTGCAGCGGACGCCGAAGCTCAGCGTGTCCTTCTATCGCAACGTCATCGCACGCAACGCGGTCAGCTCCTGAAGCGCGGCGCCACCAGGTTGAATCGTCATTGCGAGGAGCGAAGCGACGAAGCAATCCATATCTCCGCTTGTGGCATGATGGATTGCTTCGCTCCGCTCGCAATGACGGCTTGTGCGCGGCTGGATCTCAAATCATCAAGCGCTAGCTGATCGGCTTGTGGTGCGGCACGAACAGCCGTCCCTTTTCCGTCACTGCCGCGATCGCAAGCGCCACCAGGGCACAGATGAAGAAGCCGACAGAGAACGGCAGCAGCGTGCCGTCATAGCTCTGACCGATCAGCATGCCGACGCCGATGCCGAGCAGCGTCGTGATCGATCCATAGAGCGAGGATGCCGTGCCGGCGATATGGCCGTGCGGCTCCATCGCGAGCGCGGTGAAGTTCGCCATCATCAACCCGAAGAAGAACATCATCAGCGCCGACAGCAACATGAACAGCGGCAATGGCAACATGCCGGTCTTCTCGGCGACCAGCATCGCCACGGCGACCAGTGCGAAGCCGGCCAGCGCGCCGTGCGAGATCACGCGCATGCCGACGCGGCCGACGATGCGCGAGTTGAGGAAGCCCGCGATCGCAACACCGCTCGCAATAGCCGCAAACGCAAGCGGGAAATAACGGCCGAGCTTGAAGATGTCGGTGAAAACCTGCTGCGAGGTGAAGACGAAGGCGAACATCGCGCCCCAGACGCCGCCGCAGGCCAGCGCATAGCCGATGGTCTGGCGGTTGGTGATGGTCTGGCGAAAAGCGGCAAGCACCTCGCGGACCGCCAGCGACTTGCGCATTTCGACCGGCAGCGTTTCCGGCATGCGCAGCGCGCTCCAGATCAGCGCGATCACGCCATAGAGCATCAGTACGACAAAGATGCCGCGCCATTGCGCCAGTATCAGCACCGCCTGCCCGAACGATGGCGCGATCACGGGAACGGCGATGAACACCATCATCGCAAGCGACATCACGCTCGCCATCCGCCGCCCCGCATAGCAATCGCGCACGATCGAGGTGGCGATCACCCGCGTCGCCGAGGTGCCGAGGCCCTGCAGCGCGCGCGCGAGCAGCAAGGTTTCGAACGAGGGCGCCCCGATCGCGAGCAGGCTGGCAAGCGCATAGAGCACCATGCCGCCAAGCAGGATCGGACGGCGGCCAAAACGATCCGACAGCGGCCCCATGGCGAACTGGCCGATGCCGAATCCGAACAGGAAGATCGACAGCACGAGTTGCGGATGGTTGGGGTCGGCGAGCGCAAAGGCGGAACGGATGTTCGGAAGCGCCGGCAGCATCATGTCCATCGCCAGCGGGTTCAGCGCCATGATGGAGGCGATCACGACAACAAATTCGGGAAAACCCATCGGACGATGGCCAGAGGAAACCCAGGCGTCGGCATTGATTTCAGTCACTTAGCACCTCATTCAGGGCGCGATTTAATCCGGCCTTGCTGCGGTGCACAATGTCCAATTTCGAATAGGTGGCCGTCGAAGGGAGATTGGGGCGCCTGATTTATCGGCGCCAAGCTCTTTAAGCGGCGGCGCCGAGCAGTCGCTTGAGCTTCATCACCGCGCTGTCGGGCGTCGTCAGCACCGGCCGGCCTGTCGCTTGGGCAACCTTATCCGCCGCGGGCGCCATGCTGTATTGCGCCAACGCGATGATGTCGCAGTCGCGCAACTCCTTCGACGCTTCCACGACCAGCCGGTCATGCTCGGCACGGTCGCCGCGATCGAGCGCCGCCATCGCCCCTTCGGCGAGTTTCGGCATCAGTTGAATGGAAGCTGGAAATTCGCGCGGCATCGACACCAGTGTCGGAGGAAACGATGACAGCAATCCGACCTTGGGTCCGCGTTTCGCGGCCTCTTCGATCATCGCCTCGTTCGGCTTCAAGATGGGCATCGGCGCCTGCTTGCCCGCGACCGCCTCGATGCAGGGGCCGAAGGCCGAGCAGGTGAAGAGAATGCCGTCCGTGCCGGTGCTCGCCGCATAACGGCCGATCGACAGAAAGCGCTCGGTCATCGCGTCGGTGAGCTTGCCGTCGCGCGCCAGATCAGCCGACAGGCTGTCGTCGAGCAGGTTCATCAGCGTAGCCTCCGGCCAGAGCCTGGCGAAGGAGGCCTCGATCGGCACGATCGAGTGTTTCAAGGCGTGAACGAGAGCGATGCGCATCTGTTAAAGCCGGTGCTTTCTGCTCCCTCTCGCCGCTTGCGGCGAGAGGGTTGGGGTGAAGGGAATCTCGGCGAGGGTAGTGAGAGTTGAACTTGCGGAGAGCCCCCCTCACCCGGATCACATCTTGCATGCAATCCGACCTCTCCCCGCATCCGCCTTCACTAAAGCTTCGGCGGACAGGCGCGGGGCGAGGTGAACGCACGTCTTTACTTGAACGGGATGGCGTACATCAAGCCGCCCTTGGTCCAGGTGGCATTGAGCCCACGCTCGAGCTTCAGGGGGCTCGCCTGGCCGACATTGCGCTCGAAGATCTCGCCGTAATTGCCGGTCGCCTTGATCACCTGCTGCATCCATTTGTTGTCGAGCCCGAGCCGCGAGCCGAGATCGCCGGAAGCGCCGAGCAGGCGTTGCACGGACGGCGCCTGGGACTTCGCCATCTCGCCGACATTGGCCTGGGTGACGCCGAGCTCTTCGGCCTCGACCAGACCGTAATGCAGCCAGGAAACGATGTCGCTCCACACTTCATCGCCGTTGCGGGTGAAGGGGCCAAGCGGCTCCTTGCTGATCGTCGTCGGCAGCACGAGGTAGTCGGACGGATTGGGAGCCGCGGTTGCAACCGCGCCGGCGAGCGCGGAGGCATCCTGGGTCATGGCATCGCAGCGGCCGCCGAAGAAGGTCTGGTACATGGTGTCGACGCGATCGAATACCAGTGGCTTCCAGTCGATGCCGTTGGCGCGGCCGTAATCACCGAGCGTCACCTCATGGGTCGTGCCCTGCGCGACGCAGACGGTCGCGCCGTTGAGACCCTTGAGGTCCTTCACGCCGGTGTCCTTTTTCACCACAAAGCCCTGGCCGTCATAGAAATTGACCGGCCCCTGCCGCAGGCCGAGCGTGGTGCCGCGCAGATAAGTCTGCGTCGAATTGCGATAGAGCACGTCGATCTCGCCTGACTGCAACGCCGTGAAACGGTTCTGCGCGGTCAGCGCGACGTAGCGCACCTTGCTCGGGTCACCGAGCACGGCGGCGGCCAGCGCCTTGCAGTAGTCGACGTCGAGGCCCTTGAAATTGCCTTGCGAGTCCGGCGACGAGAAACCGGCAAAGCCGGTCGAGACACCGCACACCAGCGTGCCGCGCTGCTTGACGGTGTCGAGCGTTGCGGCCGACGCGCCGGCGATCGATGCGGCGAGCAGGCTTGCCGCGATGATAATCCCTTTCATGCTTCCCTCCCTCGTTGTTTTAGTGATTGATACTTTTCAATGCGCCGTCGACGGCCGAGCCGAGCCGATCGACGATCATGTCGATATCATCAGGCGTGCAGATATAGGGCGGCGCGAGCAGCACATGGTCGCCGTGCTTGCCGTCGGCGGTACCGCCGGACGGATAGCAGCCGAGCCCGCCTTCGAACGCCTCGGCCTTGATCTTCTGGTGCAGCTTGAGACCCGGATCGAACGACTTCCTGGTCGCGCGATCCTCGACCAGTTCGATCGCCTGGAACAGGCCGCGGCCTCTGATATCGCCGATATGGCGGTGATTGCCGAAGCGCTCGGTGAGCCGCTTCTCGAGGTGCTTGCCCAATTCCTTGACCTGGTCGAGCAGCCTCTCCTCCTGGATCACCCGCTGCACTTCCAGCGCCGCGGCGCAGGCCATCGGATGCGCCAGATAAGTATGGCCGTGCTGGAACGCGCCGGAGCCCTGCCGGATGGTATCGACGATGCGATTGGTCACGAGCATCGCGCCGATCGGCTGATAGCCGCCACCAAGCCCCTTGGCGATCGCCTGGATGTCGGGCGTGACGCCCTCCTGCTCCCAGGCGTGCAAGGTGCCGGTGCGGCCCATGCCGCACATGACCTCGTCGAGGATGAGCAATGCGCCATGCTTGTTGCATATCTCGCGTACCGCGCGGAAATACCCCTCCGGCGCCGTCACCGCGCCGGCGGTCGCGCCGACCACGGGCTCGGCGATGAAGGCTGCGACGGTATCAGGGCCGAGACGCTGGAATTCGGCATCCAATTCAGCCGCGAGCCGCGCGACGAAATCGCTCTCGGATTCATGGTCGCGCTTTTCGTGATAGGCAAAGGCTGGCGTGACATGGCTGAACGACGGCGACAGCAGCGGCGCATAGGGCTCGCGCCGCCAGGCATTGCCGCCGGCCGATAGCGCTCCGAGCGTGTTGCCATGATAGCTCTGCCGCCGCGCGATGAACCGTTGCCGCTTCGGCTGGCCGGCCTCGATGAAATATTGCCGCGCGATCTTGATCGCGGCTTCGATCGCCTCCGAGCCCCCACTGACGAAATAGACGTAGGCCAGTCCGCCCGGCTCGTGACCAACGAGCTGGTCGGCCAGCGTCTCGGCAGCCTCCGAGGAGAAAAATGCGGTGTGCGCGTAAGCGAGCTTGGAGGCCTGTTTGGCCATCGCCTCGAGAATGCGCGGATGCTGATGGCCGAGGCACGACACCGCGGCGCCGCCAGAGGCGTCGAGCACTTTCCGTCCGTCCTCGCGGATAAGCCAGATGCCCTCCCCACCGATCGCTTTCGGCGGCGTCTGGCGCAGGCTTCGGTGCAGCACTCGGCTCTTGACGGCCATGATGATCAACCTTTTTCTGTGACGTATTGCGACATCGCCGATAGGCGCGCCTCTGTCTCTTCGAGGCGCTTCTTCGCGCTCGTCCCGCCCAGCGCAAAACTGACGGCGGCGAGCGAATGCGCGATCGCGATCGCGCCTGTCAGACTCGGGAAAAATCCGGGCGAAGACGCCGATTCAAACAGCAACAGATGATCGGCGCCCTCGGCCATCGGCGCGGTGACGGAATCCGCAATCGCAATCAGGCTCGCGCCGGAACGATGCGCGGCGCGCGCCGACAGAACGCTCGCGGTCGAATAGGGCGAGAAGCCGACCACGATGACCGCATCGCCGGAGCGGAACGCGCCGAAGTCGAGATCCTCCGGCCCCGAGCCGCCGACCAGCTGCACGTCGTCAGGACGGAACAAGCGAAGCTGGTAATTGAGCAACTCGGCGACGCTGCGGCAGCTTCGGAAGCCGGCGATCCAGATCTGCCGCGCCGCATGCAGCGCCCTCGCCGCCTTGGCGACGGAGTCGGGCGCGATGCGCGATAGGCCGGCAGCTTCCGCCTCGAGCTTGTCCGACACCAGCGACACGTCGGCGTTCGGCCCCTGGCGCCGCCCGCGGGCGCGGCCGGAAAACGGCGAGGATTGCGGCGGGCGCCGCGCTTCGGTCAGCGCCGCGCGCAATTCATCCCAGCCGGAATAACCGATGGCCTTGGCGAGGCGCGTGAAGGCAGCAGGATCGGCGCCCGCCACCGCAGCGAGCTCGCGCATCGAACGGGTGGTCGCGTCGTAATCATTGGCGGCGACAAAACGGCCGACTTCCTGCAGCCGCATTGGCAGCGAGGGCAAGGCACTGCAGAGCTCGCTCAAGGGCGAGGATTTCGACGGCTGCTCGGCCATGAAACAAATGTTGCATATTTCTCCATTCGATGCAACATTTGATACGCGCCGCCGAGACTGCCGCTTCCAAAGAGGACTCTTGTGCTGTGACGACATCGACGCCCAAACGCCCGCCCCGGCAGCGAATGCGTTTCTCGTTGCAGGACGATCAGTTCAGGGGATTGCTCTGGCAGATCGCCGTGGTCGGAATCGCGGTCGGGCTCGTCGCCTGGCTCTGGTCGAACGCCGTGCACAATCTCTCCGTTCGCCGCATCTCGACCGGCTTTGCTTTCCTCGGCCGTGAAGCCGGCATGCCGATCGTCGATACCTGGCTCGCCTATAGCCCCAGGGACACGTACCTGCGCGCCTTCATCGTCGGCGTCATCAACACGTTGCGTGTCGCGGTGATCGGCGTCGTACTCGCCACCATCATCGGCACGCTGGTCGGCATCGCGCGGCTCTCCTCCAACTGGCTGCTGTCGCGCCTTGCCGCTATCTATGTCGAGGTGCTGCGCGATATCCCGCCGCTGCTGCAGCTTCTGTTCTGGTACGTGCTGATGCAGGGGCTGCCGCCGGCGCGCGGCGCCTGGAAGCCGGTCAGCGGCGTGTTCTTGTCCAATCGCGGCCTGGTGGTGCCGTCGGTCGCACTTGAAGGCGGGCAGTTTTTGGTAATCGGCGCAGCCGTGCTCGGGCTGATCCTGTTTTATCTCTTGCGCCGCCGGCTGATCGCCCAGCAGATCCGCGACGGCCATGCGCGCCGCATCTGGCCTTACGGCCTGCTGCTCGTGCTCATCCTGCCGGCGCTACTGTCGTGGCTGCTCGGCGTCTCCTGGTCCGTGACGCTGCCGGAGCTGCGCGGCTTCAACTTCGTCGGCGGCTGGACCTTTGCGCCGGAATATTTTGCGCTGCTGCTTGCGCTCGTGACCTACACCTCGGCCTTCATCGCCGAGATCGTGCGCAGCGGCATCCAGGCCGTGCCCAGGGGACAATGGGACGCGGCCCTGGCGCTGGGCCTTCGCCGCAGCTTTGTGCTGCGGCAGATCGTGCTGCCGCAGGCGCTGCGCGTCATCATCCCGCCGATGACCAGCCAATATCTGAATCTCACCAAGAACTCCTCGCTCGCGGTCGCGATCGGCTATCAGGACATCGTCTCGATCGCCAACACCACGTTGAACCAGACCGGCCAGGCGATCGAGGCGATTGCGTTGATCATGGCGGTGTTTCTCACCATCAGTCTCGGCATCAGCCTGTTCATGAACTGGTACAATGCGCGCATCGCACTGGTGGAGCGCTGAGCCATGGCCACCACACTGGACACGCCACGAGTCCCCCGCCCCACCAGCCGCCCGCGCACAGGATGGGATGCGTACTCCGTGACGCGCTGGCTCCGCGCCAACCTGTTCTCGTCGATCACCTCGACCATCATCACGTTGTTGTTGCTGGGCCTGCTCGCGAAGATGATCGTCGGCTTCGTGCAATGGGGCATTCTGGACGCGGTCTGGACCGTGCCCGGCAATGACACCGGCGCCTGCCGTGCCGCGCGCGGCATCGGCGCCTGCTGGGCGGTCATCCCCGAAAAATACCGCTTCATCCTGTTCGGTACCTATCCCTATGACCAGCAATGGCGGCCGGCGCTGGCGACGCTGCTCTTCATCGCGCTGTTCTATGTCTCCTGCCTGCGCAGCTTCTGGCGGCGTGAGCTGATCCTGGTCTGGGCCGTGATGCTGTCGCTGATCGGCCTCTTGATGTGGGGCGGCGTGCCGGGGCTCGAGTTTGTCTCACAGGAGCGCTGGGGTGGCTTGCCGGTGACGCTGGTGCTCGCCACGTTTGGTCTCGCCTTCGGTTTCCCGCTCGGCATTCTGGTGGCGCTCGGCCGCCGCGCAAAACTTCCCGCGATCCGCTCGCTCTGCGTGCTCTATGTCGAGCTGATCCGCGGCGTGCCGCTGATCAGCCTGCTCTTCATGGCGAGCGTGATGTTCCCGCTGTTCATGCCCGATGGCGTCAATCTCGACAAATTGCTGCGCGCCCAGATCGCGGTCGTGCTTTATGCCGGCGCTTATCTCGCCGAGGTCATTCGCGGCGGATTGCAGGCGGTGCCGCGCGGACAGCATGAGGCCGCGAATGCGCTCGGCCTCTCCTATTGGCAGAAGAACCGGCTGATCATCCTGCCGCAGGCGATCCGCCACGTGATCCCGCCGCTGGTCAACACCTTCATCGCCTTTTTCAAGGACACCAGCCTGGTGCTGATCATCGGCATTTTCGACCTGCTCACGACGGCAAAAACCGCGATCGTCGATCCCGCCTGGCAGGCCTACAGCGTCGAGGTCTATATCTTCGTCGCCGTGATCTACTTTGCGTTCTGCTTTGCCATGTCGCGCTACAGCCGGCATCTCGAAATGCAGGGCAAGCGCGGAACCTGAGGATGGCTTAGGCCTTGACGAGCGCGGCGACGCCGCGTGAGATGGGCGCGTTCGTCCCTCGCGCAATCCCTCAAGGAAACGAAGCCATGACCTTCAAGCTCACCAGCCAAAGCTTTCGTGACGGCGATTATCTCGACCAGAAGCACATCCTCTCGAAGGAGTTCGGCTTCGGCTGCGCCGGCGGCAATCAGTCGCCGCAGCTTTCCTGGTCGGGCGCGCCCGAGGGCACCAAGAGCTTTGCCATCACCTGCTTCGATCCGGACGCACCGACCGGTAGCGGCTTCTGGCACTGGGTGGTCGTGAACATCCCACCGACGACCACCGAGCTTGCGCTCGATGCCGGCAACCCGAGCGCATCAAAACTGCCGGCGGGGGCGTTGCAGACCCGCACCGATGTCGGCAAGCCCGGCTATATCGGCCCGTGCCCGCCAGTGAACGATCACCCGCACCGCTATGTCTTCACGGTGTTCGCGGTGTCGCAGGAAAAGCTGCCGGTCGAGGCCGACGCGTCGGCCGCAATCGTTGGCTTCAACCTGCACTTCAACACGCTCGCGAAAGCGACCTTGATGGGCCTGTTCAAGCGGACGGAGTAGCCGCTCCTATCCAGTCTGTCATACTCGCTCTCCATCCCTCATCTCGAGAAGGAAATCATCGTCTGCGGCATGGCGCTCGGGCATATCGATCCCGATGCCCCCGTGAACAAGCTCGCGACCTCGCGCGCCCCGCTCGCCGATTTTGCCAGCTTCGACGGCTTTTGAGATATCGTTCGCGCTTCTCCGCTCCAACATGAGTTGCTCATGACCTCCACTCCGACCTATCGCTCGCTGCTCGCGGTTCCCGCCTCCTCGCCGCGCTTCATGGAGAAGGCGGCGCAGGGACCAGCCGACGCCATTTTTCTCGATCTGGAAGACGCCGTGATCCCCGCGCTGAAACCGAAGGCGCGGCAGGATGCGATCGCCGCCATCAACGGGCTCGACTGGGGCCCGCGTGGCGTTGCCGTCCGCGTCAACGGCTTCGGCACCGCATGGGGCTGCCGCGACATTATCGAGGTGGTCGAAGCCTGCCCGCGGCTCGACTACATCCTGCTGCCGAAATGCGAGATGCCTGCCGACGTTCACGCCGTGGACGTCATGATCCGCTCCGCCGAAGCGGCCGCACCGCGCGGGCGGAAGGTCGGCATCATGGGCCTGATCGAGACGCCACGCGGCGTCGCCAATGTCGAGGCGATCGCGCAATCGGGCGGCAGGCTGCGTGCACTGGTGTTCGGCGGCGGCGACTACCAGCTCGATCTCGGCAGCTTTCAGCGCGCGGTCGGCGCGCCCTCGGCCGACTACGTCGTTCTCACCGATGGCAGCGGCTCGCGCGAGCGGCATTGGAACGATCTCTGGCATTTCGCCACGGCGCGCATCGCCAATGCGTGCCGCGCCTTCGGCGTGATGCCGATCGACGGCCCCTTCTCCGGCATCCCGGACGTCGAAGGTTTGCGCGCGGCGGCAAAGCGCGCGCAGGTGCTGGGCTTTGAATGCAAGATGGCGATCCATCCCTCGCAAGTGGAGACCATTCACGAAGTCATGACGCCTTCCGCGCAGCAGGTCGCCTGGGCGAAGGAAGTGCTGGAAGCCATGGAAGCGGCGGCGCGCGAGGGACGCGGCGCGGTCAAGGACAAGAACGGGGAGATGATCGACCTCATGCACATCAAGGTCGCCAACAAGCTGCTGGAACGCGCCGTGCGCATCGGAGACCACTCATGACCGCGCTGAAAGGCATCCGCGTCCTCGATCTCGGCACCTTCATCGCCGGCCCGCATTGCGCCACCATCCTGGGCGAGTTCGGCGCCGAGGTGATCAAGGTCGAGCCGCCGGACACCGGCGACTCGCTCCGACGTCTGGGCACCAACACCGAATGCGGCGACACGCTGGTGTGGCTCTCCGAAGCGCGCAACAAGAAATGCATCACACTCAACCTTGCCACCGAGCGCGGCCGCGAGGTGCTGCGGCAGCTCGCGGCCAAATGCGACATCATTGTCGAGAATTTCCGGCCCGGCACCTTGGAGAAATGGGGCCTCGGCTATGACGAGCTGAAGAAACTCAACCG
>Ga0157369_10004995_pt1 | contig 15531 bp, 12 predicted proteins | sample C25metaG_FD_113461 | JGI IMG/M metagenome (GOLD analysis project Ga0157369, IMG submission 113461) | Corn rhizosphere microbial communities from Kellogg Biological Station, Michigan, USA - C2-5 metaG | ecosystem: Host-associated > Plants > Roots > Rhizosphere > Soil | place: USA: Michigan... | reverse complement strand
GAACGCCACGACCTTTCCGTCGCAGCCGTGAGCGAGCATTCCGCCCGGCTCGGTGCGGAACAGAATGCTTTCGCCGCACGTCACGAAATTGACTGGGACGATCGCCGGCATCGCGTGCTGGGTGATCGCGACGCGGCCGATGCCGCCGGCGTCCAAGCGACGCAGGCATTCGTCGTAGGTCAACTGCTGGAGGACGCCCACACCACAACGATGCGCGCGGTGAATGACATGCGTTAGAGACCAAAGTCCCTTCTGATCCGGGTGTTCTGGTCCGCGCGAGGACTTTCGGCCCTAGCCGGAGGTCTGCCGGTGCGGCAGCGTCGTTGTCGTGACCGATGACGACATGGCGATCGTGCTGGAATGCGCGGCGCTGGCCCCTTCCGTCCATAACACTCAGCCCTGGCAGATGAGCGCGACCGGCAACGTGATCGAAGTCCGTGCCGATCGAACTCGGCAACTCGGCTACCTCGATCCGACCGGCCGGCAACTGCACGTCAGCTGCGGCGCCGCGATCGAGTTCGCCTTTCTCGCGGCCCGTTCGATCGGCCGCGAGTGCGTGCTGCGGCTGCTGCCGGACGCCGACGACGCCGACCTGCTCGCCCGGATTCAACTCGTCGGCGTCCGCCCGCCAACGCCGATCGAACAACGGCTGGTCGAGGCGATGCCGCTTCGGTACACCGATCGAGGGCCGTACGCCGATCGCCCCGTGCCGGCCGGGCTCGTCGAGGACATCCGGCGTCGCGCGACCGATCTCGACGTGTGGGTTCGCACCGTCGACAGCGCCGACGACCGACGCGCGCTCATCACGGTGCTGTACGACGCGGAGGCGACCGAGGTCGCCGACGACGACTACGCCGCCGAGCTCGCGCGGTGGAGCGGAACAGTCGGTGACGACGGCATCCCGGCCGGCGCGGTCGCGGACCGTTGGCCCAGCGACCGCGTCTCGCACGTGCCGTTGCGCGACTTCGCCGGCCACGCGAGTCACCCGAGCGCCGAAGGTCGCGGTGACGAGCCGCCGCCCGCCGTGGAGCGGGACTTGCTGGTGATGTTCGGCACGCCGTACGACGATCCGCGCGCTTGGCTGGTCGCCGGACGAGCCCTCGGGTGGGCGCTGCTGCGCGCGGCAGCGGTCGGGGTCTCCGCGCAGCCACTCGGCCCTGCGATCGACTTGCCGCAGGCCAGGGCGCGGCTGCGGCACGAGCTCGGCTTGGTTGGTTACCCGCAGTTCGTCGTCCGGATGGGCTTCGGCGCCGACCGGCCACGCACCCGCCGCCGCCAATCGGCGCAGGTCTAGCTCAGGTCAGTTGTCCATCCGGGCGACGAACGCGGCCGCTTGCGTGCGGCGTTCCATCCCGAGCTTCGTGAGCAGGTTGGAGACGTAGTTCTTGACCGTCTTTTCGGCGAGGAACATCCGCTCGCCGATCTGCCGGTTCGTCAGGCCTTCACCGATCAGCGCGAGCACCCGGCGCTCCTGCTCGGTGAGCCCGTCGAGCGGGTCGGGACGTTCGACCTGATCGCGCAGCCGCTGCATCAGGCGCGCGGTCGTGGCTGGGTCGAGGAGCGACTGGCCGGCCGCGACCCGCCGTACCGACTCGAGAATGTCGTTGCCCTTGACTTGCTTAAGCACGTAGCCGGCCGCGCCGGCGAGGACCGCGTTGAACAGCGCCTCGTCGTCGGCGAACGACGTGAGCATCAGGCAGGCCAACTCGGGCAGCTGCGACCGCAGCTCCCGGCAGACGCTGACGCCGTCGCCGTCCGGAAGCCGGACGTCGAGCACGGCCACGTCCGGCCGTACGGCGGGCACCCGGGCGAGCGCCTCGGCGGCGGTCGACGCCTCGCCGACGACCTCGACGTCGCCGTCGGATTCCAACAGCTCGCGCACGCCGACGCGGACCACCTCGTGGTCGTCGAGCAGGAACACCCGGATCTTCTCCATCGCGCCATCCTCGTTGAGGCAAGGCCGTTCGACCAGGGCCGAAGGTCCTCCTGTTGCCATTGGCCTCCGCCGGAGTACTGCATATAGAAGGTCCGTTCGCCGGTCGGGAGGAGTTCCGATGCCACTTGCGCTCGCGCTCGCGGGCCGGCCGAGTCGAGGCCGGCGGCGGCTCGTCGGGCTCGCTGCCGCGCTCATGGTGCTCCTGGTCGTCGTGAGCCCGCCCGCCCGCGGCTATGCCCGGCCCGGATCGACGGTTCGCGTGTCGGTCGGCTGCGGCGGCGTGCAAGCGAACGGCGACTCGCCGGTCTTTGCCGGCAACGTGGCCTTCGGCAACGGGAGTCTCGGTCTCGCCGGCCCGGCCATGACGCCGGATGGCCGGTTCGTGGCGTTCACCAGCCGGGCGACGAACTTGGCGCCTGGCACGCCCGCGGGGGCCGACGAGGTTTACCGCCACGATCGTCTGACCGGATGCACGGTCATCGCCTCGGTGTCGTCGTCCGGCGCGCCGGCCGCGCCCATTGTCGTTGCCGGCCAACAGATTTGTCCGGGCGCCGACCAGTCGGCGATCAGCGCCAACGGTCGCTACGTCGCGTTCACCAGCTGCTCGCAGTTGCTCGACGGCGGGCCGACGTACGCGAGTGGCGACGTGTTCGTGCACGACTTCGCGACCGGCCGGACGACCAAGGTCTCGGTCCCAGCCAGCGGCCTGTTGGCGGACGGATCGTCGACCGACCCGTCGATCAGCGCCGACGGTCGTTACATCGCGTTCCAAAGCCAGGCGACGAACCTCGCCAAGTTGTCGTGCTCCGGCAACCCGGTGCAACAAGCGCTCTGTGTGCAGACGCCCTTGGGGCTGGACCAGGTGTACGTCCGAGACATGGTCCGCAAGACGACTCGCCTGGTGTCCGCGGCGCCCGGCGGCGGCGCCGCCGACGGCACGTCGAACATCCCGACGATCAGCGCGAACGGACGCTACGTCGCATTTACCAGCCAAGCCGATGACCTGATCAGCAGCGACCACAGCGTGTGCGTGGTCTTGTCGTACCCGCCACCGCCCTCGGCGTCGTGCCAGAACGTCTACCGCGCTGACCTGCGCACCGGCGCCGTGCAACTGGTGTCGGCGGCGCTGAATGGCCAGCCGCCGGCCGCGAACGGGCCCTCGGGCGGAACTCGCCTCGGCGTCAGCGCCGACGGACGTTACGTCGCCTTCGCGAGCGAAGCTAACGGCCTCGTTCCGAACGACACTGCCGCGGGCGGCTTGGGGGTCGGGCGCATCTACGTCCGCGACATGTCGACCGGCCGGACCACGCGCGCGTGGGTCGACAGCGCAGGCCAGAACGTCGCGAACAGCGGCGGCGCCAACATCGCCTTGGATGCGACCGGCCGCTACGTCTACTTCGACGGCGCGGTCCCCGCTGGTTGCACGAGCGGCGGCATCGTGATCCTGCATGACACGGTGACCGGCGCATCGCTGCCAGCCGACCGGCGCAACAATCAAGGCGGGGAAAATCCGGCCTGCTCGACCGCTCCGCCGACGTACAGCAGCGCGATCCCCTCGGCCTCCGCCGACGGCCGGCAGGTCGCGTTCCTCAGCACCGGCGCCAACCTGGTCCGCGGCGACACGAACGGGAAGATGGACGTGTTCGTCCGCGACATGGGCAACGCCCTCGGCGTCGGCTCGTTCGGCGCCGTCACCGTTGCCGGGGCGCCGGCGTTCCGGTCGACCGGCGTGTTGTCGGCCGTCGACCTGACGAACGACGTGAGCCCGGCGCTCACTGCGGCCGGCGGGAAGCTCGTCGCGGCGACCGTCGCGTACCGGCCCGAGTGTCGCGACCTGTTCGTCCGGCTGAGCGTCGAGCAGATGCCACTTTTCGCGTTGGCGAGCCCTGGTCTCGTCTACGGATTGGACTTCGTCGCGAACGGCGTCAGATACGAGTTACGCGCCGCGAAGACGGGACCGGTCGAGGCGTCGTTCGGGCTGTTCCGAGACGACGGCGTCGCGCCACTTCCGGTGCAGACGTTGCGCGGCGGCTATGGCACGAGCGGGCAGGAGGTGGACTTCGCCGTACCGCTGGCTGCGATCGGTCTCGAGCGCGGTGGCCGGCTGAGTTCGTTGCGCGCCTTCACCTCCGCCGGCGCCTATCTCTCCGGACCAGCGAGCCTGATCGACTCGATCTCGCTGACCCGCGAGGCCTAGGAGGGATCCGCGAAACACTGACCGGCCGACAAGTCGGTAGCGCCCGCTCGCGCACTTCGGAGGGCTGGTGACCACGACACGCGGCAAATCGGGCGCGGATCTGGTCACCAGGTCTCCGAAGTGATGGCAGGGGTCGCGTGTCGACAACACCTCAACCGCCCAGCTTCATTCCGGCTGGCACAAGAATGCGAGGCTGGCGGTCATGAAAATCGCGATCGCCGGCGGCACCGGCGTGGTCGGGAGTTACACCGCCGACGCAGCCGAAAACGCCGGCCACGACGTCGTCGTGCTCACCCGAAAGAGCGGCGTCGACGTGCAGACCGGCGAGGGTCTTTCGGCCGCGCTCGACGGCGTCGAGGTCATCATCGACACGCTCAATCTCGTGTCGATCAAGGGCTCGGCGTCGAAGGCGTTCTTCGTCGCGACGTCGCGCAACCTGCAAGAAGCCGGCAGCCGCGCCGGCGTCGGCCACCTCGTGACGCTCTCGATTGTCGGGATCGACCGAGTGCCCGGTTACCCCTACTACAAAGCAAAGCTCGCGCAAGAAGCGGCCGTGACACAGGGGCCGCTGCCGGTGACGATCCTGCGCGCGACGCAGTTCCACGAGTTTCCGGCGCAGATCATGCAAGTGGCTCGCCGCGGGCCGGTCGCGATCGTGCCGCGGATCAAGTCTCAGCCAGTGGCCGCGCGCACGGTCGGCGAGCACCTCGTCCGGCTGGCGGCCGAGCGGCCGACCGGCGTCCATGAACTCGCCGGGCCCGACGTGCACGACATCGCCGACCTCGCGAAACGCATCGTCGCCGCGCGCGGCTCGAACCTGAAGGTCATCGGGGTGCCGGTGCCCGGCGCGACCGGCAAGCAGATGCGCGCCGGCGCGTTGCTGGCAACCGAAGGCACGACGATCGACGGGCCGAGTTTCGACGAGTGGCTCGGCTCAGCCGACGCGAAGCGGATCAACCTCTGACGGGTCGCGCCCAGCTGTCAGCTGACCCACTCGCCGTCGACCCAGCGCGGGTCGCCGTCGAGCAGCGGCGCGTAGTGCTCCGCCCACCACTTGCCCTGCTCCGGGTCGTCGGCGAGCGCGAAGTATGCCTCTTTGCTCTCGAACACCGCGACGTTCACGATCGACTTCCCGTCGTCGCCGATCAAGACGTGCGAACTCATGAAGCCGGGGACTTTCCGCTGTGACTCCCAGGCCTTGAGCTCGTTGCGAACCTGATCGCCGGTGACGCCGGACGCGAGCGTGCCGATCATCGTCGTTCCGTACATAGCGCCTCCAGCGCGAGTAGGTGCGGTTCGCGCTGACCCTACGTCCGGTCTGCCCGGACGGGAAGAGGCGGCTTACTTCTTGACGATGTAGTCGAACGGCGGGGTCGCGTCGGTCAGGTTGAACAGGCCGAGCGGGTTCTGCGCCAACGTCGCCGCCGCGGTCGCGGTGAACCCGGTCGCGCTGTAGAGCACCCGGCCCGACTTGTGCCCGCCGATCATCGACCACGGCACGTGCAACGTGATCGTGTTGCCCTGGACCGCGCCCGAGATCGACGTGTTCGAGTTGAACAGCATGCTGATCTCGGTGCCGGCCCCCGGCGTCGGCGCGACGTCGCCGGCGAAGAATCGCGGCGCGCCGGCGCCGACCGACTCCATTCCGGCGTAGTAAATGTGGCCGTTGCCCGGCGTGTGCGGGTCGTACGTCGTGAACCGCGTGATCCACTCGCCGACCACGCCGCCGGCGGTCGGCGCCGGCAGCAGCGATGACAACGACTTCGCCGTCATCGTCACGATCAGCCCGCTCTTGTCCTGGCGGATGCGCGCGCCGGTGAGGTCGAGGTTGGCGCCGGTCGCCGTACGCGTCGTGTTGGCGCTGTAGGCGTCGTCACCGCTCGCATCCGAGACCGAGTCGTACGGCGCTCCCGGCCCGGCGCCCGCGCCGTGAATCGTGCCGGAGATCAAGCTCGGGCCGCTGGTCTGCCGGACGATGACGGTCGGCCCGTTCTCGGCCACCGCGCCGGTCGGGCCGGTCGTGTACGTGTTCGACGTGTCGTCGACGTACGACAGCAGCAGCGCGCCCTGCGCGTCGTGGTTGACCTCGAGGAAGTCGCCGAGGCTGCGGTCGCCCATCGAGATCGTGCAGTTGAGGCCCTGGGTGCAGATCGGGCCGTACTTGACCGGGTGCTCGCTGACCGTCGCGACGCTCCAGTGCGGGTGCGACGACAGCGCGTCGATGCTCTCGCCGACCTGCACGCTGATCTCCGCGTGGGTCAGGTCGTCGAGCAAGTAGTGGCCGTGCTCGTTGGTCTCGTTGGCGTGGTACCACGCGACCGCGACCCGGCCGCTGCTGCCGGCGTTGACCCAGGAGAACGCGTTCGAGCCGTCACGGCTGACGAGCATCGGCTTGCCCCAGTGGTCGCCGTCCTTCGACGCGACGACGAACGTTTGGTACGGGCCTATTGGGTCGCCGGACGCGTTGGTCTTCTGCGACGAGAACGCGACGTAGAAGTGACCGGCGCTGTCCTCGGCGATCGTGGCGAAGTTGGACGCGCCGCAGGTGCCGAGGTTCTTGCCCTTGTCCGGGCAGAGCGACGCGTTGACGACCATGTGCTTCCAGTGCGCGACGACCTGACCGCCCGGCTCCATCGTCAGCTTGCCGCGGCTGACGACGACCTGGTTGCTGTCTTCGGTGGTGTGCGCGATGAGCAGGTCGCCGTTGCGCGCGAGCACCTGGTTGCCGGAGATGCCTTCGTTGTCGGTGACGCAGTTGAGCTGGCCGCCGCCGATGCAGTTGTCGTCGACCTTGCCGTCGAGCAGGGTGCCGTTGAAGACCGGCGTGAACGTCGTGCCGTCGTGGCTGACCGACTCGACCAGCTGGTTGGTCGGCGCGTTCGGGTCGTTGGGGTTGGTGCCGGACGCGGCGGCGTCGTACTCCTCGTAAATGGCGAAGTCGGAGTCGCCGAGGTTGCCGTGAATCGCGTACCACATCCGGTCGACCGGCGAGTTGGGCACCGATAGGCAGCTGGTCGACCAGGTCGCGCCGTGGTCGGTGCTGACCGAGTTGGAGAGGTTGGAAAGGTTCTGCAGATCGGAGAAGAAGAGGTCGCCCTTTTTGTCGATCGCCGTCTCGGTGTCGCCGCCGCCCTGCGGGCAGGTCGCCGGCTTGCCGAGGCCGAGCTGGCCCGGGATCATCTGGAAGCTGTTGCCGTGGTCGAGCGACTGCCAGATGAAGCTGTGCGCCTCCGACGAGCCGTTGGGCACCGTGGTGTACATCCGGCCCGCGTTGTCGATCGCGATGTCGGGCTCGAACCCGGACCGCTGCTCGTCGACGACGACCTCGTGCGAGAACGTCATCGCCGGCTTGGCCGTCGCGGCGGCGTCGGCGCCGACGACGACGACACCGCAGCCGAGGCTGATCGAACCGGCAAGGGCAAGGGCGAGGGTCATCCGCGACATGACAGAAGGATTTCGCGGTAAACGGCCGTGTCTCCTGCCGCTGCTTATCTGTCCGATCTCGCCAGCAAAGACCGAGCAAAGTCGGCCTACCGGGGTTCGAACATATGTTCTAATCTCAGTGGATGGCCTCCGCGGTGGCGCTCCTCCGGCCGGACGTCCTCGCCCCGCCGCAGCCGCCCGCCGTCTTGCCGGTCGCCGCGCCGCTGGATGCTCTGTTTCCTTACGGCGGGATGGCCCGCGGCAGCATCGTCGCGGTCGACTCGCTGACGGTCGCGCTCGCGTTGCTCGCTGCCCCCAGCGCCGCCGGCGGTTGGTGCGCCGCGGTCGGCGTCGGCGACCTCGGTCTCGCCGCGGTGGCCGACGCGGGCATCGACCTGGCGCGGTTCGCCGTCGTCGCCGCGCCGGGCGAGCAGTGGGCGGTCACGGTCGCGACCTTGCTCGACGGCGTCGGGGTCGTGCTGGCCCGGCCGCCCGCTCGGGTCGCCGCCGCAGACGCGCGCCGGCTCGCCGCGCGCACGCGCGAACGCCGCGGCGTCCTGCTCGTCTACGGCGGCTGGCCCGAGCAGGTCGATCTGCGGATCACACTCAAGGCCAGCGAGTGGTCCGGCTTGTACGGCGGGTACGGCCGGCTGCTGCATCGGCGTATCGGCCTGGCCGCGAGTGGTCGCGGCGCGGCCGCGCGAGAACGGCGGGTGACGGCGTGGCTGCCGGGATGAGCAGGACGCCACGGTTGCTGACGCTGTGGTGCCCGGACTGGCCGGTCGTCGCGCTCGACCTGCCGGCCGACGTGCCGGTCGCCGTCGTCGTCGGCGAGGACGTGTTCGCCTGCTCGCGGGCGGCCCGAGCCGAAGGAGTACGGCGCGGCCTGCGCCGGCGCGAGGCGCAGCGACGTTGCCCGGACCTCCATGTCGTCGACCGCGACGAAGCGACCGAGGCGCGTGCGTTCGAGCCGGTCGTCACGGCGTTGGCGGCGGTGTGCCCGACGGTCGAGGTCACCCGCCCCGGCCTGTGCGCCGTTCCGACCAGAGGGCCGGCGCGTTACTTCGGCGGCGACGACGCTCTCGTGCACGTCGTCACCGACACGGTCCGCGACCGGATCACCGACGGGACCTACCGGGTCGGCGTAGCCGACGGGCGGTTCGCGTCCGCGCAAGCCGCTCGCCGCGGCATCGTTGTGCCGCCGGGGAAAGCCGCGGCGTTCCTCGCGCCGTTGCCGGTCGAGTTGCTGGAAAGACCGGCGTTGGCCGACCTGTTCGCGCGGCTCGGGTTGCGCACGCTCGGCGATGTGGCGGCGTTGCCGAGCAAGCAGGTCGCGTCGCGGTTTGGCGCGGAAGGCATCGCCGCGCATCGGCTTGCCCGCGGCCTCGACGAGCATCTCGTGCTGTCGCGGGCGACCGCGCGCGAGATCGTCGCCGAGGAGGTGCTCGACCCGCCGGTCGAGTCGGTCGAGCAGTTGGCGTTCGTCGCGAAACGGCTGGCCGATGTGTTGGCCGCCGAACTCGCCGCGCACGTGCTCGGCTGCGGGCGCGTGCTGATCGAGGCCGAGACCGACAACGGCGAGACGCGCAGCCGGCTCTGGCGATATGACGGCGCGTTCACCGCGACCGCGATGGCGCAACGCGTTCGCTGGCAAGTCGCCGGTTGGCTCGAAGGACCGGTCGCCGAACGGCCGAGCACTGGTGTCGCTCGGCTGCGGCTCGTGCCCGACGAGGTGCATCGCGGCGCCGGTCAGCAGTTGCGGTTGTTCGACGACGCGACCGGCAGCGTCGAGGCAGACGAGCGGGCAGCCACCGTGTTGGCCCGGTTGCAAGGGCTGCTCGGCTTCGAGGCGGTCAACCTCGCCGTGCTGTCCGGGGGCCGCGGCCCGACTGAGTGGGCGCGCTTGACGCCGTGGGGCGAGCCGCGACCGGCGCCGTACGACGCAACCCCGCCGTGGCCCGGACGGCTGCCGGCTCCGCATCCGACGGTCGTGCACGATCCGGTGCTGCCCGCCCGGGTTGTCGACGGCGCCGGCAACGACGTTCGGCTCGATGAGCACGGCACGATTTCCGTTGCGCCGCAACGACTTTCCGTACGTGGCGGCCGCCCGGTGGCGATCACCGCGTGGGCCGGGCCGTGGCCGGTGCACGAGCGCTGGTGGGACCCCGCCGGGCATGTGTCGCTGGCCCGATTCCAGATCGTCACCGCCGACGGCGTCGCCCGGTTGATCGCCACCGGCGAAGGCCAGTGGTGGGTCGAGGGGACCTACGACTGATGGGCTTCTCGCACGGGCCCGACATGAGCTGGTCGACGATCGAGCAGTTGCTCTCCGATCGCCGCCCGCCTGGCGCCGACGGCGGCGACAGCCCGGCCTGGTCGCGCAAGCGGCCGGCGTACGAACCTCGCGTCACGCGCCGACCCGGCACCGTCCCGTACGCCGAACTGCACTGCCACTCCAACTTCAGCTTTCTCGACGGCGCCTCGCATCCGGACGAGTTAGTGGAGGAGGCCGCGCGGCTCGGGTTGGAAGCGCTCGCGCTCACCGACCACGACGGTTTCTACGGCGTCGTGCGTTTTGCCGAAGCGGCGAAAGCCGTTGGCCTGCCGACGATTTTCGGCGCCGAGCTCAACCTTGCGTTGCCGTCGCCGCGGCAAGGTCCGCCCGATCCCGACGGCAGGCACCTCGTCGTTCTCGCCCGTGATCCGATCGGCTACGCGCGGCTGGCTCGCACGATCAGCCTGGGCCAACGAGCCGGCGAGAAAGGCCGGCCGGTTTACGACCTCGGCGACCTCGACGGCGTGGCCGACGGGCACTGGTTGGTGCTCACCGGATGCCGCAAGGGGTTGGCGCCGGCGTCGCTGCCCGGCTCTGCGTCCGAGTCGCTCGGCCTGCTCGTCGACGTGTTCGGTCGCGACAACGTCGCGGTCGAGCTGTGGGATCACGCGACGCCGTGGGACACCGAACGCAACGACGCGCTGTCGGCGCTGGCCGATGCGCATCGGGTCGTCACGGTCGCGACCAACAACGTGCACTACGCGACGCCGGCGCGGCATCGGCTGGCGACCATGCTCGCCGCGGTCCGCGCCCGGCGCGATCTCGACGAGATCGACGGCTGGCTGCCGGCCGCGCCGACTGCTTATCTGCGTAGCGGCGCCGAGCAGGCGGCGCGCTTCGCCCGCTGGCCTGGCGCGGTTGCCCGAGCCGCCGAGCTCGGCCTCGCCTGCGCATTCGATCTCGACCTGATCGCGCCGCGGCTGCCCGACTGCGCGGTGCCCGACGGGCACACCGAAGCGAGTTGGTTGCGCCAGCTGACCTACGCCGGCGCGCAGCGACGTTACGGCGTACGGCGACCGGAGAGCGAAGCGGCGTACGCACAGATCGAGAAGGAGCTCGTGCTCATCGAGCAGCTCGAGTTTCCGGGTTACTTCCTGATCGTGCACGACATCGTGCAGTTCTGCGTTCGCCACGACATCCTCTGCCAAGGGCGCGGCTCGGCGGCGAACAGCGCGGTCTGTTACGCGCTCGGCATCACCAACGTCGACTCGGTCGGGTTGAAGTTGCTGTTCGAGCGCTTTCTCTCGCCTTACCGCGACGGGCCGCCCGACATCGACCTCGACATCGAAAGCGGGCGGCGCGAAGAGGTCATCCAATACGTCTACGACAAGTACGGCCGCGACCACGCCGCGCAGGTCGCGAACGTCATCACGTATCGCGCCCGATCGGCGTTGCGCGACACCGGCCGGGCGCTGGGCTACGCCGTCGGCCAGCTCGACGCGTGGTCGCGGCAGGTCGACGGCTGGGGCCGGGCGTCGGAGTCGGCCGACCCCGACGTGCCGGCGCAACTGCTCGAGATGGCCGATGAATTGCAAGGATTTCCACGGCATCTCGGCATCCACTCCGGCGGAATGGTGATCTGCGACCGGCCGGTGATCGAGGTATGCCCGGTCGAGTGGGCGCGGATGGCCGACCGCAGCGTTTTGCAATGGGACAAAGACGACTGCGCCGCGGCGGGGTTGGTGAAGTTCGACCTGCTCGGCCTCGGCATGCTTACCGCGTTGCACGACACGCTCGACCTCATCGAGGACAGCACGGGCAAGCGGCTGGAGTTGTGGGAGCTGCCGCAAGAGGATCCGGCGGTCTACGACATGCTCTGCGCAGCCGACTCGGTCGGGGTGTTTCAGGTCGAGTCGCGCGCGCAGATGGCGACGCTGCCGCGACTACGACCGCGCACGTTCTCCGACCTCGTCATCGAGATTGCGATCATCCGGCCGGGGCCGATTCAAGGCGGATCGGTGCATCCCTACATTCGCCGCCGGCACGGGCTGGAAGAAGAGGCCTACCTGCATGAGCTGCTTCGACCGGCGTTGAAAAAAACGCTCGGGGTGCCGCTGTTTCAAGAACAGCTCATGCAGATCGCGATCGACGTTGCCGGCTTCTCGGCGGCCGAGGCCGACGAGCTGCGGGTCGCGATGGGCTCGAAGCGATCGCGCGCGCGGATGGAGAAAATGCACGACCGGCTGTGCGACGGCATGGCGGCGAAGGGCATCTCGAGCGACATCGCCGAGCAGATTTACGCCAAGCTGCTGGCGTTCGCCAACTACGGCTTTCCCGAGTCGCACGCGGTGAGTTTCGCGTTTCTCGTCTACGCGAGCGCGTGGCTCAAGCTCTATTACCCTGCGGCGTTTCTGGCCGGCTTGCTCAACGCGCAACCGATGGGCTTTTACTCGCCGGCGTCACTCGTCGCGGACGCCCGCCGGCACGGCGTCGTCGTACTCGGGCCCGACGTCAACGCGTCGCGCGCGACATGTCACGTCAACGCGGATGGCGCGGTCCGGCTCGGCCTGTCGTCGGTGCGGTCGGTCGGCGACGCGGTCGCCGAACGAATCGCGGCCGGCGCGCCGTACTCCTCGATGGCGGAGGTCGCGCGACGGGCCGGGCTGAGTCTCGGGCAGACCGAGGCGCTGGCGACCGCGGGCGCGTTCGGCTGCTTCGGGGTGAACCGGCGCGGCGCGTTGTGGAGCGCGGGCGCGGTCGCGCCGGCGTCGGAGTCGCAGCTCGACGGGACCGGCGTCGGCGTCGACGCGCCGGAGTTGCCGGCGATGACGGCGCCGGAGCAGACGGTGGCCGATCTCTGGGCGCTCGGCTTGTCGCCGGACAGTCACGTCCTCGACTACCTGCGATCGGAGTTGGCGACGCGCGGCGTCGTCTCCGCAGCCGCGTTGCGCCAGGTGCCGAGCGGGCAGCGCGTCCTCGTCGGCGGCGCCGTCATCCATCGCCAGCGTCCGTCGACCGCCGGCGGGACGACGTTCGTCAACCTCGAGGACGAGACCGGTCACATCAACGTGATCTGCTCGCGCGGGGTGTGGCAGCGCTATCGCCGGGTCGCCCGCAGCAGCGCCGGACTGCTCATCCGCGGCAAAGTCGAGAACGTCGAAGGCGTCGTCAACGTCATCGCCGATCGCATCGAGGCGTTGCCGTTGCTGCACGCCGCCCGCTCCCGCGACTTCCGCTGAGCGCGGGCGAGATCAGCAGCCTTGGTTGCAGTCGCTGCGCTCGGTCAAGTCGATGACCTCGTCGCCGCCGTCGGGGCAGGGGTGGCCGAGAACCCACTCCCAGCCCTGCTCGGCGTCGGGGAACCGTTCGGTGGCACCGCACTCGCAGCGGGCGAGCCATACGCCGGCGGCGACAGGGACGACATCGATCACGTATCCAGAATTGACCGAACCTCCGTCCGGATCGACCGCCGGGCGCCGCAACTTTGATTCCCCCGGATGGAGTAGTCCGTTAACTACGACCCAAGATGACCCGATGACTAAGACGGTTGGCGCAACGTGAAAGCTCGATCTGTCTCGATGGTGAGGACATGAGCGACAGACTGAACGCAGAGGAAGACGCCGTCCTGCGTCGGCTGCACGCGCTCGCAGAGTTGGGGGTGCTCTCCGAGGCAGCCGCCGAGATGTACGAAGAGCTGCGCGCTCGCGATCGTCGTACGACGGTCCGACCGGTGAGCGACATCGTCGTGCCGGAGCCGCGGCCGGCCCGCGACCCGGGTCCGGTCGTCTCCCGCCACTGAGCGGGTAAGCCTCTCGCCGGCGGCGTTGCCCGCCGGCGGTGTAAAGGGCGCGATGGCGTGGGTAAGGGTCGGGGGTGACCCTTGCCCCATCGACGCTGCTCGGCGACCGCTACGCGCTCATCGAACGGCTCGCGGTCGGCGGGATGGGCGAGGTCTGGTGCGCTGACGACTCCGTGCTCGGCCGTGCGGTCGCGATCAAGATCCTGCGGGACGAATACGCCGGCGACGAGACATTCCGGCAGCGGTTTCGCGCCGAGGCGCAGAACGCCGCGCTGCTCGTGCATCCGAATGTCGCGCAAGTCTTCGATTTCAACGAAGGCGACGACGCCAGCGGCACGCCGCCGTGGCTGGTCATGGAGCTCATCCGGGGCGAGCGGCTGGCCGATCTGATCGCGCGCGAGGCCCCGCTGCCGGCCGAACGAACGTGGAGCATTGTCGGGCAAGCCGCGTCGGCGCTGGCGGCCGCGCACGCGGCCGGCGTGGTGCATCGCGACATCAAGCCGGCGAACCTCTTGCTGTGTCCCGACGGCACGGTCAAAGTGACCGATTTCGGCATCGCCCGCGCGAACGGCTCGTCGTCGGTGACGTCGACCGGCGTGATGCTCGGCACGCCGCACTACCTGTCGCCGGAGCAGGTGGCGGGTCAGTCGGCGACGGCGGCGAGCGACTTCTACGCGCTCGGCGTGGTCGCCTACGAGTGCGTCACCGGCCACCGCCCGTTCCAAGGTGACCCGATGGCCGTGTTGATCGCGCATCGCGACGAAGAGCCGCCGCCGGTGCCGGAGTCGGTGCAGCCGGCGCTGCGCGAGCTCGTCACGGCGCTGCTCAGCAAGGATCCGGAGCGCCGGCCCACCGATGGCGCGGCCATTGCCGGTCAAGCGGAGCGAATGCTCGGCCGGGAATCGAGCGTCGCGGCGCCGGACGTGCCGGTCGTCGCGCCGGCGCCGCCGGCCGGCCCCATTACGGCGTATCCGGATGAGCCAAGCCCGTCTACGTCGGTGCTCGCGGCGCCAACGCCGACGCCGATGCCAACGCCCGCGCCGGCGCCGGCGCGGGAGCGCCGCCCGCAACTACCGCCGTGGATTCTCGCGGCCGCGGCCGCCGCGGTGTGCTTCGCCGCCGCCGGCATCGTGGCGTGGACCCAGGTCGGCGGCGGCTCGTCGACGCCGTCGGCGCACGCCGCTGGCCCGGCGAAAGGCTCGTCGCTGACCGCTGTGCATGTCGCTGCGGCGCAACCGTTCAGCGACGGGGGCGGCTCGTCGGATCATCCGGAGGAAGCCGCGCTCGCGATCGACGGCAATCCGTCGACGGCGTGGTTCACCCAGCACTACGCGACCGCGTCGTTCGGCGGGTTGCGGTCCGGCACCGGGCTGGTGCTGGATCTCGGCGCGCCGGTCGACGTGAAGCGGCTGGTCGTGCAACTCGCCGTGCCGGGCACGGCCGCGGTCGTGCACGCGGGTGACGACCTGTCGTCGTTGTCGTCGGCGACGACGGTCGGGACCGCTCCGTCCGCGCCGTCGACGTGGACGCTGCGGCCGGGCGTGAAGGCGCGCTACTGGTTGATCTGGTTCACGCGTCTGGCTCCGTCGGATGGCGCCTTCCGCGCCGGCGTGGCCGACGTGGCCTTCGCCCGCTGACCGGTCTTCGCGTTCGCGCGTTCGAGCGCGGCCGCCATCGCCTCGAGTTGGTCGAGCAGGTGCCGTTCGTCGATGTCGAGCTCGGCGCGGAACGCGCGGATGGCCCGGTTGAACCCTTCCGCTGCTTTGTGCGTCAAGCGATGACCCTTACCAGTGAGCTCGAGCAAGACCGAGCGGCCGTCGGCGGGGTTGGGTTTCCGCCGGATGTCACCGAGGTCTTCCAGCCGGCGGATGACGTACGACAACGACGTGGGTGGCAGGCCG
>Ga0157369_10004994_pt1 | contig 15534 bp, 11 predicted proteins | sample C25metaG_FD_113461 | JGI IMG/M metagenome (GOLD analysis project Ga0157369, IMG submission 113461) | Corn rhizosphere microbial communities from Kellogg Biological Station, Michigan, USA - C2-5 metaG | ecosystem: Host-associated > Plants > Roots > Rhizosphere > Soil | place: USA: Michigan... | reverse complement strand
GCGCCGGCGAGCGTGCCGGAGTCGATGAGGATGCGCTCGGGGTTGTCATCGAAGACGGCGGGCTGTTTGGTAGAGTCGACGACGGCGTCGCGGAGGTCGATGCCGGGCCCGCGGAAGGGACGGGAGGTCCCGGTGATGACGGCGTAGAACTGGCCGTTGGAGGTGTAGGTCTCGGATGCCTCGTTGAGTGTGCCGCCGGTGCCTGAGATAGAGGTGAGAGAGCTGAACGAGACGCGCATTCCATCATACGGAGTGAGCTGATAGATGCTCCCGGAGGCAGAGAGATTGGTCGCGGTGAGCGCGATGGGCGCAGGCAGCGCATTGCCGGTGGAGTTCACGTTGATGGTGAGCGTACCGCCAAGTTCGGTGCCGGGAGTGTGGCTTTGCGTGTTGAGCGTAGAAACGGTGGAGACGGCGCCGGTGACCTGCAGGTTGTTTCCGATGACGACGCTGCTGGAGGGCGGGGCCGTGACTGTGTTGACGTAGATGCCCTCCGGCGTGAGGGGATTGCTGTCGGCGGAGGCGTCCGGCGTTTGAATGAAGAATCCGGTGGCGGTAATAGCTGTGACGATGCCCGAGGTCGTCACGGTCTGCCCGGCGCAGGGCGAGATGACTTCAGTGGTGGTGGACTTCTGGCCTTGTATCTGGTCGATTGCGACGGGCGAAGAAGGGCATTGTCCGAGGGAGGGAAGACTAATAAAGAACAGGAAGCCGAGGGAGATCAGAGAGAAAGGCAGAACCAACTTCTTTGGCAGGTTCTTCATGCGGGGCCTCACAAATCTTGCGGAAATGTGAACTGCGTTGTGCTGCAAAAGAAAGCTCGGCGACAACCGGACGAGAGGCAAATTGGTAACAGCTTTTTTAGCACAAATATTTGAATACAGGGTGTTTTTCTTTGGCTCGAAACGTGCTCGTTGTTTTTCGTCTGCGAAGTAAAGATTGGAAGATGGCGGTTTATACGGATTTTGGAACCATTGATGGTACGTGTGGTGGAAAACAAGGACGTTACCTTTGGCTGAGAGATGGGAGAATTAATTGATTTCAAGGAGCACTGCATCCATGCCCAATCTGCCCGACGACGCCCTTCGCATTCATTACCACGACGAGATTCCCCAGGGGGCGAAGATCAAGGTGATCGGCGTTGGAGGCGGCGGGAACAATGCCGTGAACCGCATGATCGCGGCCAATGTCGTGGGGGTCGAGTTTATTGCGGCCAACACGGATGTGCAGGCGTTGCAGGTGTCGAATGCTCCGGTAAAGTTGCAGCTTGGCGTGAAGCTGACGAGCGGACTGGGCGCGGGGGCGAATCCCGATGTGGGGAGGCGGGCGGCGCTCGAAGATTCAGACAAGATCATCGAGGCGCTCGAAGGCGCGGACATGGTGTTCGTTACGGCGGGCCTGGGCGGCGGCACCGGCACGGGGGCTGCTCCCGTGATTGCGTCGCTGGCCAGCGAGATGGGCGCGCTGACGGTAGCCGTCGTGACGCGACCGTTCGCGTTTGAAGGCAAGCGGCGGATGATGCAGGCCGAGCGCGGAATGCAGGAGCTGCTGGAGTCCGTCGATACGGTGATCGTGATTCCGAATGAGAAGCTGCTGGCCGTGGCCAAGGATGCCGGGTTCTTCGAGAGCTTCCGGATTGCGGACGATGTGCTGCGGCAGGGCGTGCAGGGGATCTCGGACATCATTACGATTCCCGGCGTCATCAACCGCGACTTCGCCGACGTGAAGACGACGATGGCGGGCATGGGCTACGCGGTGATGGGCACGGCGGTGCGGTCGGGCAAGGACCGCGCGGTGGAGGCGGCGATGGCGGCGATGGCTTCTCCGCTGCTGGAGGCCGGCGCGATCGATGGAGCGCGCGGCATCCTGATCAACATTACCGGTTCGAGCTCGCTGAAGCTGAATGAGGTGAACGAGGCTTCGACGATCATCCAGAATGCGGCGCACGAGGATGCGAACATCATCTTCGGCGCGGTGCAGGACGAATCGATGGGCGACGAGGTGAAGATTACCGTGATTGCCACCGGCTTCAAGCAGCAGGAGATGCCGGAGCGGCGCGAACGGATGCTGGCCGAGGCCACGCTGCCTACGATGCGGTACGACGTGCCGATTCAGCCGCGCGTGACCAATCCGCGGGCAAGCGCTCCACGGTTTGCGAGCGAGGCCGAGCCGCAGCCGCAAGTCGCGATGCCCCCTGCGGCGCAGGCTGCCGTTCCGTCTGAGATGTCTGAGCTCGTTCCTGTGCCGGCGTCCGTATTCGACGACGATTTTTTCCGGACGAGCGCGCATGGGGTGGAGATTAGCTCGTTCGATACAATAAAAGAAGCGACGCAGGAGAGGACGCGAGAGCCTCAATATTCCGCCCGCGTCCAAACAGAGGAAACCTGGGGCGCGAATGTGCAAACTTCTGCCACTGAGCACTCCAATCGTGAGCCCTCGTATGGTGGAGCGGTGGCGCAGGCGGGTCCCGCCGAACCGGATGAGCTGGACATTCCGGCGTTTCTGCGGCGCGGAAATTGATGGATGGAAACGATTTGCGCGGATAGCACGAAAGAGGCACGGCGGCGCTGCGCGCAATGTAGTTGAATGAAAACATTCCGGCTTGTTTGCCGAGCCAATGGCGGAAGAATTGCTATCTAACTAATGGAGTAAAGAGGAATCGCCGATGTTGAAGACGATGAAGATTTTTGGCGCAATCCTCTTCGGCCTTGTGTTGAGTGCTGGAGTGGCGATGGGTGCGACGGCTACGTCGATGAGCAAGAAGCATCATTCTGCCTTGAAGGCGCGCACTTCGACGCGAACTCACCGTGCGTCGGCCCACGCTCGCAGCGTGAGTGCGACGCACCGGCCAGCTACGGCACACAAAGTCTCAACGGCGCGGGTTTCGGGTCGGCGGTACAGGCATGGCGCCAGAACGGTGCTGGCGGTGCGGCGGACGCGGCATCGCCATCGCCGCTACGTCGAGCATTTTACGGCGAGCTCCTATGCGGACAATCTGACGCTGGGCGACGTGACCGCCGGTGAAGACCCGGTCGTGCGCGAAGCCGCGATCGAGGCATTGGGCGACATGAACGGAACAGCGGTCGCCATCGATCCATCGAACGGACGCATCCTGGCGATGGTGAACCAGAAGCTGGCGCTGAGTCGTGGCGCGGAGCCCTGCTCGACGATCAAGCTGTCGGTCGCGCTGGCGGCCCTCGAAGAGGGCATTGTTACCAAGGACACTCCGGTCAAGCTGGGCAGGCGCTTCAGTATGACGATGACCGAGGCGCTGGCGCACTCGAACAACCTCTACTTTGAAACGCTGGGCCGCGAACTCGGGTTTGAACGAGTGAAGCACTATGCGAACCAGTTCGGCCTGGGTGAGTTGGCCGGATACGATATTCAGGGTGAGCAGTTGGGAACGTATCCGGATGAGGTGCTGCCTGCTTCGGAGGGCGGCGTGGGGAGGATGTGCTCGTTTGGCCAGGGCATCTCGATGACTCCGCTGCAACTGGGCGCGCTGGTCTCGGCGATTGCGAACGGCGGGACGCTGTACTATCTGCAACACCCGGAGACGCCGGAGGATGTGGCTGCGTTTGAACCAAAAGTGAAGCGCAAGCTGAATATCGCTCCGCTGATTCCGGAGATTCAGGACGGCATGGAGGGCGCGGTGCAGTATGGCACGGCGCGGTCGCTGCGGGCGAGCTTCAGCGAGTTCCCGGTGATGGGGAAGACAGGGACATGCTCGAACAATGGGACGCGCTTCGGCTGGTTCGCTTCTTACGCCGACTCGCCGCGCGGACGAATCGTCACAGTCTTCTTCCTTGAAGGTGGACGGCCTACGTTTGGGCCGAAGGCCGCGGCGCTGACGGGTGCGTTCTATCAGGCATTGTGGGACAAGAGCTACTTCCAGCCGAAAGAACAGCCGCCGGTGGAGACTGGGTCGGTTGGCGCCTCGGAGTAAGACGGGATAACTCACTGCGAATCGATTAGCCGCAAAAACGAATATGCTAAGGTCAAACCTGGCTCTCGATGCGCTTTTGCGCGGTCCGAGGCGTGGTGTATCTTTTTGTGTTGGTTGACCGGCGGCAGATGGAACAGCGCAGATGCGACAGATGAAGATTTTGACGTCCGCAGAGATGGTTGCGACGGACCGGCGGACTGCCGCTGAGTTTGCCGTGCCGCCTGGGTCGCTGATGGAGCAGGCAGGCGGCGCCGTGGCGAAGTTCTGCCTGCGGCAGTATCCGGGGTCTCGTCGAGTGGTGGTTCTCTGCGGAAAGGGCAACAACGGCGGGGATGGTTTGGTTGCGGCGCGCGTACTTGCGCGGGCGGGAAAGACCGTACGGGTGGTCCTGCTGGGGCGTGCGAGCGAGGTGAAGGGCGAGGCCGCCGTGGCACTGGATCAGCTTGAGACGGCAGGCTCTCAGGCGTGGAGCGCCCATGTCGGCGCAGGTATTGCAGACATGCACAAAGGCTCCATGTCGCTGGTAGAGATGCCGGACGAAAGTGGCCTGACTGGCGTTTTGGACGGGGCTGAGCTCGTGATCGATGCTGTGGTGGGGACCGGGTTCAAGCCTCCACTGCGCGGGTCTGCCGTCTTGCTGCGAGAGATGGTGGAACAAGCCGCGGCCCCGGTCGTGGCTGTGGATCTGCCCTCGGGCTGGGACGCGGACTCGATGGAGCAAAGCGCGGAGGGCGCGTTTCGGGCCGATGCAGTAGTGACATTTACAGCGCCCAAGCTGGCGCATGTCTTCGGGCATCTGACGCGCGATACGTTTGGACCGGTTGTGGTCGCGGGTATCGGGTCGCCTGCGGAGGCGGTTGAGTCTGCGACGGGGTTGAGCTGGACTGGAGCCTCAAAGAGCGTGGCAGAGAGGCCGCGCGAGGTGAATGCGAACAAGGGCAAGTATGGCCACGTTCTTGTAGTTGGCGGCAGCTATGGAAAGGCCGGTGCGCCCGCGATGGCTTCGCTTGCAGCGCTTCGAGCCGGGGCTGGGCTGGTGACGGCGGCAGTGCCGACAGGCGTTCTGAACACCGTAGCGGGCGTGGCCCCGGAGTTGATGACGGTGCCGCTGGCGGAAGGGCCGATGGGCGCCGTTTCCTTCAAAGACCTGCGCGGAGCAAAGCTGGATTCGCTGTTGAACCGGATTACGGTAGTGGCCCTGGGACCGGGGCTTTCGACCGAGGGCGATGCGCCGGCGTTTGCGCGACAGATGGTTGAGAAGACGACGCTGCCGATTGTGATTGACGCAGACGCGCTGACTGCGTTTGCTGGAAAGACCGAGCTGCTGGACGGTTCAGGCCGTGCAATGGTGTTGACGCCGCATCCCGGGGAGATGGCCAGACTTGCCGGCTTGACGGTGCAGGAGGTCGAAGCGGACAGGGTTGAGCTGGCGCGGCAGTTCGCCATGAAGCATCGTCTGACCCTCGTGCTGAAGGGCTGGCGGACGCTCGTTGCGCATCCGGACGGGCGCGTCGCGGTGAACACTTCGGGAAACCCCGCGATGGCCAAGGGCGGAAGCGGCGACATCCTGACGGGGATTGTGGCGGCGATGCTCGCGCAGTTTCCGGAGGACGTTGCCAGGGCGGTGGAGGCTGCGGTTTACCTGCACGGGCTGGCTGGCGACTTTGCCGCTCACGCGATGGACGAGCGTGCTGTGCTTGCTACCGATACGGTAATGCATTTGTCCGATGCGTTTCGATACCGGATTGAGGATGAAGACGGGCTGACGTGGATCTGCGGTCTGCGCGGGCGCTGGGGCGAATCTTGAGCGAGTTTGCAAAGGTGAAGCGGTTCAAGACGCGGAGTGAGTCCGGTACCCTGGCGATGGGCGAGCGAGTGGCGGAGATGCTGGCGCCCGCGCCAAAGCTGATTGTGCTGCGCGGCGAGCTGGGCGCAGGGAAGACGACGTTGGTAAAGGGGATCGCCGCGGCCCTTGGAGCGGCGGAGGCAGGAGATGTGACCAGTCCGACGTTCACGCTGGTACATGAGTACGCGGGGCGGAAGGTGCGGCTCTATCATCTCGATCTCTACCGGCTGGAGACGGAGCGCGAGCTGCTGACGCTGGGTCTGGATGAGATGGCCGAGATGCCGGATGCGCTGGTGCTGGTCGAGTGGGGTGAGAAGTTCCCGAGCGTTGTCGCGCGAGCGGATGGAGAGATTGCAATCGAACACGCCGGCGGCGATGAGCGGATGTTTGAGGTGCGCGTGAAGTAGCGGACTTAGGCGCTGGTTTGCGAGGTGGAGCGGCCGGTGTAGCGGTAGATGGCGCACTCCTCGTCGCCTGTGGAGCCGTACTCTTTTTGCTGGGCGATGGCTTCGAGGTCGGCGGCGTGGTCTTCGGGCGACATCGCTACATGGCCGGTGAAGAGGCGGGTGAAGGCGGGGTGGCCGTCGAGCAGATGGGCGCACTCGGCGTTGACGTAGATGAGGTCGAGCGCACCGGGTCGTTTGGCGAACTGGGTTTCGATGCGGCGGATGAGGGCTTTCAGGACCGGCGCTTCAAATGGGTGGAAGAGGAATACAAGCGTCGGCGAGCGGGGGAAGGTGTAGTCGAGCGCGTCCTGCTCGACGATCTCGGCTGGCGCGAGCGAGGGAGCGGTGGCGTCGGTGGCGTGCGATTGTTGCCAGTGGCGAAGATTGAGCTGGGCGATGGCGGCCATCGCGGGGTTGAGCTCGATGCCGACGATCTTGCGAAAGGGAAGCTCGCTGGCGATAAGCACGGCGCGGCCCTTCCCGCAGCCGATGTCGGTGAAGGTGTAGCTGTGGATGGGGTGTGGGGGGATGGTCTCGCGCCAGTGCTGGATGAGGGCGCGGAGGATGCTGGGCGCGACGGCGTAGTAGGCGGTAATGTGGGCGTCGTTGGGGTGGCCGGTGGCGAGATGGCCGGAGGGCACGAGGCCGCTGGTATCGACGCCGTGGGCCTGGTCGAATGGATGGATGGGCTGGGCGGTGGCCTTGAGGAGGTCGTGGGGGCGTTTGCGCGGGGGCATGGTCAGCGTATCTGGACGAGGTTGGGGTTGCCGTCGAGGCCGAGCGCGCGGCGTCCCGCGGCGGTGATCTGCTGTGGGGACCAGGCGGGCGAGTCGAGGACGGTTACGGTGGTTCCGCTGATGGCTTCGAGGCCGGCAAGGCGGTTCTGTATCTGGGCTGTGAGCTGGGCGGCGGCTTCTTCGGTGGGATTCGTCAGGATGAGGTCTATGTGGATGCGGTGCTTTTTGGGGACTCCTCGGATTCCTGCTCCGGGAGCTTCGGAGTCAGGCTCGATTTGGACGCTTTGGACGAGGCCGAGGTCCACGATGTTGCAGGGGAGTTCGGGGTCGTAACAGTCGCGGAGGGCGACGAAGATTTCGGGTTCGGTGAGCATTGCTTCGATGATACCCTCCCCGTCAAAAAGTACGCAAAGTATTCTTGATAAATAGCTTAGGTCTGTACTTCATGCAGGCAAGCAGGTGGAGAGAGGGGGCTTCTGCGGGGGCGGTGTGTCAAGCTAGGGCGGACCGGATTCACTGTTTCGCCAAGGGATAGATCGGGCTTCCCCTCAGGTGTAGCGTTGCATTTGTGTCGCGCCTTCAGCCTATGCTCGTTCTGGGTCATTTCCCTGGGCCTTCGGCCCAGGCTGGTATGTAGCGGGCCTTTGGCCCTGAAAGCAAAAGCTATATACCTTCTGGAAAACAGCGATATAGATCGGGCTTTCAGAGGTTGCCCATCTCAGAGCGTCTACTGCGGAACCATCCCGATCGTCCCCAGCCATGTCTCCACCAACTCAGGCCATCTGGTTGCCGGGAGCTTTGTGGGCCGCAGGCCAAACGCATGGCCGCCGTGAGCGTACAAGTGCATTTCGACAGGAACTCCGGCGTTCTTGAGCGCAATGTAGTAAGCCAGCGAGTCGTTTACGTTGTCTACGTGGTCATCTTCGTTCTGAAGCAGGAAGGTCGGCGGTGTCTGGCGGGTGACATGAATATCGGGGTTTAACCCAAGATGTTTATCGGCAGTCGCTGGGTAATGAAGGACGTACTTTTTGGTGCCCTGCTTAGCATCCCATTCTGCCGCGTCGATGGACAGATGGCCGGGATAGATCGCCACCGCAAAATCGGGTCGGCAGCTTTCTTTGTCGGCGGCATCGACGGCCGGATATAAACGCTGTGCAAAATGGTTGCTGATCGCCGCCACCAGATGCCCGCCTGCAGAGAACCCGAGCACTCCAATCTTGTGGGGATCGATGTGCCACTCGGCGGCGTGCAAACGCACCATGCCCATCGTCCTCTGGGCGTCTTCGAGCGCCATCGGCGATTCCGGGTACGGTCCCGATTTTGGGTACGGCCCCACGTCCGTCACGCGGTATTTCAGCAGCACACACGTGATGCCTCTGGGCGTCAGCCAGTCGCAGACCTCCGAGCCTTCGAGATCGATGGCGAGGATCTGATAGCCCCCGCCAGGGAAGACAACAATCGCAGCGCCCGTATTCTTTCCTTTTGGCGAATAGACCGTCATGGTGGGTCGCGTTACGTTCTCCACAGCAACCCACGGTCTGCCAGCGACCGGCTCCTTCGTGACTGTTTCTGTGGTTTCCGGCCCTTTGATGGGCTGAGGGTCGGGCGCTGCTCCGGGCCATATCGGTATCTGTGTATGTGCCGGCGATGGCTGCCAGACGGTCTGCTGCGCGCTCAGGCCTGCAAACGCGGGCACAACACAGAGAGCAAAGAGTAAAGATTTCATCGGAATCCCCCAGCCAGAATGCACGATGTCCAGCCCTCGGATGTTGATGAGGCTGGTTCCATTGTGAGATCGAAGTTATTGAGGTAGGCGACGGGACTCCAGTGTGGTGTCCCCGAAATTGGCTACAGAAGTCAGAAGAGTTGACCGCAGGTCCTTCGACTCCGTTTGCCGCAAAAACTGGCAAACTCCGCTCAGGATGACAATGTTATTTATGTTGCGAACTTCAGGGACAGCACACTAGTGCTTGCGTTCGACGAGGTATTTGGCGAGAGACTTCAACGGAGTGGCTTTTTCGCCGAAGGGTTCGAGGGCGGCGAAGGCGTCGGCGATGAGCTCGGCGGCGTCTTTGCGGGATTGGTCGATGCCGTAGACGGCGGGCCAAGTGGCTTTGATGCTGGCGGTGTCCTTGCCTGCGGTCTTGCCCAGTTCTTCGGAGCTTTGCGTCATGTCGAGAACGTCGTCGACGATCTGGAAGGCGAGGCCGGCCTTTTCGCCGAAGGTGCGGAGGCGGTGGACCCATATCCCAGAATCGGGATGTGGGGCACCCGGATTTGTGGCAAGACCGAGGAGGCCGCCGGAGACGATGCTGGTGGTGATGAGCGCTCCGGTCTTGGCACGGTGGATAGACTCGACCAGCTCGGCGGTGGGCTGCTTGCCTTCGGATTCGATATCGACGACCTGGCCGCCGATCATGCCCGGGGGCAGGGGGCTGTTGGGTCCGACGCCTGTGCCGACGGCGAGGGAGACTTCGCGGAGAATGGCGACGGTGGTAGCCGGCGGTGTGGGGAGCGCGGCGATGGTCTGGAAGGCGAGGGTCTGGAGGGCGTCGCCGGTGAGGATGGCGATGGCTTCGCCGAAGACGACGTGGCAGGTGGGCTTGCCGCGGCGGAGGTCGTCGTTGTCGAGCGCGGGGAGGTCGTCGTGGATGAGGGAGTAGGTGTGGAGCATCTCGATGGCCGCGCCGAGCTCGGCTGCGCCTTCGGGGATGTCTCGCGTGCCTGCGGTCATGCGGGCGGCCTCCATCGCCAGGATGGGGCGGAGGCGCTTGCCGCCGGCGAAGATGGAGTGGCGCATGGCGCGGTGGATGGAGTGAGGAAGCGTGTTGGGTGAGGGCAGAAGGCGTTCGAGCGCGCGGTCGGTAAGCTCGGCGCCGGAGTGAAGCAGGGTTTGTACGGTGGGTTGCATCTGGTCTTGATGATAAATGGAGGGAACAGGGAATAGGGACCAGGGAACGAGGGCTTGGCAGGCTGAAAAGCAGATTCCTGCGCTGCGCTACGGAATGACAATGCAAAAGAAAAGCAGGAGAACGGCAGCAGAGATTGCGGTGAGGATGTCGCCGAGGGTCTGGTCGAGTGACTGGGCGTAGGTGATGGCGATGCTCGATTTGCCTGCCGGGATGGGGAAGGCGATGAGGCCGTCGTCGCGTTGTTCGCGTGTAGTGACGGGCGCGCCGTTGCGGGTGATGCGCCAGGTGGGATAGTCGCGGAGATTGAGGATGAGGGTTTCGTGGGCTGGGAGGGCGAGGTCGAGATGCGTGGGGGCAGGGCCGGGTGTGGAGTTTGACGGTGCTTTGGCCGCCGGGTCCTGAGCGAGCCAGAAGGGCGGATTGTTTTGCGCGAGCGCGTCGTTGTCGGCGGCGATAGGGGTGTATTCGTCGGAGGGATCGGTGCCCTGGTTGGAATGGAAGAGAGCGAGGCGGGCAGAGACGGTGTCGGGATCGTCACAGTTTTGTTTGAAGATGGGATAGCTGAGGGCGATGAGCGCGGCGGCTGTGATGAGGGCAAGCGCGATCGCTATTCTGGATTTGAGATTGGCGTGTGAGAGCGTAATGGCGATGGCGAGTGCCATGACCGCGGCGAGGATGGCGAGCAGACGCCAGGGGAATTGCATGTAGGCCATCTCGGGGGTGTGGTCCCAGATGGGCGCGCTGATGGGTGTGAGCAGGAAGATGATGACGGCGGTGAGGATGGCGAGCGGAGGGATGAGCCCTCCCATGCGATGAGACCGCATAAGCGAGGCACCTGGCGAAAGGTGGCTGTGGAAGATCGACGAATTCCGCCCTTCGCGATGAGACCGCGAAGGATGGAGCACCCGGGCATCGGTGGCGGATCTGGCTGCAGACTTCCGATTACTCCAATAGGCAAGCGTGAGCGCGGTGATGGTGATGGCGATGAGGATGAGGGCGATGATGGAGGCGGTGCGTAGGACGAGGTCGTGGTCGAGGTCGGGGGTGCGGTGGAAGAGGAAGTTGTCGTGGATGTTCATCTCGGGGAGGATGACCATGTTGATGTGGACAAAGCGTCGCTCCCATGCGGCGGGCAGGATGTAGATGGCGGCGAGGCCGAGGCCGAGGAGGGCGCCTGCGGCGGTGTTGAGTAATAGTCGGAGGGGAGATTGTGCCCCACCCGTCGCGCGATGAGACTGCGCGACGGGTGGGGCACCCTGCGATGGCCCAATCATGTCGCAGTGAGGCTGCGCCATGAATGGGGCACCCGAATTTGTGGCGAGGCGGATGAGCGTGAGGAGCGCGAGAGCGTAGCAGCCCATGACTGCGGCAGGAGCGTCTGTGAGCCAGAGTAGCGCAACCGGGATGGCGATGCGCGGGATGGTGACTCGCTCGCGCAGGATGGCGTGGATGAGTAGAGGAATCCAGGCGGCGGCGAGGAGTTCGGCGTAGGCGGTGCGCTCATATGCGGTGAAGAGGGTGTAGGGATTGACGATGTAGAGGGCGGCTGCGATGAGCGCTGCATTGCGAGTGGTGAAGTCGCGTGCGAGGTAATGGAGCGCAAGACCCGCGGCGGTAAGGGCGAGCCAGGTGTAGGCGATGGGCGTCCATGTCCAGGGCATGATGAGGCCGAGGACGGCGCCGATGATCCACGACAGAGGCGGGTAGAAGATGAAGCGGGGCTCGCCGGCGTTCCAGGCGGGAGTGTAGGCCCAGTGCGGATGGAAGTTGCCGTGGAGGAACTGGCGGGCGACTTCAAACCAGTTGAGGATGTGGAAGTCGAAGTCGTGGCCGCAGGAGCAGCCGTTGAGCATGAGCGGCGTGATGGCGATGAGCGCGGCGAGAGGAAGGATGATGAAGTGGAGACGGGGCTCTCGTACGCGCATCTGTTCATTGTGCCATCGGGACGAGGGTGAGGGTGAAAGTTGCGGGTTTTTGCGGCGTCTATATTGACGATTGGAGCGATTCGGTTTGTTCTACTGAGAGACGGCTGACTGGGTGAGACTGGAGGTGCGATGGAAATTGGATTGATACCTCCCGGCGAGAATCTTCACGCAGTTGAGATGGTGATTCTGCTGCTGCTGGTGCTGGTCGCTGGATTTGCAGTGATGGCGCGGCGGCTGAAGGTGCCTTACCCGATTGTGCTGGTGCTTGCCGGGCTGGCGATCAGTTTCTTCCCGCATATTCCCCGAGTTCCTCTGGATCCGAATGTGGTGTTTGTGATTTTTCTGCCGCCGTTGCTGTACTCGTCGGCGTGGACGATGTCGTGGCGTGAGTTTCGGCGCAATGGCGCGGTGATCGGACTGCTTGCGTTTGGGTTGGTGGGCTTTACGGTGTGGGGTGTGGCGGAGTTTTCCGATCGGTTTATTACGGCCCTGGATTGGAAGGCGGGATTTGTGCTGGGTGCAGTGATTTCGACGACGGATGCGATCGCGGCGACTTCGATTGCGAAGAAGATAGGGCTGCCGCGAAGGATTGTCGACATTCTGGAGGGAGAGAGTCTGCTGAACGATGCAACCGGGCTGCTGGCGCTGGAGATTGGCGTGGCGATTCTTGCGCGTGGCACGATGCCTACGGTGGCGGCAGGGATGGCGCGGCTTGTATATCTGGTGGCCGGGGGGCTGGGGATTGGGCTGCTGATTGGAGTGGTGGTGGGATGGCTGGAACGGTTTATCGATGATGGGCCGATTGAACTGGTGGTGAGCCTGGTCGTGCCGTATGCGGCATACCTGGCGGGGGAACGGGCGAAGGCTTCCGGAATCCTGGCGGTGGTGGCCTGCGGGCTTTATCTGAGCCGGAAGAGCGCGTCGTTGTTTTCGCCCGCGGTGCGTTTGCAGGTGGTGGGAGCATGGGACGCACTGACGTTTATTCTGAACGGCCTGGTGTTTGTGCTTATCGGCTTGCAACTGCCGTATGTATTGGCCGGCATTCACGGGAGATATGGGACAGGAACGCTGGTGTTCTATGGCGCCGTGTTCAGCGTGGTATTGATTTTGCTGCGGATGGTATGGGTATATCCGGCAATCCGTGTAGCGCAGTTTGTAGAGCATCGATGGCTGGGGCACGCAGAGGAGACGTTGAAGAATCGGGAGATATTTGTCGTCGGTTGGACAGGAATGCGTGGGGTGATTGCGTTGGCGGCGGCGATCTCGGTGCCTGAGTTATTGGCGAATGGACAGCCGTTCGGAGCGCGAAACCTGATTGTGTTTCTGACATTTTGCGTGATTCTGGTGACGCTGGTGTTGCAGGGGCTCACGCTGCCGGCGCTGATACGCGCGCTGGGATTGGCAGGCGTGACGGGCATGGACGCCGAGGAGAAAGAGGCAAGACGCCTGGCGCTGGAGGCGGCAAGGGCCCATCTGGAGGCGGAGCGTGTACACAGCGCGGCGGAGTTCGATCATGTGTATGAGGACTTGATCCATCGGTACCGGCATCGTTTGGCAGCAGTCGGCGGCGGCGAAGGCGAGGACCTGAAGGGGCTTGACCGCGAGACGTATACAAGGCTTCGTGCTATCTCGACGGGCGCGCTGCAGACGGAGCGCCGGACGCTTATAGGGCTGCGGGATCGGGGCCGAATTGGCGATGACACGTTGCGGAGGCTGGAACGCGAGCTTGATCTGGCTGAAGCGCGATATCAGGGAACCGCGAATGACTGACGGCGCGGAAAGTTGCGCGGTCGGCTTGACAGGCTGTGATGGGCAGATATGCTTAGAGATTCGCACCCGAAGTGCGATGGTGTGTTTTGGCAGTTTACGTATTGGTGTAGCGTTCTCCGAAGCGAAGGTCTGTCGGCCCATGAGCAAAATGCGGGGATTCTTCGCTAGGCTCAGAATGACAGTGCAGTTACACCAATTGGAGAACAGCTAAGTGAGGCTTGCTGACTTTGGATTGCAGAATTTTTTATCACGATAAGTGTTTCGATGGGGCTTGCTCGGCTTCGGTGTTCACGCGGTTTCACCGGGAATGCATGAAGACGGCGGATAAGTATTCGTACTTTGGACTGGTGCATCGGGCGGGCGCGCTGTTTGATGAGAGCGCGTTCGTTGACACCAGTCATGGGGGCGAAAATGCGATTGTGGACTTTAAATATTCGGCTTCGCCGAAGGTGACGTGGTGGTTCGATCATCATCAGAGCGCGTTTTTGACTCCGGCGGACCAGGCTGACTTTGAGCGCGGGCAGGCGGATGGCTCGCAGGCGATGCGGAAGTTTTTCAATCCGAATTACATTTCATGCACGAGTTTGATTGCGGATATTGGGCGGACCAACTTTGGGTTCAATACGGCTCCGCTGATGGAGTTGATCAAGTGGGCGGACATTGTGGATGGGGCCAGGTACGAGAGCGCGAAGGCCGCGGTCGAGATGGCCGCTCCGGCCATGAAGCTGACGATGGTGATTGAGAGTGCGGCGGACCATGCGCTGGTGCCGAAGCTGATTCCGCTGCTGACGGAGATGAGCTTGGAGAGCGTGCTGGACCAGCCGTTTGTGCAGGAGTTGCTAGGGCCGCTGATGGAGCGTCATTGGGCCGCACTGGAACTGATTCGCGCGCGCGCAGCAGTCGATCGCGGCGTGATTACGTTCGATATTACGGACCAGCCTACGGAGGGGTACAACAAGTTCATTCCTTATTATCTGTTTCCGGAGGCGACGTACAACGTTGGACTGAGCAAGTCGTCTTTCAGGACGAAGGTCGCGGTGGGGACGAATCCGTGGACGCGGGTGCCGGCTGCGAAGCTGGTGAATCTCGCGGTGATTTGCGAGCGGTATGGCGGGGGTGGTCATGCTCGTGTGGGAGCGATCAGCTTTCCTCCTGACCGCGAGGATGAGGCCAGGAAAGCGGCGGGGGAGATTGTGGCGGAGTTGCGGGCTTCTGTTTAAGGATTCGGCGACCGCGGATTGCGCGGACAGGAACGGATTTAAAGATTTCGACCACGGATGGATTGACGATGATGAAGTTGTGCCCCTCCAAGCAAAATACAGGGGTTCTTCGCTGCGCTCAGAATGACTGCGTTCTTTCATCGCTTTGATGAGATCAATCTGTTTTTATCCGTGAAATCCGTGGTCGCTTCTTTTACGGCTTCATCTTCGTGAAGAAGCTGAGTTTGGTGATGTCGTTGAAGATGACGAAGGCGAAGAAGGCGAGCAGGCAGACGAAGGCGACCTGATAGACGCGCTCCTTGAACTGCTGGTTGACGTCGCGGCGCATGATCGATTCGATGATGAGGAAGAGGATCATGCCGCCGTCGAGGATGGGGATCGGCAGCAGGTTGAAGATGCCGAGGTTGAGCGAGATGTAGGCCATCAGGCCGATGAGCGGCATCCAGCCGGGCATCTCGGCGGCCTGGTGGATCTGCTGGCCGATGCCGATGGGGCTGGATAGGCTCTTGACCGAGACCTGGCGGGTGAAGAGGCGCTTGATGACCTCGACGATGAGGTAGGAGCCCTTCTTGTTGAACTTCCACGAAGCCGCCACTGCTTTGTCGAAGGGCAGCTTCTCGACCTTGACCGGCGGCGGAATGTAGCTGAAGCCGAGGCGGTATTCCTTGGAGCCGTCGCCTGCGTCGGCCATCCTGGGCGTGATGGGGATATCGAGGGTCTGGACGGCTTTGT
>Ga0157369_10004992_pt1 | contig 15535 bp, 15 predicted proteins | sample C25metaG_FD_113461 | JGI IMG/M metagenome (GOLD analysis project Ga0157369, IMG submission 113461) | Corn rhizosphere microbial communities from Kellogg Biological Station, Michigan, USA - C2-5 metaG | ecosystem: Host-associated > Plants > Roots > Rhizosphere > Soil | place: USA: Michigan... | reverse complement strand
GTCATCTCGTGCGGCGGGACGGCGAACACGCACGAGACCGACATCTACACGTGGATCGATCCCCAGATCGACCTGCTCCGCGGGGCGCTGCGCGACGAGGTGCCGGTAATCGGGCTCTGCCTCGGCGCGCAGCTCCTGACGAAGGCGGCCGGCGGCAACGTCTACCGCTGTGAGCCCTCCGAGGTCGGCTGGGTCGAGGTGCAGACGAACGCCGCCGCCTCTGCCGACCCGGTGCTGGCCGACGTGCCCGACTCGTTCATGGCGATGCAGTGGCACCGCTACGCCTGCGAGCTCCCGGCCGGCGCTGTCGAGCTCGGCCGCAACGACACCTGCCTGCAGGCGTTCCGGCTGGGAGAGGCCGCCTGGGGCACGCAGTTCCACATCGAGGTCACGCGCGACATCCTGCTCGCCTGGGCGCGCTGGGGCGGCGACGACCTGGCAGCCGCCGGATACACCCAGGAGCGCTACATGGAGGAGCTCGAGGCCCACCTGAGCCGGCACGAGGAGATCGGCCGGGGCATGGCCGACCGCTTCGCCGAGATCGCCGCCACGCGCGCCAGAAGCGCCGCCTGAGCTGGTCTAGACCAGCGCCCGCGAAAGCTCTTTACTCCGACCGATCGAGGGTCTAGTGTCGCGGACGACAAGCGACCCCCAAAAGGAGGGCGTATGAGCGTCGATCCGGGAGCCGGCGGAGGGGCGCCTCCCACCGGGCTCGAGCATCTGTCGGAGGACGAACAGACCCTGCACAGGCTCGGTTACGCGCAGGAGCTCCTGCGCGGATGGGGCGGGTTCTCCAACTTCGCAATCTCGTTCACCATCATCTCCATCCTCGCGGGCTGCCTGACGTCGTACTACATCGCGATCGGCTGGGGCGGGCCGGTCGCGGTCACATGGGGCTGGCTGCTCGTCGGCGGCTTCTGCATCATCGTCTCACTGGCCATGGGCGAGATCGCCTCGACGTACCCGACCGCCGGCGGCCTGTACTACTGGTCGTCGCGGCTCGGCAGTCCCGCGTGGGGCTGGTTCACGGGCTGGTTCAACCTCGTCGGCCAGATCGCCGTCACGGCGGCCATCGACTTCGGCGCGGCGACCTTCATCTCGTCGCTGATGAACCTGTGGTTCGGCTACACGCTGAGCAAGGGCCACGTGTTCCTGACCTACACGGTCATCATCATCCTGCATGGGCTGATCAACACGTTCGGCGTACGCCTGCTGGCGATGATCAACAACATCTCCGCGTGGTGGCACATGGGCGGGGTGCTCGTCATCGTGGTCGTCCTGATCGCCATCCCCGACCACCACAAGTCGCTCAGCTTCGTGTTCACGGACACGGAGAACTTCTCCGGATTCCAGGGGCACGGGTTCTCGAACCCGGTGTTCTGGTTCGTCTTCGGCCTGGGCCTGCTGATGTCCCAGTACACGATCACGGGGTACGACGCCTCGGCCCACATGAGCGAGGAGACGCGCAACGCGTCACGGTCGGCCGCGATCGGCATGGTCATGTCGGTCGTCGTCTCGGTGATCTTCGGGTTCATCCTGCTGGTCGCGGTCACGTTCGCGATCCCGGGACCGGTGTCCAACACCGCGCTGCAGTACACGTTCGCGGTGCAGTACATCTGGCAGAACGCGATGAGCAACAAGTGGGCCGAGTTCCTGCTCCTAATCGCCTGCGTGGCCCAGTTCTTCTGCGGCCTCGCGTCGGTCACATCTGCCTCGCGGATGATGTTCGCGTTCTCGCGTGACCGGGCGATTCCCGGCTACAAGTGGTGGCGGAAGGTGTCCGCCCGCGAGCGGGTTCCCGTGAACTCGATCTGGGCGATCTGCTTCCTGTCGTGGGCGCTGATGCTGCCGACGCTGAAGAACCCGATCGTCGGCTACGCGGTCGGCACCTCGATCGCCGTGATCGGTCTCTACATCGCGTTCGTCCTGCCGGTCATCCTGCGCTACCGCGCGAAGGACAGATTCGAGACGGGCGCCTGGCATCTCGGGAAGCACTACAAGTGGATCGACCCGCTCGCGATCTTCTGGATCGCGCTGATCTGCATCCTGTTCCTGCTGCCGCTCTTCCCGGACGGCATCCCCGGCAAGGCGTCGGGCAACCACTACCTGCTCGACGTGAACTGGATCGACGTGAACTACGCCCCGCTCACGGTGGGTGCAGCGTTCCTGTTCTTCGGCGGCTGGTGGGTCCTGTCCGCCAACAAGTGGTTCAAGGGCCCGGTGCGCATGGGCTCCGAGCAAGAGCTCGAGGAGATCGAAGCTGGCCTGGCCGGCAGCGGCGACTGACCGAGCACGTGCGGCAACCCGCCAGGAGGGGTCAGACCCCTTCTGGCGGGTCCGCCCGCAGCGTCCGCTCGACGAACGCCGTCTTGGCCTCGGTGTAGCCCAGCCTGTCGGCGCCGTGCTCGTCCGCCAGGCCGCGCTTCAGCGCGGCGTACTCCGCGGCCATGCGGGGATCGCGACGGAGGCGGTCGCGGAAGCGGATGTGGTTCGTGTGTGGGTCGCCGCCCTCGACGACGACGTAGAGGTGATGTACCGGCGCGCCCGTCGGCCACAGGAACGCCTCGCGGCCCGTGATCCCCTTGTCGCCCTGGTAGACGTATCCGAGCTCGCGGAGGCGCTCGATGGCGACCGGCACGTGGCCGGCCGAGGAGACGACCACGTCGATGTCGATGACGGGCTTGGCCGCCAGACCGGGCACGGCGGTGCTGCCAACATGCTCGACCCGCGCGCCGAGGCCGGCGACGGCCGCGCGCACGGGCTCCGCCAGGCGCTCGAACAGGGCGGGCCAACGGGGGTCGTAGTCGGCGATGACGATTGGCGACCGCGTCGTTATCGTCCGGTCCAGGATCTCGTCGACCGTCTCGTCCGGCGTCATCGCGGTCGTGTCGAGCCAGATGCCGATCCGAGGCGTCGACGTGGCGAAGCCGTCGCGCAACGCCTCGACCGTCCAGGCGCCGCCGTAGCCCCTTGGCTCCCTCCCCTCCTCTCGCGCTGCGAGCGCATCGGCGGAGGGGAGCAGGACGACCACATGACACGGCCGGCTGCGGATCATCGTCCGGTAGTCGCCGAGGAGCGGGCCGGCAACGACGTCCTCCAGCGCGACGGTGAAGCCCGCCTCGGCGTACGTGTCCGCCGCGGCCGCCACGAGCCGGTAGCGCAGCCGCAGTTGCTCCATGGCCTCGGGCCGCAGGGCGGGCGTCACCTCCTCCCTCCCGGTCACGATGCTGCGCCGGAACAGGTCGCCCTCCAGATGGACGCCCCGCGGGAAGCGTGACGCCAGCAGCCGCGCAACGGTCGACTTCCCGGCGGCCATTGGCCCGGTGATGAGGTAGACGGCCGGCTCCACGGGCCGAGCATACGTCCACGCACCAGAAGGGGTCTGACCCCGCTTGGTGCGCTCTCGCGTCAGCTCGCGAGCAACGCCTCGCGCACCGTGTGGAAGTCGTCGAAGGGGGTGTAGTCGAGCCCCATCTCGTCCAGATCGCGGGCCAGGTGGCGGCGGGCGAAGCGGCGGTCGGCGGCGATCGCCGCGCAGCGGTCGGAGTAGCCGTCGCCGATGTAGGCGACCGGGAGGCCGTCGCGCATCGCGGCGACGACGCCGCGCTTGCACTCCTCGCCGCACACGTCGCAGTCGGCGTCGGCCATGAAGTCGATGGTCGTCCCCTCCGGCGTGATCCGGAACTCGTGCGAGATCACCTGCAGGTGACCGGCGCCGGCCCGCTCGAGCACCGGCCGGATGACCGACTCGAACCCGCCCGACACGACCACCAGGCGATTGCCGGCCGCCTCCATCGCCTCGACGAACTCCCCAAAGCCCGGCCGCACCTGCGCCGCGGCGACGGTCTCGGCGACGATCGCGTCGTGGTCGCCGCGCACCGGCGCGAACTCGAGCTCCATGCACTCGCGCAGCGTCAGCCGGCCCTCGGACAGCCCGCGCTCGGCCTCGACGTACGCCTCGGGCGCGTACTTCTCGAGAAGGTCGTCCTGGGTGTCGCGCTCGGTGATGGTGCCGTCGAAGTCGACGACGACCAGCCAGGTCATCCGCGCCGCATCCAGCGGGCGACGGTGTCGGCGTCGTGGCCGTGGGCGATCAGCTGCAGCAGCGGCTTCGGGCTCTTCAGCGTCTGCATCGTCTCCATCTTGCCGACCGAGATGCCCTGGCGCTGGCAGAAGCGCAGCAGCGCCTGGCGGTCGCTCGAGAGCAGCCGCCACACCGTCTCCTGGCGGTGGCGGTCGAAGTCGCGGTAGACGCCGACGTCGCCCGCGATCGCGCGCCGCACGGCCTCGTTGTACTCGGCCCGGTAGTCGTGTTCCTCCGACACGGCGGGGAGTCTAGACGCGGGATCATCTACGCTTGCCGCATGCCAGACATCGCCGCACCCAGCACGCGCCGCTTCGGCGCCCAGAGCATGACCGCGCCGCTCCGGGAGGTGCTCGTGAAGCGCCCTGGGGCCGCGTTCGGACGCGCCCACGAGAACCCGGCGTTCGGGTACCTGCACCCCGTCGACCTGGCCGAGGCGCAGCGCCAGCACGACGCCTTCTGCACGATCCTGACCGACCTCGGCGTCGCCGTCCACGAGCTCGAGACCGAGACGGACAGCCCTGACCTCGTTTACACCTACGACCCGGCCCTCGTCACCGACCGCGGGATGATCGCGCTGCGGTCGGGCAAGCCCAACCGCGAGCGGGAGGGGTCGGCCCTCGCCGACTGGGCCGAGGCGTACGACATGCCCATCGTGGGCCGGCTCGACGAGCCGGAAACCGCCGATGGCGGCGACACCTTCTGGCTGCGCCCGGACATCTTCTGCATCGGCCGCTCGCTGCGCACGAACGCGGCCGGCGCCCGCCGCCTGACCGAGCTCGTGGGCGGCGAGGTGCACGTGTTCGACGTCCCCTACGGGAACGGCCCGGAGGAATGCCTGCACCTGCTCTCGGTCGTCTCGCCGGTCGCCGACGACCTGGCGGCCGTCTTCCTGCCGCAGCTGCCCGCCGGCCTGTACGAGCTGCTCGGCGAGCACGGCGTCGACCTCGTGCACGTGCCGGAGGCGGAGCTGGTCACCCAGGGCTGCAACATCCTGGCCGTGCGGCCGGGCGTCGTCGTCATGGTCGAGGGCAACCCCGTCACCCAGCGGGCGCTGCTCGACCGCGGCTGCGAGGTGCATACGTTCCCCGGCACCGAGGTCTGCATCAACGGCACGGGCGGGCCGACCTGCATCACCCGCCCCCTGCTGCGCGGATGAAGAACCTGAGCCCGGCCGAGCTGGCCGTCGTCGCCCGGGTCGACCGGGACCGCGTCGCCGACGACCTCGCGGCGCTGGTGGCGATCCCCAGCCTCACCGGCGACGAGAGCGAGGTGCAGACCGAGGTCGCCCTGCGGATGACGACGGCCGGCCTCGACGTCGAGCGCGTGGACACGCCCGCGATCGAGTTGGCGGCCGACCCGGACTTCCCCGGCGTCGAGGTCGCACGCGAGTCGCATCCGGTCGTGACCGGGCGGGTCACCGGCGACGCCGCCGGCCGCCGCGTGCTGATCGCCGGGCACATCGACGTCGTCAGCGCCGGCGACGAGATGGCGTGGACGTCACCGCCGTTCCAGCCCCGGATCGACGACAGCGTGCTCTTCGGGCGTGGCGCGTGCGACATGAAGGCGGGCGTCGTCGCCGGGCTGGCCGCGCTGCGGGCGATCGTCGAGGCGGAGGTCGAGCTCGGCGGCGAGGCGATGCTCGTGACCGTGCCCGGCGAGGAGGACGGCGGGGCGGGCATGCTCGCCGCCATCCGGGCCGGATGTACGGGCGACTGGGCCGTCATCACCGAGCCCACCCGGCTGGAGATCGTCACCGCGCAGGGCGGCGCGATCACGTTCACGCTCACCGTCACGGGACGGCCGGCGCACGCCGCCTTCCGCCGCCGCGGCGTCTCGGCGCTCGACAAGCTCGTCCCCGTGATGGAGGCGCTCGCTCGCAACGAGGAGGAGCGAAACGCCGCCGAGCGCATGCAGTCGATGCGCGACCTCGGGCTCCCCTACCCGACCTCGATCGGGCGCGTCAGCGCCGGCGACTGGTCGTCGACGGTGCCCGAGCGCCTGGTGGCCGAGGGCCGCTTCGGTGTCCGCGTCGGCCAGACCACCGCCGAGGCCGAGGAGGAGTTGCGCGCGGTCGTCGCCGCGGCCTGCGCCGGCGACGAGTGGCTGCGCGAGCACCCCGTCGACGTGCAGATCACCGGCGGGCGCTTCGCCGCCGCCGCCGTCCCGTCGGATCACCCGCTGCCCTGGGCGCTGGGCGAGGCGGCCCGCGACGTGCGCGGGCGGCTGCCGCCGTTCGTGGGCGTGCCCTACGGCTCCGACGCGCGCCTCCTGATCGACCACGGCGCAACGCCGACCGTGCTCTACGGCCCCGGCGACCCCGAGTACGCCCACTCGATCGACGAGCGGGTGCCGCTCGAGGACGTCGCCCAGTGCGCGCGCGTCCTCGCCGTGTGGGTCATGCGTGCGTTGCAGCCGGCGGGATGAGCACCAGCTTCCCGCGGGTGGCCCGCGACTCGAGGTCCTCGTGCGCGCGGCGGGCCTCGTCGAGCGGGTAGCGGCCGCCGATCAGGACGCGCAGCTTGCCGGTGCCGACCCACTCGAGCACCTGCTCGGCGCGGGCCAGCAGGTCGTCGCGGGCGGCGGTGTAGGCCGGCAGCGTCGGCCGGGTGACGAAGAGCGAACGGCCCCCTCCGAGCCGGTCGAGCACGAGCGGCGCAGGCTCACCGCTGGCGTAGCCGTAGAGCGCCATCATCCCCCGCGGGCGCAATGCGTCGAGTCCGGCCTCGAACGTGTCCTTGCCCACCCCGTCGTACACGGCGTGGACGCCCTCACCGCCGGTCAGCTCCCGCGCCGCCTCCGCGAAGCCGGCGTAGGCGATCGCCACGTCGGCGCCATGCTCACGGGCGAGCGCGCGCTTCTCCTCCGTCGAGGCGGTCGCGATCACGCGGGCGCCGCGCAGCTTCGCGATCTGGGTCAGCAGCAGGCCGACGCCACCGGCGGCGGCGTGCACGAGGACGGTGTCGCCGCGCCGGATCGGGTAGGTCGAGGTGGCCAGGTAGTGGGCCGTCATGCCCTGGAGCAGCACGGCGGCGGCGACCTCGGAGCTGGTCGCGGCAGGCACCGGGACGGCCCGCTCGGCCTTCACGATCACCCGCTCCGCATAGCTGCCGGTGGCGCTCGTCCAGGCGACCCGCTCGCCCGGCCCGAGCTCGGTCACCTCCGGCCCCGTCGCGAGGACGGTGCCGGCGCCCTCCGCCCCCGCCACGAGCGGCGGCGGCGTGCCGTAGCCGCCGCGGCGCTCGTACACATCGCGGAAGTTCACGCCGGCGGCCTCGACGGCGACCAGCAGCTCGCCGGGCCCGGGCTCTGGCTCCGGCCGGTCGCGCGGCTCGAGCACCTCGGGACCGCCGTTCCGCTCGATCACGATCGCGCGCATCCGAAGGCCGGTCAGCTCTGCGCCGCGGCCGGCGTGCCGTTGTCCCAGCCGCGCAGCTCGAGGCCGGCTCCGCGCAGGCGCTCGCGCAGGTCGTCCGCGGCGGCGCTCGCGCAGACGGCGAGGATCCCGCCCTCGCGTCCGTCGTCGCGCCGCAGCGCCGCGGCGACGCGGTCGGGCGGCTGCAGGTGGTGGGCGGCCAGGCCGAGCTCCTGGTAGGTGTCGCGGACGACGACGAGCGCGCCGGCCGGCCCCCGCACGAGGGTCGCGAGCTCGACGAAATGGCCGGCGTCCCAGTCGGCCGGAGGCGGCTCCGGCTCGGCGCCGGCCAGGTGGTTCAGGATCACCGCGGGGTCGGGCCGCGAGCCCCAGAAGAGCGCGGTGCGCAGGTTCGCGACCAGCACGGCCGCCGGACCGGCGATGTCCATCACGGACGTGACGGTGTCCGCCGTCCACGGCCCGCCGACCTCGATCGGCTCGAGCGCCCCGCCTGAGAGCCGCCGGATCGCGCCGGCCAGCGCGGGCGCGGCGGTGCCCGCGGTCTCCGGGTCGGCGGCCATGGGCAGCTCGACGCGGTAGTCGTTCCTCGGCGTCGCGCCCGGCGCGACATGCGTCTGGGGATCGCCGCCGGGGAGGATCGCGCCCGCCTCGAGGGCGACCGCCTCCTGGTCGGCCTCGATGCCGGCGGCGCGCAGCACCAGGCTGCCCCAGAAGCAGCCGCACAGGTTGTCCATCTGCTGGCGCTCGGCAGCGTGGAGCCGGGCCAGCAGCTGGCGGTCGGGGATCGCGGTCACGGCTGGCGCTGCCACGGAAGAGAGCTTACGCCGGAACGCCCGGAGACGCGGTGGGGACTGTCCCCGTCAACCGGGGACAGTCCCCGATTCGACGTCGCGCTAGGACGGTTCGGCCGGCGGCTCGAGGTCGAGGATGGTCGGCTCGCGGCTGCGCCGCGCGCTCGCGGTCCGCCCCAGTGCGACGCCGCCGACGATGACCGCGCCGCCGGCGATCTGGAGCGCGCCGATCTCCTCTCCCAGCAGGAGCGCGGCGAACAGCGCGCCGAGGAACGGCTGCAGATACATGAAGAGCGTCGCCCGGGCCGCCCCCACGCGCGGGAGCGCGGTGAAGTAGAGGACGTTCGTGACGACCAGCGGGAAGATCGTCGAGTACACGAGCGCCCCCCAGCGCAGGGCTCCGAGGCTGGCGAAGTCCTGCTGGCCGAGCTGGTGGACCGAGATCGGCGCCATCAGCACCGCGCCGACGATGATCATCAGCGTCGAGAGCCGCATGGCGCTGTACTTGTCGAAGAGCGGCCGCATCATCACCGAGTAGGCCGCCCAGGTGAGGGCCGCCCCGACCGCGAGCATGTCGCCCTTGAGGCTGAAGCCCTCCACCCCCGCGCCGCCCTGGACGACCAGCGCGACACCGGCGAGGGAGACGCCGAGCGCGACCCAGTGCACCGGCCGCACGCGCTCGTGCCCGAGCGCGACGGCGAAGGCCGCGGTGAAGGCGGGCGCCGCACCGAGGATCAGGGCGACGTTCGCCGCCGCTGTGTAGTCGAGCGCGTAGTTGAACGTCAGCTGGTTCAGGAAGATGCCGGTCGCACCGGCCAGCACGACGAGCGGGACGTCGCGCCGCTCAACGCCGAGACCGCCCTCGCGGATGCCGACGATGAGCGCCATCCCGATCCCCGCGAGCGCGAAGCGCAGGCCGGAGAAGGCAAGCGGATTCCAGCGCTCGAATGCGTACTTCGTGGTGGCGTAGTTCAGGCTCCACAGCACGTTGGCCAGCACCAGCATGCCGTCGGCCCGGTCGGGGCGTCGCACGGCCGCACACTAGATGGTCGCGAGACAGCGGTGTGTCAGGCTGTCAATTCTGGCAGTAGAACCCCGAGGCGAAGACGATGAGCAACGCAGCCAGGCCGATCGGGACGAACACGAGTCCCCCGAGCAGGAACGACAGCCGGTGTCCCGGAACGGTCATCACGCCGACAGCGCAGAGGATCGCACCGGCGCCGGCGGCGGCCGCGGCGAGCAGGGCGATGGTGCCGAATTGCTCGGAGTGGGCCCGGATCGCGTCGTACCCGTCGCTCGTGAAGCAGCTCGCGTTCGCGGGGCGGGCGAACCAGCCGTAGACGAAGCTGACAACCAGGAGCCCGAGCGCCGCCACGCCGGCGACGCGGGCCAGCACGGTGAGCGTCCGGTGACTCGTCTCGGAGGGCACACCACAACCGTACGGCCGGACCACCTGCACCGCCACGCCCGGGGACTCGGGTGGACGTCAGGCGGTGACGCGGGCGCCGGCGGCCGTGACGAGCATGTCGCCGGTCGTCTGCAGCGGCATCGGCAGGCGTTTCCCGGCCGCCGCGAGCGTCAGGTTCCAGGGCGCTCCGACCCGCACCCACAGCCGTCGGCGGGCAAAGCGCAGGTGCCGGCCCTGCGCGAGCGTGCTCTGGAAGAGCACCTTGCCGGTGGCCGATCCGGCCCTGACGTCGAGCCACACGTCGCCGCCGCTCGCACCGAGCACGAGCGGCGCGGGGCCGGCCCCGGGCGGGGTCGTCGTGACGGTCGTGCTCGTCGGCGGCGGCGTCGTGCTCTGCCCCGCCGGAGAAGTCGTGCCGGCCTTGCCGGCGGGCGGCGGCGCCGGCGCGCCGGACGAGGAGCCACGCAGGGCCAGGAAGGCGATGGCTGCCGCGGCGACGAGCGCGAGGACGATCGCCGCCGCGATCCATGCGACGATGCGCGCCCGCCGGTCGAGCAGCGGCACCGCCTCGACCTGCCGCGGCGGCACCATGACGACCTCGTCCGGCACGAGCTCCGGCCGCGCGTTCAGCTCGGCGACCATCTCCTGCGGGTCGAGGCCCAGCTGCTCGGCGTAGTCGCGCACGAACGCCCGCACGTACGCCGGGCCGGGCAGGACGTCGAAGCGTTCCTCCTCGAGCGCGAGCAGGAACTTGGCGCGGATCCGCGTCTCGGCCTCGACCTCGTCGATGCCGATGCCCCTCCGCTCGCGCTCGCCGCGCAGCTTCGCCCCCAGCTCTCCCATCCCGCTCCGGATTGTGCCTCCGTGCGGCGGAAGCATCAACCAGCCGCCTCGGCCGGCCTCAGCCGTTGCGCAGGCCCGAGGTGTCGACCACCTCGAGGTCGCTGCCGTGAATTCGGTTCAGCAGGTGCAGCGCCGAGTCGTTGAAGAGCGGGTTGGAGAAGCCGGAGATGTACCAGGGCGAGCCGTTGTCGGCCAGGATCATCCCGTACCGCTTGAGGGCGGTTCCGATCACCCGCACCGGGCGCGGCAGCCCGGCCAGGCTGAACGACGCCTTCAGGCGCACGCGCAGCCCCATCGGCGGCCAGTTGGCGCAGCTGCCCGAGCCGGCATCGTGACGGGCCGGGTAGATGTGACCGCTGCACGTGTGCGGCGCCGTGAAGCGCAGGGCGTGATCGATCACGCCCGCCTTGACCTCGTTGTGGCGCACGAGCCCGGGCAGGATCGGCAGGCCGGCGGCGTCCGCGCTCGTCCAGCCGTTTGGGCGCAGGTGGTTCGAGGTGAGCGCCCAGACGGCGCCCGACCCGGCGTGCCAGCCGGTGGCGGTGTGGCGGACGGCGTACAGCTCGTACAGGCGGCAGGTACCCCGGTTCACGATCAGCATGTGCCGATCGGAGCCCGCCTCGATCTTCGGGTGGGCCGGGATCGGGTACGGGACGTGGTTCGACTCGCTCTTGTAGAGGAACCGCACCCGGTGGGTGACCTGGTTGCGCGTGACCACGTTGATCGGGATGCCGTAGCCGGCGAAGGAGCCGAAGTCCGGGTGCAGGCCGACGTTCGCGCCGATCGCGTTGATCATCGTCGCCGAGTTCGCCGCCACCGGCAGCGTGTCGACGGGCTTGTTCCACACGTTCGTCGCCGGGAAGATCGGGCAGTTGGGCGCGTTCGGCAGGCGGGTCGACGGCGCGGGCGGCACGGCGAGCGCGACCGACGCGGCGATGCCCGCGAGCACGACGACGAGGACGGCCGCCGAGGCGACCCGTACCGAACGACCCCACATGGGGCGCATAATCGGTGTAGTTGGGTCCGCCCGCAACCCTCGCATGGGGGAGCTTACGGAACGCTTACGCGGGCGCCTGCGTATCCTTACGAGCGATGGCGATGAGGGGCGAGCACGGGCCGGCGGTCGAGGTGGAGGGCCTCGAGAAGCGCTATCCGAAGGCCCCGGTGAACGCCGTCGACGGCGTCACGTTCGCCGTCGAGCGGGGCGAGGTATTCGGCCTCCTCGGGCCAAACGGCGCCGGCAAGACGACGACGATCGGCGTGCTCACCACCCGCGTCAAGCTCACCGGCGGCGTTGCCCGGGTCGGCGGGATCGACGTCTCCCGCGACCCGGTGCGGGCACGGACGCAGCTGGCCGTGGTGCCGCAGCGCACGAACCTCGACCGGTCGCTCTCGATCCGCCAGAACTTGATCTTCCACGCCGCCTATCATCGGGTGCCGGCCGCCGAGCGCAACCGCCGGGCCGACGAGCTGCTCGAGCTCTTCGGCCTGACCGACCGCGGCGACGACAAGCCGGACTACATCTCCGGCGGCCAATCGCAGCGGATCATGATCGCCCGGGCGATGATGCACACCCCCCAGGTGCTGTTCCTGGACGAGCCCAGCACGGGGCTCGACCCGGCGGCGCGGCTCTTCGTCTGGGACCGCATCCGCGACCTGCGCGACCGCGGCACCACGATCGTGATCACCACCCACGACATGGACGAGGCGGCCACGCTCACCGAACGGGTCGGCATCATGGACCGCGGCGAGCTGCTCGCCCTCGACCGGCCCGAGGCGCTGACGCGTGGACTGCCGGGGAAGACGACGCTCGAGATCGCGCTCGCCGGCGCCGACGGCAACCTCGACGCGGCCGTCGCGGCGCTCGAGCGGCTGGACGGCGTCGAGCAGCTCGAACGCCTCGACCAGAGCGACGGCCACATCCGCCTCTACGTCGCCGGCGACGCGCCGCTCATGGTCGCGCCGGTCGCGGGCGCCCTCTCCGGGTTCGGGATCACGCTCTCGGACGTGAAGATCGGCGAGCCGAGCCTCGAGGACGTGTTCATCAACCTGACCGGGCGGGCGCTGCGGTGAGCGCGCCGGCGATCAGGGACACGCGGACGAGCGCGCCCGGCGTGTTCATGGCGGTGCTCTGGCGCGACATCTTCGTCACCGGCCGCGAGCTGCCCGTGTTCCTCGCCCAGGTGATCCTGCAGCCGCTGTTCATGCTGTTCGTGTTCGGCAAGGTGCTCTCGAACCTCGGCTACACCCGCCCCGGGTATGCGCACCTGCTCTTCCCCGGCATCGTCGCGCTGACGGCGCTGCTCACGTCGCTGCAGTCGACGGCGCTCCCGCTCGTGCTCGAGTTCAGCTTCACGAAGGAGATCGAAGACCGGCTGCTGGCGCCGATCCCGACCGCCCTCGTGGCCGTCGAGAAGATGATCTTCGCGGCGATGCGGGCGCTGATCGCGGCGGTGTGCATGTTCCCGATCGGCGTCCTCATCCTGGGCTCCGTGCCGTGGCGGGCGGCGGGCGCGCCGGAGTTCTGTGTCATCCTGATCCTGGGCGCGCTCGTCGGCTCCGCGATGGGCCTCACGATGGGCACGCTCGTCCCGCCGAACCGGATCTCGATCGCCTTCAGCCTCGTGCTGACGCCGCTGCTCTTCACCGGCTGCAGCCAGTACCCGTGGCCGACGCTCGACTCGCTGCGCTGGTTCCAGATCGTGACGCTGTTCAACCCGCTGACCTACGTCAGCGAGGGCATGCGCGGCGCGCTCGTCCCGCACGTCCCCCACATCCGGCCGTGGGTCTGCGTCGTCGCGCTCGTCTTCTGGCTCGCCGCGTTCTCGGCGATCGGCACCTGGGGGTTCATCCGCCGGGCGATCGACTGACCCCCCGGCGGATGGTCGTTCAGTCGCCGCCGGCGGCCTGCATGCCCTCCGCCGAGGTCAGGTTCGCGCCGATCCGCTGCGCGAGGCCGGGGACGGCCATGATGATCGCGAAGCCGGCCAGCAGCCAGGCCGCGACAACCCAGGGGAACCAGTTGAACGGGTACACCTGGCCGACCGCGTTGCGGTAGAAGACGTAGCCGAGCACGATGATCGCGGCGACCGGGAAGACGAGCTCCCACAGCCGCTCACGGCTGTCGCGCAGGAACATGCGGCCCGCCCCGATGTTCGTCACGGCGTATGCCACGATCATGCTGAGCACGCCGATCGTGCCGGGGTAGAAGAATGCGGCGACGGCGTCGGAGATGCCGTAGGCCCGCATTGAGATCAGGCCGATCGCCGCGATCACGATGACGGTGGCGAGCGCGAAGGCCGGCGCCCCGGTGCGGTTGGACGAGGTTCCCAGCCGCGCGGTCACGAACCCGTCGCGGCCCATCGCGAACAGGATCCGGGAGGCGCCGGTGGCCGTGCCGAGCGCGCTCGCGAACGCGCTCACCGCCGCGCCGAGGTTGATCAGGTCGCCCATCCACGAGGCGATGTAGGTCTTGCCCAGGTCGCCCAGCGGCGAACTCGATCCCGCGAACGCCGCGACGCCGGCCTTGTTCGTGCCGAAGCCCCACGACTGCGCCAGCATGCAGAGCACGTAGAAGACGCCGGCGCCGATCACGGCGTTTCGGATCGCGCGCGGGATCTGGCGGCGCGGCTCGTTCGTCTCCTCGCCCAGGGCCGCTGCGCCCTCGAACCCGCCCCAGGAGAGGAACGCGAACACGACACCGAGGCCCAAGGCGGAGCTCGTCGTGCCCGCCGGAAGCTTGAAGACGTCGGCGTTGAACCCCTGGTTCCCGGGCGTGTTGCCGGTGGCGAGCTTCACGAAGATGACCAGCATGAGGACGGTGATCAGGAGCACCGAGACGGCCTCGATCGAGAGCAGCGTGCGGGTCGTGATCTTGATGTCGCTGTAGGCCAGGAAGCCAACGGCGAGCGCGGCGGCGAGGGCGATCCAGAGCCATTCGCTGCCGCTCCAGATGCCGACACCGTTCGCGAACTGGGCCAGGAACAGGCCGACCTCGGCGGTCGAGGCGACGGTGAAGCAGAGATACGTGCCGAGCAGCGCCCAGCCCGAGAAGAAGCCCGCCCGGGCGCCGAGCGTGGCGCCGGTGAACGCGTAGACCGAGCCGGCATGGCTGTAGTGGCCTGCGAGGCGCATGATGCCGAAGGCGACGAGGAAGACGAGGATCGCCGCGATCAGGAAGGCCAGCGGCACGGCCTGGCCCACGTTCCCGGCCACGCCGACGCCGTTCAGGGCCATGGCCGCCGTGGGCGCCATGATGCCGATCGACAGGGCGATCGCCTCCCAGAACCGGAGCTCGCGGCGCAGGCCGCGGTCCTTCTCAACCGTGCTCATCGTCCCTCCTCGTCGAAGATCGCCAGCGGTAGGAACATGCCGACGACCCAGTTGGGCTGGTCGACCACTTCGTGGATGCGCAGGTCACAGGCGACCGAGCAGAGCGCGTATGCCTCCTGCCGGTCGAGCCCGCGGGCGGGGCCCAGATGCTCGATCATCGCCCGCGTCGCCGCCTTCGTCGCCTCCATCAGGTCGGGGGCGACGCCGGTCGTGACGTGGTACGCGCTCTGCTCCGTGCGCGCCAGCTCGCCGGCGGGCACCGAGTACTGCGGCGCCGGCACCGAGAAGTCGCGGCGCACGCCGAGGCGCACGACGATGTCCATCGCCGCCTCGACGGCGGTGCCGCACACCTCGCCGTCGCCCATCGCCGCGTGGGTGTCGCCGACCGAGAAGAGGGCGCCCTCGACGCCGACCGGCAGGAACAGCGTCGTGCCGACGCGGAGGTGCTTGATGTCGAGGTTGCCGCCGAAGTTGGACGGCGGCACGATCGAGTGCTGGCCCGGCTCCGGCATGGCCACGCCGATCGTCCCCGGGAACGGCTCGAACGGGAGCGTCACACCGTCGGCGAAGCGGACGCGGCGGGCCGCCCCGTCCACGGTCGAGATGCGCAGCCACGGGTCCGGGAACTCGTCGGCGAGCAGCCCGAAGCCCGGGATGATCGCCGTCCAGCCCCAGTCGCCGGGCCGCAGCTCGAGGATCTC
>Ga0157369_10004990_pt1 | contig 15536 bp, 14 predicted proteins | sample C25metaG_FD_113461 | JGI IMG/M metagenome (GOLD analysis project Ga0157369, IMG submission 113461) | Corn rhizosphere microbial communities from Kellogg Biological Station, Michigan, USA - C2-5 metaG | ecosystem: Host-associated > Plants > Roots > Rhizosphere > Soil | place: USA: Michigan... | reverse complement strand
GGCGCGAGCACGTCGGGATTCATCCCCAGGCACATCGAGCAGCCCGCCAGCCGCCACTCGAAGCCCGCGCGCTCGAAGACGTCGCGCAGCCCCTCGTCCTCGGCCGCACGCTTCACCTGCGCCGAGCCCGGTACGACGATCGCCTGCACGCCGTCGGCGACGCGGCGCCCGTCGACCACGCGTGCGGCCACGCGCAGGTCGTCGAGCCGCGCGTTCGTACACGAGCCGATGAACACCTTGTCGATGGCGACGTCCACGAGCGGGGTGCCGGGCGCAAGATCCATGTACCGCAGCGCACGCTCGACCGCCTCGCGCTGATCCGCGTCGGCATAGTCGGCGGGGTCGGGCACGACGCCGTCGATCGCAGCCACCATCCCCGGGTTCGTGCCCCAGGTGACCTGCGGCTTCAACGCCGAGACGTCGATCGTGAGCGTCGAGTCGAACTGCGCGCCCGGATCGGAGCGCAACGTCCGCCAGTCGTCAACCGCAGCTTCCCAGGCCGCGCCGCCCGGCGCCCCTGGGCGACCTTGGAGGTACGCGAACGTGACCTCGTCGGGTGCGACCATTCCCGCACGCGCTCCGGCCTCGATCGACATGTTGCAGACCGTCATGCGCCCTTCCATCGAGAGCGCCTCGATCGCCGGACCGGCGTACTCGAGCACGTGACCGACGCCGCCCGATACTCCGAGCTCGCCGATCGCGGCCAGCACCATGTCCTTCGCCGAAAGGCCGAACGGCAGGTCGCCGGCGAACTCGACCCGCATCGTCTTCGGCCGCACCTGCGGCAGCGTCTGCGTTGCCAGCACATGCTCGACTTCGGACGTTCCGATGCCGAACGCGAGGGCGCCGAACGCGCCGTGCGTGGAGGTGTGGCTGTCGCCACAGACGATCGTCATCCCCGGCTGCGTGATCCCGAGCTCCGGGCCGATCACGTGCACGATCCCCTCCCGGCCGCTGCCCGTGCGGAAGAGCCGGACGCCGAACTCGTCGCAGTTGCGCGCCAGCGCATCGAGCTGCGCGCGCGCGAGCGGGTCGGTGACCGGTCCGGGCAGGGTGGGAACGTTGTGGTCCATCGTCGCGACCGTCAGGTCGGGACGGCGCACCCGGCGCCCGGCCACGCGCAGCCCGTCGAACGCCTGCGGGCTCGTCACCTCGTGCACGAGATGCAGGTCGACGTAGAGGAGCGCAGGACCGCTCTCGCCGGAGGCGACGAGGTGCCGATCCCAGATCTTCTCGAACAGCGTCGACGTCACCGCGCACGCTCCGCCGCATACGAGCCGAACACGCGCAGCTCGCGCGTGCACTCGCGAAGCTGGATCAGCGCCGCGCGCAGCCCGGCGTCGAACACGTGCCCGTCGAGCACCACGTCGAAGCGATATCGCCACGACGAGTTGGGCAGCGGGCGCGACACGAGCTGCACGAGGTTGAGGCCGTTGCGCGAGAACGGTGCGAGCGCGCGGAAGAGCGCCCCCGGCCGGTGGTCGGTGACGAACGACAATGCCGTGCGCCAGCCCTCTCCGCCCGAGACCTGCGTGTACGGCGCCACCGCGACGAAGCGCGTGAAGGCGCCCGGCCCGTCACCGACGTTGTCCGCGACGACGGTCAGCGAGTAGGCGGCCGCCGCCTCGACGCTCGCGATCGCGAGGTGGGCAGGGTCACCGGCGTCCCGAACCTCGCGCGCCGCATCCGCGGTCGTCGCGGCGGGAACGCAGCGGACGTTCCAGTCGCCGAGCAGCTCGCGGCACTGGTCGAAAGCAGCCGGATGCGAGCGCACGACGCGTGCATCCTCGAGCGTCGCCCCGGGCAGTCCGACGAGGCAGTGGCGGATCGGCAGGCTCGCCTCGCGCACGATCGAGAGTGGCGCGCGGTAGAGCAGGTCGTGCGTCTCGGCGATCGGGCCGATCAGCGAGCTCTCGATCGGCAGAACGCCGAGTGACACGGCCGTGGTGACCGCGGCATCGACCACGGCCGTGAAGCTCGAGAGCCCAACGGTCTGTGCGGCTTCGGGCGCGAGCACGGCGGTCGCAGCATCGCTGTGGCTGCCCGCAGGTCCCGGATAGGCGACGGTGACGTCGGTCATCTGGCGTCGAACGCGAGCCGCAAGGGGCGGTCGCAGCGCGCGCAGTGCGTGCGGGCGGCCCCCTTCCGGGTCGCGCGAACCTCCGGTACCGGCTGCGCGCACGCGCAGGCAGCGGGCTGGGTCGTGGTCAAGACGGTGCGGTCGTCCATGCGTCCTCCAGGCGAGCGATCACGGTGCGGGCGAACTCTGCGGTCGTCGCGCTGCCGCCGAGGTCGGGAGTCGGGGTCGAGACGAGGGCGGCCTCGACCGAGCGCTCGACGGCCTCGGCGAGGTCCGCACGATCGAACGCGTGCGTCAGCATCAGCGCGAGCGAGCGCAGCATCGCGGCTGGGTTTGCGGCGCCGGTGCCGGCGATGTCGGGCGCCGAGCCGTGCACGGGCTCAAAGATCCCGGGCCGGGCGTCGCCGAGGCTGGCCGAGGCGGCGAGCCCGAGCCCGCCGGTCACGGCAGCGGCGACGTCCGAGAGGATGTCGCCGAACATGTTTTCGGTCACGATCACGTCGAAGCGCTCGGGACTCGTGACGAGATCCATCGCCGCACTGTCGACAAGCGCGTGACGCAGCTCGACGTCGGGGTAGCCGGGCGCAAGCTCCTCGACGATGCGCCGCCAGAGGCGCGAGGTGTCGAGGACGTTCGCCTTGTCGACCGAGGTGAGCGACCGCCGCCGGGTCCGCGCGAGCTCGAACCCGCGGCGCACGATGCGCCGGATCTCGTCGGGGTGGTACTCGCACGTGTCGAAGACCGTGCCGTCGTCGCGTACGCCGCGCGCGCCGAAGTAGAGCCCGCCGACCAGCTCGCGAACGACGACCAGGTCGACGTCTCCCTGCGCAGCCGGCCGGATGTTGGCGTAGACGTCGAGTGCCCGTCGCAGCCCGAGCAGCCCGTCCTCCGGCCGCACGCCGCCACCGTCCCACTTCGGGCCGCCGACGGCGCCGAGCAGCACGGCGTGCGCGCCACGCGCCGCCGCGAGGGTCTCGTCGGGCAGCGGCGAACCGGTCGCGTCGATCGCGGCGCCTCCGAAGAGGTGCTCTTCGACCGTGACGTCCACGGGCAGCACGCCCAGGACCTCGATCGCGACGGCCGCCACCTCGGGGCCGATGCCGTCGCCGGGCAGCACGACAACGGATTTAGCCAAGACGGGCCTCCCGTTTGACGAGCGCGAGCACGAACTCGAACAGCTCAACCACACCCGCCGGGCTGAGCGGCCCGTGGTTGGCCTCCGTCAACTGCCGGAGCAGCTGCTCCTCACGCTCCCGGTCGACGCGCGCGAGACCGTGCTGCTCCTTGTAGCGGTGCAGCTCCGCCACGAGCGAGAGACGCTCGTTGACAGCCGTGAGGATGCGCTCGTCGAGCGTCTCGATGCGTTCCCGGAACGACTGCACCACCGGGTCTCCCTGGGAAACGGTCACGCCTGCACCCCGAGCCCGGCCAGCAGTTCGTCGACGTCAGCGCCGATCTCGGTGCCCGGCGCGGTGTCGACCAGCTGCGGCGTCTTCAGGCCCGTGCCGGTGATCAGAGCGACCACCCGGTCCGATTCTCCGATCTCTCCCCGGGCGGCCGCTGCGCGCAGCGCGCCGATCGTGGCGCCGGCCGCGGTCTCGCCGAAGATGCCGGTGAGCGAAGCGAGCAACTGCATGTTCGGGCCAATGTCGTCTTCCGGCACGGCGTAGATCGCCCCGCCCGAGGCGCGCGCGGTCGCGATCGCGAGATCCCCGTCGGCCGGCGCGCCGATGGCGAGCGACAGCGCGACCGTTGCCGGCCGCACGGGCGAGACCGGGCGCTCCTCGGCGAACGCCGTGGCCACCGGTGCACAGCCCTCGGCCTGGCCGCCGTAGAGGCGGGGCGGCCGGCCCTCGACCAGGCCGACCCGGGCGAACTGGTCGAATCCCTGCCAGATCTTCGTGAAGAGCGAGCCGGAGGCGATCGGGGCGACGACCGCGTCGGGCAGCTCCCAGCCGAGTTGCTCGACGATCTCGAACGCGAGCGTCTTCGATCCCTCGGCGTAGTACGAGCGCAGGTTCACGTTGACGAACGCCCAGTCGACCTCGCCTGCGAGCTCGACGACGAGGCGCGAGCAGTCGTCGTAGCTGCCGCGGACGGCATACATCTCGGCGCCGTACACGGCGGTCGCCAGCATCTTCTCGGGCTCGACCGTCGCCGGGTAGAGGACGACGGCGCGGAGGCCGGCCGCGGCTGCGCGCGCAGCAACAGCGTTGCCCAGGTTCCCCGTCGAGGCGCACGCAAGCGTGTCGGTGCCGAGCTCGGCGGCCTTGGCCGCGGCGACGCCGACGACCCGGTCCTTGAACGAGTGCGTCGGATTTGCGTGGTCGAGCTTGAGCAGGACCTCCCCGACCCCGAGCGCGCGGGCGAGCCGCGGGGCGGAGACGAGCGGCGTCCAGCCGGGGCCGATGTCGCCGTCGCCCGGGGGCGCTGTCGGCAGCAGCGCCTCGTAGCGCCACAACGAGCGCGGGCCGGCCTCGATCCGCTCGCGCGAGATGACTCGCGCGATCTCGTCCAGGTCGTACACGGGCTCGAGCGGCCCGAAGCAGCGGAGGCAGACGCCACTCGCCACGGCGGGGTACTCGCTCTCGCAGACGCGGCACCTCAGTGTGTCAACGGCCATGTTGACTCCAACGATACTTCAAAGAATGAAGTATTGACCGACGTCCGTTCATCCCGTGACCGCTCCCTCGGATGCCGACCGAACCGTCGCCGCGTACTTCGCGAACACACCCGACGTATGGCGCGGCTCCGGCTGTGTCCAGGCCGCGCGGCGCGCGGCGATCTCGGCCTCGGGCACCTCCATGTCGAGCCGGCGATTCTCGACGTCGACCACCACGATGTCGCCGTCGCGCAGGTCGGCGATCGGCCCGCCGCGGAATGCCTCGGGCGCGACGTGCCCGAGCATCAGGCCGTGCGTGGCGCCCGAGAAGCGACCGTCCGTGATCAGTGCGACCTCGTCGCCCAGACCCTCGCCGACGAGCGCGGCAGTGACGTGGAGCATCTCACGCATGCCCGGCCCGCCCGCCGGGCCCTCGTAGCGGATCGCGACGACGTCACCCGGCTTGATCGCCCGCGCCTTGACCGCTGCGAAGCACGCCTCCTCCGAGTCGAATACGCGCGCAGGCCCGCGGTGCAGCAGCCGCTCGTGTCCGGCGAGCTTCACGACGCAGCCGTCGGGAGCGAGGTTGCCGTGCAGGATCGCCAGGCCGCCGGTTGCCTTCAAAGGCGCGTCCCAGCGCACAACGACCTCCTGCCCCTTGCGCTCGAAGGCGCCGTCGGCGACCTCGCGCAGCGAGCGGCCGTCGACGCCCCGCACCGTCTCGTCGACCGCGCCGGCGGCAACCAGCTCGCGTGCGACCAGCGACACACCGCCCGCACGGAAGAAATCGGTCGCGACGAAGCGTCCACCGGGCTTGATGTCGACAACGAGTGGCGTGCGGGCCGAGATACGGTCGAAGTCGTCGATCTCCAGCTCGATCCCCGCCTCATGCGCGATGGCGAGCAGATGCAGGACGCCATTCGTCGAGCCGCCTGTTCCGGCGATCGCCGCGATCGCGTTCTCGATCGACTGGCGCGTGAGCACCTGCGACGGACGGATGTCCTCGTTGACGAGCTTCATCGCGAGCTCGCCCGCACGGACGGCGGCCTGCGGCTTGCCGGGATGGTTGGCCGGGATCTCGTTCAGTCCCGGCGAGCTGACGCCGAGGAAGTCGAGCGCAGTCGCCATCGTGTTGGCCGTGTAGTGACCGCCGCACGCGCCGGCTCCCGGGCACGCGACGCTCTCGAGCGCATGCACCTCGCGATCGGTGATCTTCCCGGCCGCGTGAGCGCCGATCGCTTCGAAGACGTCCTGGATCGTCACGTCCTGGCCGCGGTAGCGGCCCGGCGCGATCGTACCGCCGTAGAGGATCAGCGCCGGGATGTCGAGGCGCGCGATCGCCATCGCCGCCGCCGGAATCGTCTTGTCGCAGCCGACGAGGCAGACGAGCCCGTCGAACAGATGGCCACGTGCGACGAGTTCGATCGAGTCGGCGATCACCTCGCGCGAGACGAGCGAAGCCCGCATGCCGGTGGTGCCCATCGAGACGCCGTCGGACACGGCGATCGTGTTGAACTCGATCGGCGTGCCGCCCGCCTGGCGGATCCCCTGCTTGACGTACTTCGCCAGCATCCGCTGGTTCAGGTTGCACGGCATCGTCTCGATCCAGGTCGTCGCGACTCCGACGAGCGGCTTGGCGAGATCGGCGTCGGTGAAGCCGACGCCCTTCAACATCGCCCGGGCCGCCGCGCGATCGACACCGTCGGTGAGCGCCGCGCTCTTCCGTTTGGCTGGGTTGGACGTGCCGTCGTAGACACTCATGTGAGGCCGGCTCCTGTCTGGGCCACCCTGAGCGGCAGCACCGTCGTGTGTTCGGGAAGAGTGCGGACGAGCTCGGTGGCGACGCTGCCGGCGTGCTCGGGTTCGGCCCAGACGACCACCGACGGGCCGGAGCCGGAGAGCGTGACTCCGATCGTCCCGGCCGGTGGGTTGGCGCGCAGCCGATCGAGTAACTCGGTCCGTCGATAGGGCTCGTGGAGGTAGTCGTTGAACGCATCGCGCAGGAGCGCCACGTCGCCGGTGGCGACCGCCGCGCCGAGCAGTGCGGCGCTGGCGCTGTTCGCCGCCGCATCGGCATGCGACACCGTCGGGGGGAGTGCCGCGCGCGAGCCTTCGGTATTGGTGCGCGCCGCCGGGACCGCGACGATCGGCACCGCCGGCAGGTCGTCGGCGATCCGCCGGGCCACGATCCGGCCGTCGCGGCGCCAGGCGAGGCAGACGCCACCATGGAGCGCCGCGGCGAGGTTGTCGCCGTGGCCTTCGAGCGGTTCCCCCGCTTCCAGCAGCTCTCCGGGGGTCAGGGACTCGCCCGCAACCGCCGCACCGGCGACGAGCCCGAGCGCGATCGCGGACGCACTCGAGCCGAGCCCTCGTTCGAGCGGGATGCGGTTGACGAAACGGAAGTGCCGGCCCGCGGGCGTCGCGAAGAGCGCGAATGCGCGCAGTGCGAGATGGTGCTCGTCGCGCGGCAACTCGCCGGCCCCCTCGCCTTCGATGTCGATCCCGGTCCCCTCCTCGACGTGCAACTCGTTCCAGAGCTCGAGCGCGGCGCCTGCGCAGTCGAAGCCGGGCCCGAGGTTCGCGGTCGATGCCGGGGCACGCACCATCACGCCAGGGCCTCCAGGATCGCCTCGAGCGAGGCCTCGATCGCCGGCACCTCCGGCTCGGTGACGTTGGCCGTGTCCTTCAACCCGTGCCCGGTGACGATCGCCACCGCGACCTTGCCGGCGAGCCCTGTGTGACCTCGACCCGAGCGACGGAGCGCTGCCACTCCGGCGGCCGATGCCGGCTCGCAGAACACGCCCTCCAGGGTGACGAGCCGCTCCCAGTCGGCGCGCAGCTCCTCGTCGGAGAGCGAGACGACCTCCACCCGCCCCGCAGCGACGAGCTCGGCGACCTCGTCGGCGTGAGCCGGCTCGGCGATGCGGATCGCCGAGGCCCACGTATCCGCTCGTCGGAGCGCCTCGCCGACAATCAGGCGCGGGCTCGCTCCGGCCCGCGCGAAGCCGGCGGCGATCGCACACACGTTGCCGCCACCGCCGTACGGCAACGCCACGACATCGGGCACGCCTCCTAGCTGGTCGAGGATCTCGCCGACGACACTCTGCTGACCCTCGAGCCGGTCGGGGTTGATCGAGTTGACAAGCACGTAGCCGTCTTGCTCGGCGAGCAAGCGGCAGAGGCGGAGCGCATCGTCGAAGCTCCCGCGCACCTCCAGCAGGCGCGCGCCGGCGGCACGCGCTTGCGCCCGCTTGGGGCCGGCGGTGGCGCCCACCGGCGTCACGACGACGGCCTGGATGCCCGCGCGTGCGGCATACGCCGCAGCCGACGCGGCCGTGTTGCCGGTCGACGCGCAGACGACCGCGCGCGCGCCCGCGTCGACGGCCCTCGAGACGGCCACCACCATGCCGCGGTCCTTGAAGCTGCCTGTCGGATTCAGGCCCTCGTATTTCACGTGCAGCTCGCCGCCGAGCTCGGCCGAGAGTCGCGACGCGAGCACGAGCGGCGTCGAGCCCTCGCCGAGCGAGACCGCGCTGCTGACGGAGCTCACGCCCATCCCAGCTCCACGACGCCGCGCTCCGAGACGACCGGCAACGGCACCGAGCAACGATGCACCTCGGGCAGCGCGCCGAGCGCGTCGAGCGCCGCGGTGAGCGACCCGCTGCGGGCCTGGTGGGTGACGACGTGCAGCGCGGCGCCGTTGCCGTTTGAGTGCTGGAGCAGCCGCGCGATCGAGATCTCGCGGCGGGCCAACTCCTCGGCGACGCGGGCCAGCGCGCCCGGGCGATCCTCGACGGAAAGCCTGAAGTAGAACGGCGAGCTGCTCTCACCCTCGTCGAGGCGTGGCAGCACACGCCAGGCGGCGTCGTTCTGCAAGAACCCCGTCTTCATCGTTCCGATCACGCTCGCCATGTCGGCGATCACCGCGGACGCCGTCTCCGTGCCGCCTGCTCCCGGCCCCTCGAGTGTGATCTCGCGGATCGCGTCCCCCTGCAGCATCACCGCGTTGAACGCGCCGTCCACCTTGGCCAGCGGATGCTGCTTGTCGACGAGAGCCGGCGAGACACGGACGTCGAAGGCGCCGTCGACGAGACGCGCCGTCCCGACGAGCCGGATCACCATCTCGAGCTCCCGCGCAGCGGCGACGTCGAGCGGATCGATCTCGGTGATCCCGCGATACGTGACGTCGTCGAGCCGGACGCGCGTGTTGAACGCGACGGTTGCGAGGATCGCCATCTTGGCCGCCGCGTCGGCGCCCGAAACGTCGTCGGTGGGATCGGCCTCGGCGTAACCGCGGGCCTGCGCCTCCGCGAGCGCCTCGTCGTAGGTCTTTCCTGCCTCCATCTCAGTGAGCACGAAGTTGGTGGTGCCGTTGACGATTCCGAGCACGCGATGCACGTTCGTGACGACGAGCGACTCGCGCAGGACCTTGATCACCGGGATCGCCGCGCACACGCTGGCCTCGAAGCGCAGCTGGACACCGGCGCCGGAGGCGGCCTCGAAGAGCTCGCCCCCACGCCGGGCGACGAGCTGCTTGTTGGCGGTGACGACGTGCTTGCCGCCGCGCAGCGCGTCGAGCACATAGCCGCCCGTCGGGTCGACGCCGCCCATCACCTCGGCGACGACGGCAATCGACGGGTCGCCGAGGATCTCGTTCACGTCCGTGGTGAGCACCCCTCCCGGAGGAGGGTAGTCACGCTCCTTTCCAGGATCGCGGACGAGCGCCTTCACCACGCGCAGGCGGTGGCCCGTCGCGCGCTCGATGTCGTCCGCTGACTCGGTCAGGAGCCGCGTCACCGCGGCACCGACCGTCCCGTAGCCGAGCAGGGCAACCGGTACGTCAACCGACGCCATTGACCTCTGCAGTCTCCTCGCGGACGTTCAGCGCGCGGAGCCGCGCGCCGACCTGCTCGAGCTGCGTCGCCGCGAGCTTCTTCCGGTATTCGTCGAGCACCGGCTGGCCGCGCTCCATCTCGGCGATCCACCCGCGCGCGAACGAGCCGTCCTGGATCGCGCCCAGTGCGGCGCGCATGTTCTCGCGTACGTGCTCGTCGACCACCTTCGGCCCGACCGTGTGCGACCCGTACTCGGCGGTGTCGGAGATCGAGTAGTGCATGCGCTCGATCCCGCCCTCCCAGATCAGGTCGGTGATCAGCTTCAGCTCGTGCAGGCATTCGTAGTACGCGACCTCGGGCTGGTATCCGGCCTCCGTCAATGTCTCGAAGGCGAGCTGGATCAGCTGCGTCACTCCGCCGCAGAGCACGGTCTGCTCACCGAAGAGGTCGGTCTCGGTCTCCTCGGCGAACGTCGTCACGACCATGCCGGCGCGGGCGGCGCCGAGCGCCTCGCCGTACGCGAACGCCAGTGCCTGCGCGTTGCCGCTCGCATCCTGGGCGACGGCGACCACGGCGGGCGTGCCGTAGCCCTCGGTGTAGAGGCGGCGGACGATGTGGCCCGGCCCTTTCGGGGCGACCATGATCACGTCGTGACCGTCGGGCGCCGCGATGCTGCCGTAGTGGATGTTGAAGCCGTGCGCGAACAGGAGTGCCGCGCCGGGCTCGAGATTCGGCAGGACCTCCTGCTCGTAGAGCGCGGGCTGCGCACCGTCGGGAACGAGGAACGCAACGAGCTGGGCGCCCTTGACCGCCTCGGCGGTCGTGCGAACGGTGAGCCCGGCCTCTTCGGCGGCGGCCCACGACGGACTCCCTTCGCGCAGCCCGAGCTCCACCTCGACGCCCGACTCGTGCAGGTTGAGCGCGTGCGCGTGACCCTGGCTGCCGTAGCCCAGGATGGCGACCTTGCCGAGCAGCGAGATGTCGCCGGATTTGTAGATCTCTGCCATCGATCGGGTTCCTCTCTAGATCGTTAGATGAGTGCGGTTGACGGGGCGCGGCGCGGAGCGTCCGAGCGGCGCAGGCCGATGCGGCCTGTCCGCGCGAGCTCTCGCACACCGTAGGGGCGGACGAGCTCCTCGAACGCATCGACCTGGTCGGGGCGCCCGACGATCTCGAACGTGATCGCGTCGCGGCCGACGTTGGCGACCTGGGCACCGGCCACCTGGCTGAGCGCGACCAGCTCGGCGCGCCGGTCGGTGGGCACGGCGACCGTGATCAATGCCAGCTCGCGCTCGATCGAGTCCTCGGGCCGGAGCTCGGTGACCCGCAGCACGTTGACGAGCTTGTGCATCTGCTTCTCGATCTGTTCGAGCGAGTGCTCGCTGCAGTCGACCCGCAGCGTCAACCGAGAGATGTCGGGGCTCTCGGTGGGCCCGACCGCGAGCGACTGGATGTTGTAGCCGCGGCGCGAGAAGAGCTGCGACACCCGCGCCAGCGCTCCCGGCTTGTTCTCCAACCGGACGTTGATCGTGTGCGAGGTCATGCCGACACCGTCTCTTCGGGCGCCTCGATCACGTCGACCGCGGCGGCGCCCGCCGGGACCATCGGGAACACCTTCTCCGCCGGATCGCAGCGGACGTCGACCACGGCCGTGCGCCCGCATTCGAACGCGGCGGTCAGTGCTCCCTCGAGCGCGTCTTCCGTCTCGACGGTGAAGCCGGCGCAGCCGTACGCCTCCGCGAGCTGCGCGTAATCGGGCACCTGCTGTGTGAGGTGTGTCTGCTCGAAGCGGTTGTCGTAGAACATCTCCTGCCACTGGCGCACCATCCCGAGCCAGCCGTTGTTGATCACGACGGCGACGATCGGCAGGCCCTCGAGCGCTGCGGTCGCCAGCTCCTGACAGGTCATCTGGAAGCAGCCGTCGCCGTCGACGCACACGACGGTGGCGTCGGGCCGCGCGGCCTTCGCACCGATCGCGGCCGGGATGCCGAACCCCATCGTCCCGAGCCCGCCCGACGTGATGAACGAACGCGGCGTGTCGCACTGCAGGTATTGCATGGCCCACATCTGGTGCTGCCCGACGCCGGTCGTCCAGACCATGTCGTCGCGCCCGTCCGTCAGGTCGCGCAGCGACTCGAGTGCCGTCTGCGGCTTGAGCGTGCCGGCCTCGCGGCTGTAGCGGAACGGGAAGCGTGCACGCCACTCCTCGAGCTGGCGCAGCCACGGCAGGTGCCTGGGCGGCGCATTGAGCGCGCGGACGGCGGCGGCGAGCTCGGCGAGCGCGCGTTGCAGCGGGCCAACCACCGGGATGTCGGCGTGGCGGATCTTTCCCACCTCGGCCGCGTCGACGTCGAAGTGGATGACGCGTGCCCCGCGGGCGAACGAGCTGAGCTTGCCGGTGACGCGGTCGTCGAAGCGGGCTCCGATCGCAATCACCAGGTCGGCCTTGTTGAGCGCCCAGTTCGCGAACTTCGACCCGTGCATGCCGGGCGCGCCGTAGTTGCGCGGGTGCGAGTCGGGCAAGCACCCCTTGCCCATCAGCGTGACGACCGCCGGGAGGTTGGCCTCGTCGACGAGCCGCAGCAGCTCGGCGCAGGCGTCGCCGTTCAGGACGCCGCCGCCGGCATAGATGATGGGGCGCTCGGCCTCGGCGATCGCCCTCGCGGCTTCGGCGATCTGGCGCGCGTTCACCTTGCGCGGCGGCTTCCAGCCGGGCAGGTCGGCCTTGTCCGGGTAGGCGAATGTGAGCTCGGCCTCCTGGACGTCTTTCGCGATGTCGACCAGCACCGGTCCCTGGCGCCCGGTGCGGGCGACGTGGAACGCCGACTTGAGCACGCCGGGCAGCTCCTCGACGTCCTGCACGAGCCACGAGTGCTTGACGATCGGCATGGTGATGCCGGTCGCGTCGATCTCCTGGAAGGCGTCGGTGCCGATCAGGCGCGAGGGCACCTGCCCGGTGATGCAGACGAGCGGCGTCGAGTCCATCCACGCGTTCGCGATCGGGGTCACGAGGTTCGTTGCGCCCGGCCCGGAGGTCGCGATCGCGACACCCACGCGGCCCGAGGCGCGGGCGTAGCCCTCGGCCATGTGACCGGCGCCCTGTTCGTGCCGCGCGAGCACGTGCCTGATCGTCGTGCCGCGCGCGATCGCGTCGTACGTCGGCAGGATCGCGCCGCCCGGCACGCCGAAGACGGTGTCGACACCCTCCGCCTCGAGCGAGCGGAGGATCGCGTCCGAGCCGAGCATCCGCTTCCCGCCGGTCAACGCCACACCTCGTCGAAGTGCTCGACGTCGGTGCGCGTCTGCGGAAGCAGCTCGATCACCGCGTCCGTGAAGCCCCGGGTCTCGCGCGGCGCCGAGCGGTTGTGCCCGGCAACGGCGCCGACGGCACGCTCGAGCGTTCGCGAGGCAGCGCGCTGCTTGAGCCCCTCGGCCAGGAGCAGTGAGACTGTCAGGAGCATTCCGGTCGGGTCGGCGGCGTCGAAGCCGCCGAGATGGTCGGATTCGCTCTCGCCCGGGGCGAAGACCCCAGGCCCGCGCTCGGGCATCCAGCCGTGAGCCACCGACGCCTTCGAGCCGGCGAAGTGGGATGCGGCCTCGACGAGCGCTTCCAGGAGGTGTGCCTCGGTGACCACGACGTCGATCTCCTCGGGCCGCTCCTTCAGGCGGATCACGGCCTCGCCGAGCCCGACCCGCTCCACCTGGAGTCCCGGATGGCTGCCCCGGCCACGCTCGACGAGGGCGTACCAGTCGTCGCTGGTGCCGACCGCGGCAACCCGCGCCCGGCGAGCGGAGGCGCAGGCGAATGCGTGCTCGATCGCGGTCGCATCGGCCCACGGGCCGAGCGGCGCGATCGCCACCACGTTCCGCCGCTCACCCAGGTGCACGCGGGCGATTCGCCAGGAGAGCTCGAGGTCGGCCTTGACGCCGGCGAAAGCCGGCTCGTTGGAGGACGAGACGAGGATCGCGTCGACGTTGCGATACCGCTCGCGTGTCGTGGCCGGCAGCGGGTGGCCCGAACGCGTGACCGCTTCGCCCGCGTACGGCAGGTGGAGCTCGTCGAGCTCCAGCGCATGCAAATGCGCGACGTGTCCGAGGGCGCGCGTCGCGGCAGCCATCAACTCGGGGCCGACGCCGTCTCCGGCGAGGCAGGCCACAGTAACCGGGTCGTTCATGCGCGAACCTCCTGAAAGACATCCTCGAGGGAAACGGGCGTGCCGAGATCGGCAAGCTGCTTGAAGCGCCGGAATGCCGCATCGACGTCACTCGGGTCGAGCGACAGGCCGGCCGAGGCGCACGCGCGCGTGAACGCATGGCGACCGGAGTGCTTGCCGAGCGGCAGCGTCATGCCGAGGCCCAGGTCGGCCGGGTCGATGATCTGGTACGTCCCGGCGTCCTTGAGCATCCCGTCCTGATGGATCCCCGACTCGTGCGCGAACGCGTTCGCGCCGACGATCGGCTTGTTGGACGGTACGGCATATCCGGTCAACTCGGCGACGAGCGCCGATGTCGCCGGGATCAGCACCGGGTCGACAGCTGCAACCGCGCCGTAGAAGTCTTTCCGCGTGCGGAGCGCCATCACGACCTGCTCGAGCGACGTGTTGCCCGCCCGCTCTCCGATGCCGTTGACGGTGCACTCGATCTGCGTGACGCCGGCCGTCACACCGGCGAGGGAGTTCGCCGTCGCGAGCCCGAGGTCGTCGTGGCAGTGAACCGAGAGCTCGACCGTATCGAGCTCGGGGCAGCGCTTCCGCAGCTCGTGGAACATGCGCGCGTACTCCTCGGGCGTGGTGTAGCCAACGGTGTCGGGCAGGTTGACGACGTCCGCCCCGGCCGCGACGGCCGTGCGGCAGACCTCGGCGAGAAAGGCCCAGTCGGACCGCGTGGCGTCCTCGGCCGAGAACTCGACCTCGTCCGCGCGCTCGGCGGCGTACGCGACCGACCAGGCAATGCGTTCGAGCACCTCGTCGGGCGTGAGCCCCAGCTTCCGCTCCATGTGCAGCGCGCTGGTGGCGATGACGACGTGGATGCGGCTCCGAGCGGCGCCGCTCAGCGCTTCGGCCGCAGAGTCGATGTCGGCCTGAGCGGCCCGGGCGAGCGATGCGACCGTCGCGCTCGTCGACGCCTGCGCGACCGCCGCGACGCCTTCGAAGTCGCCCGGCGACGAGATCGCGAAGCCCGCCTCGATCACGTCGACCCCGAGCTGCTCGAGGGCGCGCGCGATCTCCACTTTCTCGTCGGGCCGCAGTGCAATGCCCGGCGACTGCTCGCCGTCTCTCAAAGTCGTGTCGAAGATCTTGATCCTGCGCACTCTTCTGCTCCTTCGTCGGCGCCTCGAGATGGAGACGCACTTCTTCCGTCTGACGTGGGCGTGTGCGGCGTCTAATGGCCGCGTGAGTGCGTTCTCCCCCTAGAGGGGGAGAATGAGAATGACCGTAAGAAGCACGAGGCCGAGCGTGAGCATCGAGTTGCTACGCATAGCGGCCAGGGCGGTCATCAGGCTTCCAGTGTGCAGACAGATCCCCGCATTGTCAAACTTCACAAGTTGAAGTGAAGGCAGTTACTCCTGCGAGAGCTCGCGCGAGCGCTCGGTCGCGGCGGTGATCGCGTTCAGGAACGCCGCCCGGACGCCGGAGCGCTCGAGCTCGCGGATTGCGCGCGTGGTCGTGCCGCCGGGCGAGGTGACGCTCTCGCGCAGCTCGACCGGATGCAGGTGCTCGTCGCGGAGCAGCAACGCGCTGCCGAACATCGTCTGCACGACGAGACGCGTCGAGACGTCGCGGCTCAATCCGAGCAGCACACCCGCTTCGATCATCGCCTCCGCGAGGAGCGCGAAGTAGGCGGGCCCGGAGCCGGACAGCGCGGTGACCGCATCCATGTCCGCCTCGGCGACGCGAACGACGCTCCCCACGTGCGCCAACGCCTCCTCCGCGACGTCCAGATCGGCGGTACGTGCATGCGCGCCGGCGCACAGGCCGGCGATTCCCTCGTCGATCAGCGCCGCCGCGTTGGGCATGGC
>Ga0157369_10004988_pt1 | contig 15538 bp, 16 predicted proteins | sample C25metaG_FD_113461 | JGI IMG/M metagenome (GOLD analysis project Ga0157369, IMG submission 113461) | Corn rhizosphere microbial communities from Kellogg Biological Station, Michigan, USA - C2-5 metaG | ecosystem: Host-associated > Plants > Roots > Rhizosphere > Soil | place: USA: Michigan... | reverse complement strand
TCGTCGGTTCGGTCCTTGCGCGCTGGGTCGGACATCACCACGCCGCACACCTCCGGGACCAGATCGAGAATGGCGGTCTCTTGTTGTGGGTCCGCGCCTGGAACCATGACGACGAGGCGCGGGCGCTGCAGATCGTTACGAAGCATGCCGCAGACCGGGTTCACGTGCACGGCTTCTGCGCGGTCATGCCCTGACTTTTTCAGCGGCTGCCCGCAAGCTGCCCGTTTAGCGTCGTGGGCGACGCTCGAGTGCCTACATCGAACTTTGTCGAATTCAGCAAAAATGGCGGTTTCACAATCATTTTTTTGATCTGAAAGCGCAATATCATTCGTTTGCGTTTCGAAAGAGGACGCCTCAGAAACCTTGGACGTACCCGCGAACCGCCATCTCACCGGGATGATGCGTGAGGCGGTTGTTGATGCTGGGGACCGGCACATTTTGCGCGTTCAGGCCAGGACGTTCAAAATAGCCGGAACTTGGCGGGTTGGTCGGGATCAAACTGTTGCCACCATGGGCAATGCGAGGAGACCGTCATGATCAACAAGCTCGTCCTTTGCGGGGCCTGCGCCCTGCTCATGCTTTCGGGTCCGGCGATCGCCCAGAAAGCGGCTGCTCCCAATGACGCCGAGATCGCGCATATCGCTTACACCGCCGGCCAGCTCGATGAGGACGCCGGCAAGCAGGCCCTTGCCAGATCGCACAACAAGGCTGTCCGTTCATTCGCCGAGACGATGATTCGCGACCATGGCGCGGTCAACGCGCAGGCGCTGGCACTGGTCAAGAAGCTTCACGTCACTCCACAGGACAATGCGACGAGCGAAGCCTTGACGAAGCAGGCAAAGGAGAAGGCTCGCGAGCTCGGCAAATTGAGCGGCAGCGCATTCGACCGGGCCTATATCCAGAATGAGGTTGCGTTTCATCGGACCGTGAACGGCGCGCTGAAGACGACGCTAATTCCGTCAGCGCACAGTACCGAGCTCAAGTCGCTCCTGGAGACGGGTCTCACGTTGTTCGAGGAGCATCAGAAACATGCTGAACAGCTTGCGGCGAAGCTGCGGTGACAGTTCGAAGATCCCCTCCCATTCCACCACTGTCGCTTGCAGTAGCGGCTGCCGTCCTGGCCTTGCCCCCCGCCAGCCCGGCGGCAGCCGCGTCCAGGGTCCACACGATCATCATCGACAAGATGAAGTTCGGTCCAGCGCCCGCCGGAATTCATACCGGCGACACGATCATCTGGGTCAATCGGGACATGTTCAAACATAGCGCGACGGCGCGCGACAAGAGCTTCAATGTCGATCTGCCTCCCAACAGCCGCGGAAAGACCCTGATCCGGCATTCGGGTACGATCGCCTTCTACTGCATCTATCATCCGGGAATGACGGGGTCGCTGAGTGTCGCAAAATGATTGCGCACGAGTCCGTTCGCCGGACGCAGAACGGGTTGCGCTGCCGGCGAGCGCAAGGTCGCCGACGCGTGATCGCATAGCGGACGAATTCGAAGGTTCGCGCCGCCGCCCCGCCATCGCCGAGCGCGCAATGATCTCCAACCGCGGGCTATGAGATGAGCACCGTACCTGCCGACAGACTCTCGCTCGAACTTCCGCAGGCCGCGGAGGCCGAGGATCACGAGGATCACAAGCCGGGCTTCTTCGTCCGCTGGTTCATGTCCACGAACCACAAGGACATCGGGACGCTCTATTTGATCTTCGCGATCATCGCCGGCGTCATCGGCGGCTCTATCTCCGGGATCATGCGGTGGGAGCTGATGGAGCCCGGCATCCAGGTGCTGAACCGGGCGTGGCCGATCGGCGCCGGCACCGCGAACTTCGACGAATGGACCCATCATTGGAACGTGCTCGTCACCGCGCACGGCCTCATCATGATCTTCTTCACCTTGATGCCGGCGATGATGGGCGGGTTCGGGAACTGGTTCGTTCCGCTGATGATCGGCGCGCCGGACATGGCCTTCCCGCGGATGAACAACATCAGTTTCTGGCTGCTTGTCCCGGCGTTCCTTTTGCTGCTGGGCTCGACCCTGGTGTCGGGCGGCACCGGCCTCGGCGCCGGGACCGGCTGGACGCTTTACGCGCCCTTGTCGACCGCGGGATCGGCCGGCCCGGCTGTCGACATGGTCATTTTCTCAATCCATCTGGCGGGGATCAGCTCGATCCTGGGCGCGATCAATTTCATCACCACCATCTTCAACATGCGCGCGCCCGGCATGAGCATGCACAAGATGCCATTGTTCGTTTGGGCGGTGCTGGTCACCGCTTTCATGCTGCTTTTCTCGCTCCCGGTGCTTGCCGGAGCGATCACCATGCTGCTGACCGACCGAAACTTCCAGACGGCATTCTTCGACGCGGCGGGGGGCGGCAATGTCGTCCTCTACCAGCACCTCTTCTGGTTCTTCGGTCACCCGGAAGTCTACATCATGATCATCCCAGGCTTCGGGATCATCAGCCAGGTCGTCGGCACCTTCAGCCGCAAGCCGGTCTTTGGTTATCTGGGGATGGTTTATGCGATGATCGCAATTGGCGTCATCGGCTTCGTCGTCTGGGCGCACCACATGTTTGTCAGCGGCATGGACGTCAATGAGCGGATGTATTTCACGGCCGCGAGCATGGTGATTGCAGTCCCGACCGGCGTGAAGGTGTTCAGCTGGATCGCGACCATGTGGGGCGGCTCGATCACCTTCGAGACTCCGATGCTCTTTGCGATCGGTTTCGTGTTCCTGTTCACCATCGGCGGGGTCACCGGCGTGGTCCTCGCGAACGGCGGGGTCGATACCTACATGACCGACACTTATTATGTGGTCGCCCATTTCCACTATGTGCTGAGTTTGGGCGCGGTCTTCGCGATCTTCGCGGGCTTCTATTACTGGTTCCCGAAAATGAGCGGCAGGATGTACAACGAGCTGCTCGGGAAGCTGCACTTCTTCGTCATGTTCATCGGGGTGAACGTCATTTTCTTCCCGATGCATTTCCTCGGGCTCGACGGAATGCCGCGCCGCATCCCCGACTACACGCCGGCCTTCGCCCATTGGAATTATATCGAGAGCGTGGGTTACATGATCACGATCGCGGGCGTGGCGCTCTTCTTCGTCAACCTCTTCTGGTCGCTGGCGGCGGGCAGGAAGGCGCCGGACAACCCCTGGGGCGCGGGCGCCACCACGCTCGAATGGACGATGTCGAGCCCGCCGCCCTTCCATCAATTCTCGACGCTTCCGAAGATCGATTGAGCCGGCCTGCTGTTTGTGCCCCGCCGGTTGCCGCCACGAATGGAAAGAGAGGTTGCAAGGATGCCGAACGATGTTCCTTATTCGCGTAAATTGGGACCGCTGACGCCCTTCGTCGGCGAATGGGAAGGGGACGACGGGGTCGACCGGTCCTATCACAACAAGGACGACTGGACGACCGAGACCACCTATTTCGAAAAGGCCTCGTTCAAGCCGATCCCGGTGCAGGAAAACGGCCAGCAGGTGCTCTGGGGCCTCCTCTACAACATGACCGCCTGGCGCCACGGCGAGGAGGCGATGGACCCGTTCCACGACGAGGTCGGCTTCCTGCTGTGGGACAAGGCGCACAAGCAGGTCATGCGCAACGTCGTGTTCGGACGCGGAATCGCCATCCTCGCGGGCAGCACCGCCGAGCCGCACGACAAGGTGCTGCGGTTCGACGCCACGCCGGGCGAGCCATGCTATGGCGTGCTGCAGAACAAATATCTGCTCGAGCGCGCCGAGATCCGCGACTTCAAGAGCGAGTTCACGGTCCATGACGACGGCACGCTCAGCTACACGTCCGACCTGCTGCTGAAGCTCGCCGCCACCGGCGCGGAGATGCACCACACGGACAAGAACATGCTGCACCGCGTCAAGCGCTATCATCCCAGCGCCGAGGCAAGCTGACCGGCAGACACTGTCGTTCCGCGGCACACCTCAGATGCAAATTGGCGGCTTCGCCACGCCGCATCTGGCGCTGCCATGCGCCGGCGATCCTATCGTGTAGAGACCGAATTTAACATGCATTTTCTTGCTCGAAAGCGGCAATTCTATTCGTTTGCATGTTGCGTGACCAAGCCCCATCTGAAGAATTGCTCCTGGAGCATCCGACATCCCCCAAGCTCCAGGGCTGAAGGAGATCGGACATGAAGTTGGGCAGCCAGATGGGTTATTCGGGATCGCGTCGATATGCGCCGGACCCTCCCTCGCCTGAAGAGGGAAGCTGGCTCAGGCGCCTTGGCGGACGGCTCGCAGCCTGGACCAAGAAGAAGCTGGATCTGGCACTGAGGCCTAGTGCCGAACAGGCAGTCGAGACGATGTGGTTCGCCGAGGGCAAGGGAAGGAATTTCTCTCTCCTCGGGGCCGAATATGACAGGAGGCCGCGCCGCGCGGTTGCACCCTGCCCGTTTCCGGAGGCCGAGGTTCGAACCCGCCGGCCCATCGGCTATCGGACCGATGCCGAATGAAGACTACACGGCGATTGGCTTGCGCGGCCGCAGGTCGGAATGAGCTCCTTCAAAAACTCCCCGGCTGCCGCGGCCGCTCCTGGAACTCAATGATGCTCTCTTTACCGGAGTGACACACCGTGACTCAGGCCATCCGGCCGGAAGAGGCGCCGTTCGACGAACCCGTGGAGGAGCCGCCGGAAAATCCCGTTCCTTATGCCGACCCCTATCCCGCGGAGCGCCCCGGACGGCCTCGGGACCCGAAGCCGCCTCATGCTCCGCCGGAAGTTCCGCAGAATGAGATTCCATGAGTCAGAAGCGACCCTGCGAGTGACGCCTCGTGCGGCGGATTCCGCGCGAACGCGCCAGGGCTCGCGTCTATTTCGTTCCCGCCGCATGCTGTACCCCATCTGCATTGAGCGCCCGCTCGATTGCAGCGCGAAGCGCCGGAAGGACGTTCTCCGCGAACCATGGGTTCCTTTCTTCCCACAATCTCGATCTCCACGATGGATGCGGAAGCACGAAATAGTCCGGGAGATAATCGCGGAAATTTCTCACCCGCGGCGTGATCGCCCCGGGTCCAAGGACATGCTGCTGAGCGTAGCTTCCGACAAGCAAGGTGAGGCGCACCGCAGGCAGCATTTCCAGCAGTTGATTGCGCCATAGATCGACGCATTCCGTCCGCGGAGGCGCATCGCCGCCAGCGGAGCGGCCGGGATAACAGAAGCCCATCGGCATGATGGCGACCCTGGCTTCGTCGTAGAAAGTGTTGCTCGAGACGCCCATCCATTCGCGCAACCGGTCTCCGGACGCGTCGGAGAAGGGGACGCCCGATTGGTGGACCTTGGATCCGGGCGCCTGGCTCGCGATGAGAATGGTCGCGGTCGTCGACAATTGCAGGATCGGGCGCGGGCCGAGCGGCAGTGCGCCGGCGCAGGCGCTGCAGGCCCTGACCTTTGCAAGCAATGCGTCGAGCGTTTCCGGTCTGCTCTTCTGATGAACCCTCATCCACAATTCCCGAGCGACGCTGATTCCACTCGCTCGCGAACCATGATTGCGGCCAATCGGCAAACGAATTTTATCAAGACTTTCAAGCAAATCATCTGATTTGACCGCGGGCACCACGATTTCCCCGCCGTCGCTTCGGCAGGACCGCGGAACCTTTGCGCGTCCGCGATGGTCCATTCAGTGAAAGCTGCGGCCGCCGGGCGCGCCTGTGCACGCTCCACGACCGCTGCTTTATCGGCCGACCGGCCTCGCAAACTGCGAGTGCGAACCAGACTCGGGATGCAGGCCGGCCGGCGTCCGCTGCTGAGAGGAGCACCGCCGAGGTGAACGTCCCGATGAACATGAGGACGGTCGAGCAGAATCTCGACATCCGCTATCTTGGGAAGCTGCTCGGCGACGTCATCCGCGAGCACGATGGCGACGTCCTGTACGATCGGATCGAATATGTGAGATCCGCGTCCGTCAGGCGGCATCGCGGTCTTGCCGGGGAACAGGATCTCGCCGGGGGCCTCGAAGCGCTGACTCTGGACGACACTTTGGCCTTCGTCCGCGGCTTCATGCTCTTCTCGCTGCTCGCCAATCTCGCCGAGGACAGGCAAGGCGTCGCCGCGGATCCCAGCGCGACCCTCGCGGACGCGACGGCAAGGCTCGGCGCCCAGGGCATCGGCAGCGCCGCGATTGCCCGCCTTCTCGATACTGCCCTGATCGAGCCCGTTCTCACCGCCCACCCGACCGAGGTCCGGCGGAAGAGCATGATCGACCATCGGAACCGGATCGCCGGGCTGATGCGAATTCGCGATTCCGGAGTGACGGAAACCGCAGTTGGCGAGGACGTGGAAGCCGCAATCCGCCGCCATATCACCTTCCTTTGGCAGACCCGCGCGCTCAGGCGCGAGCGGCTGTATGTCGCCGACGAGGTCGAGATCGCTTTGTCCTATCTCACCCACATATTCCTGCCTTTGCTGCCCGCGCTCTATGCGCGATGGGAACGCACGCTCGGATTCCGGCCGGCGAGTTTCCTGCGCATCGGAAGCTGGATCGGGGGCGACGCCGACGGCAATCCGAACGTCACCGCCGAGACGTTGAGGCTCGCGCTCGGCCGCGCTTCGGAAGCCTTGCTCTCCGATTATCTGGACCAGGTCCACGCGCTTGGCGCCGATCTGTCGATCTCAGCCGACCTTGCCGCCATCACGCCGGCGGTCCTGCGGCTTGCCGAAGCCTCAGGCGACGATGCCTCGTCCCGCCGCGACGAACCTTATCGCCGCGCGCTCACCGGAATCTACGCGCGCCTCGCCGCGAACTACAGCTCGGTCAGCGGCCGGCGGCCTTCCCGTCCATCGTCGATCGTCGCCGACCCGTATCCGGGGCCGTCGGCCTTCAAGGACGATCTGCTCTGCCTGGCGGAGGGATTGGGAGAGCTCCAAGGCGGAGCGCTTGGCAGCCTCATCCGGGCGGTCGAGACGTTCGGGTTTCACCTCGCAACCCTGGACCTGAGACAGAATGCCGAGGTGCACGAGCGCGTCGTTGGAGAGCTGCTCAGATGCGCCCATGTGGACCATGATTATGCGGCGCTCCCGGAAGACGAACGGGTCTTCACGCTGCGGCGGGAATTGTCGACCCCCCGCCTCCTCGCCAATCCGTATGCGGCTTATTCGGACGAGACCGCGGCGGAGCTGGCCGTAGTCCGGGCGGCCGCGGACGGCCTCCGACAATATGGTCCGGGCTCGATCACCACCTACGTGATCTCGAAGGCCGCCAGCGTGTCCGACCTGCTCGAGGTCCATCTCCTGCTCAAGGAAGCAGGCCTGTGGACGCACGGCATTATCCACACGCCCATCATGGCCGTCCCCTTGTTCGAGACGATCGACGATCTTTTGAATGCGCCAAAGGTCATGAAGGCGTGGTTCGAACTGCCCGAGGTCGCCGCCGGCGCCCACGCCCGCGGCTACCAGGAAGTGATGGTCGGCTATTCCGACTCCAATAAGGACGGAGGCTATCTCACGTCCTTGTGGAGCCTCCATCAGGCGAGCCGCGCTTTGGCTTCGGTGTTCGAGAAGGCCGGCGTGAGACTGCAGCTGTTTCACGGCCGGGGCGGTGCTGTCGGCCGCGGCGGCGGATCCGCCTTCGCCGCCATTCGCGCGCAACCCAAAGGGACCGTCCAAAGCCGCATTCGGATCACCGAGCAAGGGGAAGTGATCGCCGCAAAATATGGAACGCGCGACAGTGCCGCCGCCAATCTCGAAGCGATCGCGTCGGCGACGTTGCTCGCGAGCCTGGAGACCGGCAGGAAGCAGCCTTCCCCGCGCTTCCAGTCGACGATGGAGACGATCTCCGAGACTTCTTTCCGGGCGTACCGTAGCCTCGTTTATGAGACCGAGGGCTTCCGGACCTTCTTCCGGCAGATCACTCCGATCGCCGAAATCGCTGAGCTCAAGATCGGCTCCCGCCCGACCAGCCGGACTTCATCGGGCCGGATCGAGGATCTGCGGGCCATCCCCTGGGGGTTCAGCTGGGCGCAGGCCCGGGTGATGCTCCCCGGTTGGTACGGCATTGGCGAAGGCCTCGCGATCTGCCCGGATCTGGACCTGTTGCGTGACATGGACGAAACGTGGCCGTTTTTCCGGACGATCCTCGATAATCTTGAGATGATCCTCGCTAAGTCGGACATGGCGATTGCGTCCCGCTATTGCGAACTGGTCGACGACCGTACCATGCGCGAGGCCATCTTCCGCCGGATCCGCGACGCCTGGCTTCGCACCAAGGAACGTCTGCTCGAGATCCGCGGGGAGAAATATCTGCTTGAGAAGGACCCGGCGCTCGATGCCTCGATCCGACTGCGCCTCCCTTATATCGAACCGCTCAACCTCCTCCAGGTCGAGCTTCTGAAACGCCATCGGGCCGGAGAGAAGGATGTAAGGATCCACGAAGGCATCCATCTTTCGATCAATGCGATCGCGACCGCCCTTCGCAACTCCGGCTGATCATTGAAAGGCGCGGCCGTGCCCCCATGTTGAGCCTATGAACAGCTTGCCAACATTCAGGCGATTTCTCGCGCATTCGGGCCAGCTGCTCGCGGGCGCTTAGCCCCAGATCCTTGAAGCAAAAGCTCAGCGGGTCTGGGGACTTCCACAAGCAACCGATGTCTGTGGCGCGGCTCCCCCCGCACACACTGCATCTCACACAGCCTGAATTCGAGAGTCTCAAATGCAAAAGAGTGCCTATTCCGAAGCGGCGCAGCCGCCGATCCATATTTCGGAAACCGACTATGCCCTGGTCGCCAGCCACGTGGTGCGTCTGGAAGCGACCGCTCCCCAGGTCGCCGAAATGCTGCTCGATGAAATTGATCGGGCGGAAGTCCATTCGCGCGACGAGCTCCCCGACGATGTCGTGACGCTGGGCTCAATCGTCACCTTCATCGACGAAAGCACCGACGTGCAGCGACGCCTACGGATCGTGTTGCCCGCCGACGCTGACATCGAGCGGGGCGCGCTGTCCATCGCTTCACAGGTCGGCGCGGGATTGATCGGACTGAGCGCCGGCCAGTCAATCGACTGGCCGTACCCCGACGGGCGCCCGCGAATCCTGCACATCGTGGAGGTTGAGTAGAATCTGCCGCCGCGTCAGGGCCGGCCCTCCCCGTGAGCCCCACAAGAACTTGTGCGGAAAGCGTGACCAGGCGGGACTTGAGACTGCTGCAGGCCGGGCAGGTCAGCATAGCCATTGAGGAAGCTCCGCCACCGAGGCGAGGCGGCCCAAGCCCATTCCTGTCGATGGAGCTGCGGCTCGAACCGAACGCTTCCGGCTCGTCGGGCTCCCTGCCGCGGTTCGCGAGCTCTTGCTGTTCCTCGAGCATGACGTCGGCGGGCGGCGCCGCACCGGCTCGCGCGCGAGGCCTTCGCGCACGTTCCGCACATCGAGGCTCACTATCCGGAGCGTTCGGGCGACGACTGGAACGACGTGCTTTGCAACTCGGCGGCAAGCTCGAATCTGGGCCGGAAGAATGAATGAAATGGATAAGTCGCGCTCGAACGCGCGAGCATCTCCCTATCCGCACTCGACCTCGGACATTGCCAGTCGAACGCATCTCGACGAACGACGCTGGCTCGCCCCCTTTTTCAGGAGGCGACCGCAATTGCCCAACCGAGCACCGCAAGCCCGATCACGGCATAGCCGACCAGTGGCGCATAATGGCGGAACGGCGTCCTGATCTTGGAGCGATGATCTGCGGTGAATCGATCGAGGTTCGGCGCCAGCGCTTCATCGGAAAGCGCCAGCGCCATGTCGAGCGCCGAGAACCCGCGGTACAGATTGATGAGCCGCGCCAGTTCCACCTCGCTCAGGTTCGGATAACGGCTGATGAGCTCGCGGGCCTCGTCGAGCGGCCTTGGAGCGGCCGGCTGCGGCGGTTCGAATGAAAATGCCTTTGCACTGAAATTTTGAAACATTGTGCTCGTCCTCGTCAAAGGAAGCGAGCCGGATTGAGGACAGGCGCGGCGGCTCGGGGCCACCTCAGCGCTGCCTCATTTCAACTGATTTATGCCTAAGCCGGGTGCGGCTCGCGTGAATCATCCCGGCCTTAGGCCGGCAGGCGTGCCGTGCTGCTGCCGGGATGCAATTGTGAACGTCGGGACATGACTCTGATATGGTGCCTCGAAGCGGATATTCAAACCGCCGCGCTCTTTATGCTTCGCCGCTCACATGTTCGTCTGGTCAGGAGGAATGCCCTCCGGCAGGCGCGCCGCGCACTCGGGTTCCAGGCATAGAATGCCCCTGGCCCCGAGGCCGTAACAGGTCATCGAGATCGACCCCATTGCATAGCCGCGGACAAGGACTTCGGGGGGCTGCCCTTCCGCGGCGGCCAGGCCGGCGAGGTAGAGCAGCGGGATGAAATGATCCGGCGTGGGTACGGCTAAGCCGAAGTCGGGATGTTCGCGCAATTTCAGGATATCGCCCGGATTGCGCGCAAGCTGATCAACCACCGCATCGTCAAACCGCTCTGCCCAATCGAATGCGGCATCAGGCTGGTCCCACCGAACGCGTTTGAGATTATGGACCACGTTGCCGCTGGCCAGGATCATCACTCCGCGGTCGCGCAGCCGTGCCAGATGTGCCGCCAGATCGAGATGATAGTCCAGCGGCCGCAAGGCGTTGATTGAAAGCTGCACAACCGGCACGTCGGCCTCCGGATAGAGGTGAGCAAGAACCGACCAGGCGCCATGATCGAGACCCCATTGGTCATGGTCGAGTCCCATCCAATGGGGTTTCACCACCTCGGCCAGTTCCTGAGCCAGATCGGGGTCGCCGTCCGCCGGATACTCAAACTGGAAGAGCTCCTTCGGAAAGCCGTAGAAGTCGTGGATCGTTCGCGGTTTCTGCATCGCCGTGACCGCTGTGGCGCCAAAGTACCAATGTGCCGAGACGACCAGCAGCGCTCGCGGTCGAGGCAGATGACGACCAAAGGCCCGCCATGCTTCGGTATATCCGTTCGTTTCGAGCGTGTTCATCGGGCTTCCGTGACCGACGAACAGTGCGGGCATGCGATCCATGCGGACTCCGGCAGCTTCGCGCCTTATACTCGGCCGGCATCTTCATCGCCACGGGCCGACGGGACGTCATGGCACGCAAACAGCAGAATGATGAGCGCGAGAATGATCCGCAGACCGCGGCAATGAAGATCAATCGCCGGGAGCGATCGCTCGACGAGGCGCTGAAGGCATCCTTTCCAGCGAGCGATCCGCCCGCGGCGGTGGCACCTCATTCCTCCGACAGATGAGGCGGTCTCCGCGCGTGGCGCGGCGTTGACCCGGACCTTGATAACCCGCTACCGGAGTCCATATGGGCCTTATGACCGGGCACTCCCAGTTCGGACGGCCTGAGCTGCATCCAGGTAGCAGCACGGCACGACTCTAGCGCCCTGAGTGGCCCCGCCCCTCTGCGGGCGGGCACGCGCTTGGGGCCTCTCCACTGAACCGCGCATCGCCTCAAGCCTGCGCATCTTCCTCATTCGATAAGCGAGCAGCCGCGTCCGCGGCCATAACCGCGCGCCCGCTGCTCGCCGGAGTAGAGTCCAGTGACCATGCAACGTTTCGCAGTCGAGTACGACCATCGCACGGTCGGCATTGCCGTCCGTGTTCCAGGTGGCTTCTGTTCTGCGCATCCGACGATGACTTCGAGGAAATGGACGGGCGCCTCTTTCCGCGAGCCCGCGCCATCGAGCGCCAGCTGCGAAAGGTCGCCAACCGGCGGCGCCGTTCGGCGGGCGCGGTTCGCAGGCCTTCCTTCGCCTGACGCTCCGCCGAGCCAAGGCTTCCATCCAGATCCATCGGAGATTCATAATGAGTTACCACTACCCGCATCATGTCGGGAAGATTTCCCCTGAAGTGCCCTCGAACAGCGACGGGGTGGCGAACCGCCAGCCTCAAATGACCGGAGGCGGAGCCGGTAACATCCTGACCTTCGCCCGCGCCGGGGGCCAGCCGGATGCTCCTCCCATGACCGGCCCGCTGCGGCCGAGGTCCGGCACGTTCATGGAAGATCGCACGGCTCGACCGAGCGTGAACTGGAGCGAGGGTGCAGCCATGGCCGGCGGGCTTCTGGTGCTGCTCATTACGGCATGGCTGATCTGGGCTGCGCTCGCCGAAGCGGTCATCGCTGCCGCACACGCAGCCTGAGGAACGGCCTCGGGAGCCCATCATCAATCAAACAGGAGAATATCATGATCGAATTCCCGTGCGGCCGCGAGCGTCCGCCAGTCCATCTTCTCGCGTCGGAGTCCGACCTTGTCGCAACTCTCGCGCTTCAATCGGAGCATCGTCAGCCGGTTGTTGCGGCGGTGCTGCTCGAGGAGATCGAACGTGCCGAACTGCACGACCCGGAAACCATGCCGCCAGGTCATGCCGGGCTGAACTCTCATGTGACCTTTGTTGACGAGAAGACCGGCGAGCCACGCGAACTACAGCTGGTCGTGCCGGATGAGGCCGACATAGCCGAAGGGCGCATCTCGATCCTGACCCCGCTCGGAGCCGCCCTCTACGGGCTCGCGGACGGTGCCTGTATCAGCTGGCCCGATCTCGACGGAAACGAGCGGCCGATCAGGATCACGCGCGTGGAGACGCCGCCCGGGCAGCGCTGACCTTTCTGGCGGGAACCCCTCGCGTCCGCCCTGCATCCACAATAATGATGTCCCGCTCGCCTGGCGCCGGCAGATTGTCTTTTGGCGGCAGATAGTCGAGCCTGGGGGTGGGGGCGTCCAAATTCGTGACGAGGATTTCAACCGCACTCCGCAAGCTGCCGCGCGATCGCCCGGCATTGGGGCTCGCAGCCGGCGCTGGCTTCTTTGCGCTGGCATCGATGCTGCGCTGGCAGCTGGGCGGGATCAGCGAAGGCTTCGGTCCGATGACCTTCCTGCCAGCGATCCTGCTCTCGGGACTGTTCGGTGGAATCCGCATCGGTATCCTGGTCGCCATTGTCTGCGCTTTGGTGGCCTGGGTGATGTTCTTTCCGCCCTACGGCACTTTCATCCTGGCGACCTCGCACGTCATTTCGATGGTGATCTTCATCATGACGGCCGTCCTCGAACTATACGTCATCCGAACGCTCAACGTCGCCATCGACGATCTCTCGCAGGCACGTGAACGGTCCAATGTGCTGTTCCGCGAATTGCAGCATCGCGTTGCGAACAACCTTCAGTTCGTGGCTGCGGTGCTGATGCGGCGCAGAAAGATGCTGAGATCGGATCCTGTCTGCGCCGAGGCGCTGGAATCGGCGCAGACGCGCCTCGAGACGATGTCGCGCGTCCATCGCCGGCTCCACGATCCCAAATCCCTCGAACAGCCCTTGCAATCCTATCTGGAGGCTTTGTGCGCGGACCTGATCAGAGCCAGCGATACGCCCGGTGTCCGCCTGACCGTCGACAGTCCCGCGATCGTTCTTAGCCTCAATGGCCTGATGAGCCTGTCCTTGATTGTCGCCGAGCTCGTGACCAACAGCCTCAAGCACGCATTCGCCGACCGCAGTGACGGGCTGATCGCCATCAGCATCACCGGTGGGCGGCGCCTCTATACCATGTCGGTAGCGGACGATGGGCCTGGCCTGCCCAAGGATTTCAGCAAGAGGAAAAAGGAAAGCCTCGGCCAGGGCATTCTCCAGAGCCTCGCGGACCAGCTCCATGGCAAATTGGTGTTCGAATCGGGCGCGGGAACGACTGCAAGACTGACTTTCCGAACCTGATCGGTCCCCCAGTATCCGCTTTCCATCCAAACCGGACATGGCGCTCATCAGAGGAGAGGAAGCGGGGTCCGGGTGAGCGATGCGTCCCGATGCAGGGACTGCATGCGCCGCCCTCGATATGACCTCGTGATCCTAACCTGATGGGAATAGCTGGCGCCATTTCGATCCGCGCCGTTGAAGGCCTTCCCCGCTCCGCGTAGCGCAGCGCGATGAAGCCCAAACTCGTGACCACGCTCCAGGACTATTCCGGACGAGTGTTTCTCGCCGATGTCATGGCCGGAATCACCGTCGCCCTTGTAGCGCTCCCGTTGAGCATCGCCATCGCGATAGCATCCGGCGCCTCTCCGAAGGCTGGCCTCGTGACCGCCGTCATAGGCGGGTTGCTGATTTCGCTCCTCGGTGGGAGCAGGGTGCAAATCGGCGGGCCCACCGGCGCGTTCATCGTCGTCGTGGCCGGAGTCATTACCCAGTTCGGTTTTGACGGGCTGCTGCTCGCCACTTTTCTCGCGGGAATCATCCTTGTGAGTGGCGGGCTGGTGCGAGCAGGGCGGTTCATCGCTTTGGTTCCGGAGCCGGTCATTGAAGGCTTCACTGTCGGCATCGCGCTGATCATCGCCGTCAGCCAGCTCAAGGACCTGCTGGGCATGTCCGCTCACGTACCCGCCGACCTCGCCCACGGCTTGCCGGCCTTATGGGCGGCTCGTAGCCAGATCACCCTGCCAGCATTCGGTGTTGGGCTGTTCACGATCGGCGGGATCGCCGTGCTCCGGCATTATATTCCCTGGTTTCCAGGCTCCCTGGTTGTGATCGCGGCAGCTTCGGTTGCTGCAGTGTTCCTCAAGCTTCCGGTGGACACGATCTACTCGCGTTTCGGCGAGCTCCCGGCGGGCTTCCCGCTGCCTTCCGTTCCGCATCTCAGCGTCGCCCGGATCAGCGAACTCCTGCCTTCAGCCTTCGTCATTGCCTTCCTTGCTGCTGTCGAATCCCTTCTCTCGGCGATCGTCGCCGACCGCATGATCGGAGGCAGTCACCGCTCCAATGCCGAACTGCTTGCCCAGGGTGCCGCAAACATCGCATCGCCTTTGTTCGGTGGACTTCCGGCGACGGGCGCGATCGCTAGGACTGCGACCAACGTTCGCGCCGGAGGACGGACGCCCATCGCAGGCGTCGTTCACGCACTGACGATCCTCATCATCACCCTGGTGGCCGCTTCTTTCGCTGACTATCTTGCGATGCCGGCGCTGGCTGGCCTTCTGATCCTGACCGCATGGCTGATGAGCGAGCCAGGCCGCTGGCCCGAACGGATGAGCCTGCGGGCGAGCGATCGCGCATTGTTCTTTATGACGATGATCTTGACCGTAATCAGCAACCTAACGATCGCCATCGCAGTTGGCACCGGGGCCGGTCTAGCCCTTCGGCTGTTGCGCCGGAACGTCGAGCCTGCGAATTGGACTCCGTCCGATCGCTCGAAGTTGTAAGAAACAGTCGGCGGTCGGCAATTGTGAATCCTGGCGGGGACATCCCTCATCCGGGTCGAATGTCTCGTTGCAAGGGCCCCTTATTCCTGCAGTGTTCGTCTGGTTCACACTGACGCCGAATGGGCTTGAAGACTGTTTTTTTCGAGCTGAATCCGGCGGAGCCCTTTGGTCAAATCCAGAAAAATCAATACCTTGGATGAAGCTGGCAGCGTTGACATCGCAGGGGTCGCAAGTTCAATCCTTGCCACGCCCACCATTTTTCCCAACTTGACCAACCGCTTAGCAATCGGCGTCAATCATTGCGTCTAATGCTGGCCGCCACTCGCGGCGATGCTTGGTTTTGCCGTTCAGCGTTCGTTACAGTTCTGAAACAGAGAGGCG
>Ga0157369_10004987_pt1 | contig 15540 bp, 15 predicted proteins | sample C25metaG_FD_113461 | JGI IMG/M metagenome (GOLD analysis project Ga0157369, IMG submission 113461) | Corn rhizosphere microbial communities from Kellogg Biological Station, Michigan, USA - C2-5 metaG | ecosystem: Host-associated > Plants > Roots > Rhizosphere > Soil | place: USA: Michigan... | reverse complement strand
TCATCGACTACTAGCACCCTAATCAAGCAGACACCTCGCGATATGGTCTTATAGGTTGCTGAACACCTTAGCAAAAAACCAAGGCGCAGACCTAGCTGCAAGCGTCATATATATAGCGTTTGAACACACAGTGGCCGCCCACCAAGGGGTGAACGGCTGTATTTGTTGGGCAGCGGGTCAGGAATCCTGGGGCTGCGGCTTGGTTTTCCCGTTCTGCAAAACGGAGTGCTCGGCCAGAGTTGACGTCAAGCGGCGGATCGCAGCCTGGTCTTCCTTGAACATTGCGCGGTAGTCACCCAGTACCTTTTCTTCGATCTGGCTGAGGTTTTCCAGCTGGATCGGCGTAGTCACACCGGTCAGCACGTACAACACATCTACTCCCTTTTCGGCCACACGCGACAAGTAGTCAGCCTTGGGTGCTCGCCCTCCGCTTTCGTATTTACCTTGCGCGTTGGCTTCAACGCCTCCTATTTCACCAAATACTTTTTGCGACAGGCCAAGTCGCTCTCTCTCTTGCCTCAAACGCGAACCGATTCCACTCATTTGGATGTATGATCCTTTTTGGCACACCCCAAGAGGTGACACCCTCATCTCATTGTTAAACGAATTTGAACGGTTTTGAACTATGCCCGGAATCCGTACTGCTGCACAAGCCAAGGCCTGGCTGGAACATCAAGGCAAGTCAGTCCAAGCGTTCGCTCGTGAACATGGCGTTGATCCGGCAACCACCTATCAAGTGCTCGCTGGGCGCAAAAAGGGACGGCGTGGAGAAGCCCACAAGGTGGCGGTCCTGTTGGGCATGAAAGAAGGGATCATCCTTGCTGAGGCCGATAGCCAGCACAACGCTCAGGAAGTCATTTCCTGAAGCCAGTATGCGCTTATTAGCGTCAGATGCATGGTTTAGCTTGAATGGCAGACGCGCTCCATGCGCCAGAAGCAGTCTTCCTCACCGACAATGCTCAACCCGCAGCGCTGATAGAGCCTCCTCGCCGGATTGGTCTTGAACACGGTCAGGCGCAACAAGCCCAGGGCCTGGGCCTTGATTGCCATCTGCTCCAACACCCAACTGCCCGCGCCCAGCCCTCGACAGGCCTCGAGCATATGCAACTCGCGGATATAGAGCGCTCGGCTGTCGCGGCTCAAACTGATAAAGCCCATCAGCCCATCCTCGTTGCAGACCAGCCAGTTCTCGCGGCCCGCCCAGGCGACGTCGAAGCCATCGTTGGACCACACCAGGCCGTACTGCCGATAGTAACGGCTCATGGCTGCAAAGGTCAGGTTTCGTGCAAACGGCAGGTCCTGGTCTGTCGCCGCGCGCAGATGGAACACCATTCAGACGGCAACCACTTGACCGGCCCACTGCCCGCCCTGGCGACGGGCAATCACCAGCGCCTCGCCGACACCAGGAACGGCGGCGAGTAAACCGCCGTCAGCCGTCCAGATAGCGCTGCGACCGGCGCACACATAACCACCGGATGGGCCACCATGGTTAGCCATCAACACCAGCAGGCCATGCTCGGCCGCATAGCCCTGGAGCAACGCGCTGTCTGTGGCGTAGCCGCCCTCGCTGATCAACACGCCGGCGGCGTAAACCGTGGCGCCGGCCTCAGCCGCGAGACGCGGATGGCTGGCATGGGTGAAGTCCGCGCACACCGCCAGCGCAATTCGGTCGCTCCCCCGTTCCAGGAACGCGCCGCCCTGCCCCGCGACAAATGCCAGTTCTTCGCCAGGATGCAAATGCTGTTTGGTGTAGACCGCCACGGAGCCATCCGCGGCCAACACCAGCGCACCGATCAACACTCCCCCTTCAGGCGCCAGGCGGATGGGCATACCCACCACCGCCGTCAGCCGCAGTTCCCGCGCCATGTCCCGCAGTGGCGTCAACACAGGGTCGTCAGGCGCAATCGCCAAGCCTGCCGCCAATGACGGTTCGTACCCGGTCAACGACAGCTCCGGAAACACCAGCACTTGCACGCCATGGCCGGCAGCCGCTTGCATGAATGCCAGGTGGCGTTCGATATTGGCCGGCAGGTCGCCCGCGATGGAAAGGGTTTGAGCAGCAGCAAGGGTCAGGGCAGTCATGGTCGCGTCCAAGCATCATCAAGTGCCTACAAGCATATCTCGCCCCATAGCGGTTGGGGTCGGAGCGCGATAGAAATTACTGATTGAATCCTCCTGCATGCCTCTAGTAAGCTCCCCCCATCATTTGGAGACCTACCATGTTGCAACTCACCCACACTCAGGTTTGCCCTGCTGCCAGCGCCTCGCGCTCGGTGTCGGCTACCCGTGTGAGCGGTTCGAGCGCAGCGGTAAGCTTTTATTTTGGGTATTGGTTTAGCCACTGGCGCGCCTGATACTTGAAATCGGCGCCCACTACTCAAGGGGTCGCCTACCAGAGAAATCTAAACCCCCGGTCGGCTCCCCGACCGGGGGTTTTGTTTTTTCAGGCCTCTATCAATTTTGCAGAACACTTTAAAGGACACACGACATGAACTACGCCACCTATTACCGCTACGACACCTCCACCGCATGGCGATTTAGCCAGCTCCGCTCGGGACAGCCTGCCGCCTCCGATCGGTCACCTATTGGTGGCAAGCCAACACACGTAGCCAACACGGCCAATTGTCGAACACCCCAGTAGGGCAAAGCGCGCGGGAACTGCCCGCCGCTTGCCCAGGAAGCCTTGAATATGAACTCTGCCACCGCCGCTCTGCCCGTTTCTGCCCTCACCAGTGCCAATGAAGCCCTGACCCAGCGTCTGCCCAGCTCCCTGGATGTAAAGCTCAAGCTGCCGCTCAGCCCCTTCCTCAACGAACAAGTCCACGCCCATCGCCACGCCGTGCGCGCCATCCTCAATGGCGAAGATTCGCGTTTGCTGGTGATCGTCGGCCCGTGCTCGATCCACGACCCGGAATCGGCCATGGAATACGCACGCAACCTGAGGAAGCTCGCGCTGGAAGTCAGCGACCAGATGCTGCTGGTGATCCGTGCCTACGTCGAAAAACCGCGCACCACCATCGGCTGGAAAGGCCTGGCCTACGACCCGCACCTGGATGGCAGCGATGACATGGCCGCCGGCCTCACGCTGTCCCGCGAACTGATGCGAGAAATGCTGCGCCTGGGTCTGCCGGTCGCCACTGAACTGCTGCAACCGATGGCCGCCGGCTACTTCGATGACTTGCTCAGCTGGGTCGCGATTGGTGCGCGCACCACCGAATCGCAGATCCACCGCGAGATGGCCAGCGGCCTGGGCATGCCCGTGGGCTTCAAGAACGGCACCGACGGCGGCGTGGCGATTGCCTGCGACGCGATGCGCTCGGCCTCTCACCCGCACCGCCATTTCGGCGTCGACAGCCAGGGCCACCCGGCGATTATCCAGACCCCGGGCAACCCCGACACGCACCTGGTACTGCGCGGCGGTCATCGTGGGCCGAACTACGATGCGCAGAACGTGGCGCAGGTGAAGCACGACCTGGCCAAGTCCAAGGTGGCGGCGCGGATCATGGTCGATTGCAGCCACGCCAACAGCGGCAAGGACCCGTTGCGTCAACCGGCGGTGTTCAACGAAGTACTGGAACAACGCCTTAAGGGCGACACCTCGCTGATCGGCATGATGCTCGAAAGCCACCTGTTCGAAGGCTGCCAGCCGCTGAGCGCGTCGATGAAATACGGCGTGTCCGTGACCGACGGCTGCCTGGGCTGGGACGGCACCGAGCAATTGCTGCGCAGTGCGGCCGAGCGTTTGCGCCAACCACACAAAACCAACTGATTGGTCGAGATCGAAATGTGGGAGCCGGCCTGCCTGCGATGGCGCAGTGTCAGGCTACAAATCTGTAGCTGATGTACTGTTATTGCAGGCAAGCCAGCTCCCACATTTGATCAGTGTTTGGCTCACGACAGGGGATACAGCGCCTCATCAAACTGCTCAAGCTTCGGAAACACCAAGGGCTGTTCATCCGCCAGCCCTTGCAACCGCTGCGCATACCCCACCAGGAACTCCTGCCGCGCTTCAGCACTGATATACGGCACATGCCACGCCACGTACGGTGCCAGCACGTCATAGCCCACATACGCCAGCGTTCCGCGCAGAATCGGCCGCAACATATCCTCCAGCGGCCCGTGGATCGCGCCCTCACCAAACATGTGCTCGCGTCCGCCCAGGGTCACCGTGACCAGCGCACGCTTGCCCGCCAGCCCACCCTGATCGTAAAAGCGCTTGCCGCCGTAACACACCCCCGACACCAGCACCCGGTCGATCCAGCCCTTGAGCATCGCCGGTGCCGAGAACCAGAAGATCGGAAAGTTGAGGATCAACAGATCAGCCCACAGCAGCTTGTCCAATTCGCCCTGGATGTCCGCCGCGATCGACTGCTTTTTCACCCCCAGGCGCTGCTCCAGGGCATACACCAGGTAGTCGGGATTTTCCCGCGACGAAAAGTCCGCCGCCGACGCCACCGGGTTCCACTGCATGGCGTACAAATCACTGACCTGAACCTCATGCCCCTGGCGCTCCAGCGTGGCGACCGCCTGGTCGCGCAAGGCAGCGGTAAACGACTGCGGCTCAGGGTGGGCGTGAACAATCAAAACCTTCATACAAATTCCTCAAACGGTGTGCGCTGCCCGTTGGGCCAGCAAGTGATCGAGCCAGTCCGGGTCCATTTCCGGCTCCGATGAAAACAGCAGGCCGGTGTAGTCCTGGTACGGCGGGGTAAAAATCGCGTTGCGGCTGCCCTGGTCCACCACCCTGCCCCGCTGCATCACCACCACCTCGTCGGCAATCGCACGCACGGTGGCCACGTCGTGGGTGATAAACAGGTAGGCCACGCCCAATTGCTGTTGGAGGCGGTCGAGCAGTTTCAACACGCCCTCGGCCACCAGTTGATCGAGGGCCGAGGTGACTTCGTCGCAGATGATCAGTTGCGGGTCGGCCGCCAGCGCGCGGGCGATGCAAATCCGCTGTTTCTGGCCACCGGACAGTTCGCGCGGCTGGCGCGCCATGAACACCGCCGGGTCCAACTCGATCATCTCCAGCAACTCGGCGACCCGCGCGCGCAGGGCCTTGCCTTTGAGGCCCAGGTAAAACGTGAGCGGCCGGCCGATGATGTCGACGATGCGCTGACGCGGATTCAGCGCGGTGTCCGGGATTTGATAGATCATCTGGATACGTCGCAATTGCTCCTTGCTGCGCTTTCGAAAGTCCGCGGGCAAGGGCGCGCCGTCATACATCACCTGCCCCGCCGTCGCCGGCAGCAACCCGGTGATCAAACGCGCCGTGGAGCTTTTGCCACTGCCGGACTCGCCGATCACCGCCAGGGTCTGGCCACGATAGAGCTTCATCGACACCTCATGCAGCACCGGTTGATGCCCATAACTGGCGCTCACCTGCTGCACATCCAACAACGGCACTTGCTGAACCGGACACGCCTTGGGCTCGGTGCGAAAACTGCGCACTGCCCACAGGGACTTGGTGTAGTCCTGCTGCGGCTGGCTGAGCATGCTGCGGGTATCGGCCTCTTCCACCAGCTTGCCATGGCGCAGCACCATGATGCGGTCGGCCATCTGTGCCACCACCGCCAGGTCATGACTGATGTACAACGCGGCGCTGCCAAAGGTTTTTACCGCGTCGCGGATGGCTGCCAGTACTTCGATCTGGGTGGTGACGTCGAGGGCCGTGGTGGGTTCGTCGAAGATAATCAGGTCCGGGTGACAGGCCATGGCCATCGCGGTCATCACCCGTTGCAACTGCCCGCCGGAGACTTGATGGGGGTAGCGCTGGCCAATCGTCTGCGGGTTGGGCAGGCGCAGCACACGGTACAATTGCACCGCTTCGCGCTCGGCCTGGGCACGGTCGATGCCGCCGTTGATCACCGCCGTTTCCACATGCTGGTCGATCAGGCGATGCGCCGGGTTGAACGACGCTGCCGCACTTTGCGCCACGTACGCAATGCGCAAACCACGCAGCTGGCGCAGCGCCTCGGGTTTGGCCTGCAGCAACTGGATGCCGTCGAAACACACCGAGCCGCCGGTGATGCGGCAACCGTCCCGCGCATAGCCCATCGCTGCCAGACCGAGCGTGGATTTACCCGCACCCGACTCGCCGATCAGCCCCAATACTTCACCGCGCTGCAAGGTCAGGTCGATGCCCTTGATCAGCGGGTGCCAGGCGTCTTCGTAATGCCCTTCGATCTGCAGGTTGCGGATTTCCAGCAGTGGCTTGTCCATCCTCAACACTCCTTCAGGCCGCTGGACTTATGCAGCATCCAGTCGACGACAAAATTCACGCTGACGGTGATCAACGCCACCGCCAGGGCCGGCAGCAACGGGCTGATGTCGCCGAAGGTGATCAACACCGCGTTGTCGCGCACCATGCTGCCCCAGTCGGCGGTGGGCGGCTGGATGCCCAGGCCGAGGAACGACAGCGCGCTGATAAACAGAAACACAAAGCAGAAGCGCAGGCCGAATTCGGCAATCAGCGGCGCGGCGGCGTTGGGCAGGACTTCGCGGGTGACCAGCCACCACAAGCCTTCACCGCGCAGGCGGGCGGCCTCGACAAAGTCCTGCACCACCACGGTCATCGCCACGGCACGCGAGAGGCGAAAGACCCGGGTCGAATCCAGCAACGCAATCACCAGCACCAGCGACGTGGCGTTGGTGCCCACCACGCTCAGAATCAGCAAGGCGAAGATCAACTGCGGAATGGCCATGAGCACATCCACTACCCGCGACAAACCCTGGTCAATCCAGCCGCCCTTGATCGCCGCCACCAAACCGCTCAAGCCGCCGAGCAGAAACGCCAATGTGGTGGTCAGGAACGCGATGCCCAGGGTATTGCGCGCGCCGTACACCAGGCGGCTGAACATGTCGCGCCCCAGGTTATCGGTGCCCAGCAGGAACTGGCCGCTCCAGGGCGCAAAACCCTCGCCCACCACCTGGGTTTCGCCATAGGGCGCCAGCAGCGGTGCGAACAGCGCAACCAGGACGTACAACACAATGATCAGCAGGCCGAACTTGGCGCTCAACGGCGCGCGGGCCACTTGGCTCAGCAGGTTCATGGGCTACCCCTTGGGATGCATCAGGCGTGGGTTGCTGGCGATGGACAACACGTCAGCCCCGGTATTGAGCAGGATGTAGGTCGCGGCAAAGATCAGGCTGCAGGCCTGCACCACCGGGATGTCACGCTTGGACACCGAGTCCACCAGCAACTGGCCGAGACCGGGATAGACAAACACCACCTCGACCACCACCACACCCACCACCAGATACGCCAGGTTCAGCGCGACCACGTTGACGATAGGCGCCAGTGCGTTGGGTAACGCGTGCCGCCAGATAATCCGCGATTGACTGATACCCTTGAGTCGGGCCATTTCGATATAGGGACTGGCCAGCAGGTTGATCAGCGACGCGCGGGTCATGCGCATCATCTGTGCGATCACCACCAGGCTCAGGGTGGCTACCGGCAGTACCGAGCGCTCCAGGAGGGTGCCAAACGTGGCATCCGGCGCCAGGTTGGAAAGGCTGGGAAACCAGCCGAGCTTCACCGAGAACACCAGGATCAGCAGGTAGGCCACAAAGAACTCCGGGAACGACACCGCGCTCAACGCCGAGGTATTGAGCAGGCGATCGAACCAGCTGTTGCGATACAGCGCCGCCAGCATGCCCAGCACCAGCGCCGTGGGCACCGAGACCAACGCTGCGAGTGCGGCCAGGCTCAGGGTGTTGCCCAGACGCGCGCCGATCAGCTCGGCGATGGGTCGCTGGTTCGCCAGGGATGCACCCAGATCACCGTGCAGCAGCCGCAGCAGCCATTGCGCAAACCGCGTGAACGGCGGCAAATCCAGGCCGAGTTGCGCCCGGAACGCCGCCACGGTTTCCGGGGTGGCAGACTGGCCGAGCATGGCCTGGGCGATATCTCCCGGCAGCATGCCCACGGCCAGGAAGATGATCACCGACACGGCAAACAACGACAGCACGCCGAGGGCCAGGCGTTGGAGGACCAGTTTCAACAAGCTATTCATCGTGGGATTCCTTGACTGGGCACGCGTTCAAAGACATCACCGCCCTGATGTAGGAGCTGGCTTGCCAGCGATGAGGCCAGCGGCATCACCGCCAACCTCCGGTCCGCCATCGCGGGCAAGCCGGCTCCCACAAGGGTCAGGCCTGCCACCACCGCTCGATCAACCGCAACCCATCCAACTCGCCATAAGGCGCCGTCAGCGGCCCATGGTTGACCCGGTTCGAACGCGCCGCCACCGAGCTGGCAAACAGCGGCACAATCGCGCCGCCATCGTCCCGGCACAGCGCCTGCATTTCGTTGTACATCTCCTGGCGCAGCGGCGCGTTCATCTCGCCACGGGCGGCGTTGAGCAGTTGGTTGAAGCGCGGGTTGTCCCAGTGGGTTTCATTCCAGGCCGCCCCCTTGGCATAGCCGATGCTGAACATGCGGTCGGCGGTCAGGCTGCTGTACCAGAAGGAGGTGGTGAACGGCTGCTTCATCCACACATTGGAGAAGAACCCGTCGGCCGGTTCGCGCACCACATCGATGTCGATGCCGGCCTGGCGTGCCTGTTCCTTGAACAACACCGAGGCATCCACCGCGCCGGTGTAGGCGGCGTCAGAAGCTTGCAGGCGTACCTTGAGCGACTCCACACCGGCCTTGCGCAGGTAGAAGCGCGACTTGTCCGGGTCGTAGGCACGTTGCTCCAGGGCGCTATTGATAAAACGGCTGCCGGGCTGGATCGGATGGTCGTTGCCCACCAGACCGTAGCCATGCAGCACCGAAGCCAGAAGCGTCTCGCGGTTGATCGCGTGCTTCATTGCCATGCGGATGTCGTTGTTCTTGAACTCATTGCTGTCGCACAGCATCGGGAAGGTGTAGTGCTGCGCGCCCTTGGTTTCTTCAATCACCAAGCCGGGGTTGCGCTTGAGCAGTGCCACGGTTTTCAGGTCGACCTTGTTGATCACATCCACCTGCCCGGTGACCAACGCATTGACCCGCGCGGCGCCGTCGGCGATGGCGAGCAATTCGGCACTGGCGAAGTGCGCGCGGCCGGGTTTCCAGTAGTCGGGGTTGCGCTCCAGGTCCATGCGCACGCCGGGTTCGAAGCTTTTCAGGCGATAGCCGCTGGTGCCTACGCCGGCTTGCCAGTCAGCCACGCCGTCCTTGGCAGGCATGATCACCAAGTGGTAATCGGCGACCACGTAGGCGAAGTCAGCATTGCCCGAATGCAACTCGAACACTACCGCCTCCGTACCTTTGGCCGTGACGCTGGCGACATCGCCGAGGACGGTCTTGGCGGCTGAAGTGGACTTGGCGTCGAGGTGATGATTGATCGACGCCACCACATCCTCGGCGGCCAGGCTCTTGCCGTTGTGAAAGGTCACGCCCGGGCGCAAGTAGAAGGTCCAGACCCGCGCATCGGGCGTGGATTCGAACCGTTCAGCCAATTCGGGAATCGCGCTGCCATCCACCGCGATTTCGGTGAGGGTGTTGTACACCGCCGAAAAGCCGACAAAGGTGAAGGTGTCGACCCAGGAGCCAGGGTCGCGGGAATCGGTGGTACTGCCTCCGGCCAGGCCCAGGCGCAACACGCCGCCAGGCTTGGGCGTGGCTTCGGCGGCAAAGGCGTGCAACGGCAGGCCCATGGAAAACGCCGCCGCCACCGCACCGGCCACGGCGCTGTGTTTGAGGAAGTCGCGGCGGTGCATCGCTTGAGTCATTTTGTTGTTGTTTTCGCTCATGGTCTTGTCTCTCTAAAGGTCAACAGGCACAGGCATGTTTCAACTCGATCAAGGTCACGCCGTTGCGTTTGAACGCGTTGCGCAGGTCCGTCTGCAATTCATCCAGGTTGCGGGGCTGGTTCACGGTGCAGCCGAACGCCTGGGCGAACAGTGCGAAATCCGGGTTGCGTGGCAGCACGCCGATGGGTTCGATGTCCAGGTCGAGCATGTCGTCGCGGATCTGGCCGAGGGCGTCGTTATTCCACAGCAGCACCACCAGCGGGCTGTCCAACTCCTCGACGGCAGTGGCCAGTTCCTGGGCGGTGTAGAGAAAACCGCCATCGCCCACCAGCACCAGGCCCGGTCGTTGCGGCGCGCCGAATTTGGCGCCAATACCCGCCGGCAGGCCATAGCCCAAGGTGCCGTAGCCGGTGGGATGCAGCCAGCTTCGAGGGGCGCGACTGCGGTAGGCGTAGTTGCCGGTGTAGGCCAACTGGGTCATGTCGCTGCTCACAAAGGCGTTGGCCGGAAGCTCGGCTGCAATGCGGTCGAGAATGGCTTGGTGGATGGACTGCAAGGGGCCGTGGCCCGACTCGACCGCCTGCAGCAAGGTAGACACCTTCGCGATGGCGTCATCCGCGTTACGCGGGGTGGACGGCAGGCGTTCCAACAAGGCTTGAACGGTCTGGCGGGCATCGCCGTGCAGCGCCACGGCACAGGGGTAGAAGTCATTGAACTTGCGCGGGTCGATGTCGACCCGCAGCAGCTCACCGCCGAGGGGCAGACGCTCGCGCCAATAGTCGGTGTCGGCCATTTCCGTACCCACCGCCAGCACCACATCCGCCTCGCTGATCAGTTGCCAGCCCGGAGCGACACACAGGGTGGAACCCGCATTGAGCGGGTCGTCGACCGGTAACAAGCCCTTGCCCGCCACACTGGTAAAGAAGGGCGCCGCCAAGTGAGTGCTCAAGCGCTGCAACGCCTCGCCCGCCCCCAGTGCACCGCCGCCGGCAATGATCATTGGCCGCTTGGCCACCGAGAGCTTGGCCGCGGCCTGATCCAAGGCTTCAGCAGACGGCAGGCCGCGACCTGGGCGACGCACCACTTCGTGGCTCCAGTCGCGCTTGATCGGCGCGGCCAACACATCCAGCGGCACCGAAATATGCACTGGGCGTGGTCGCTCACTGTCGAACACCGCGTAGGCGCGGGCGACCAGCTCGGGCAAATCCTCCGCGCTCAACGCCACCGCCGAAAACGCCGTGATCGGCGCGGTGATCGCACGCTGGTCCTGGGTTTCGTGCAGGCTGCCCCACCCTTTGCCGAGGCTGACTGTGCTGTTGACGCTGGAGATCACCAACATCGGAATCGAGTCGGCATAGGCCTGGCCTATAGCGGTGGCCGCATTGGTCACGCCAGGGCCTGTAATCACAAAGCACACACCCGGCTTGCCGCTGACCCTGGCATAGCCGTCGGCCATGAAACCGGCGCCTTGCTCATGGCGCGTGAGCACATGCCGAATGCCACTGCCCGGCAGGCCGCGATACAGTTCCAGGGTATGCACGCCGGGAATGCCGAACACCGTGTCGACGCCATACTGCGCCAGCAACCGCACCAGGGCCTGGCCGCCGGTCATGGTTTTATCGTGCATGTTCATCTCCTAGACGAATCAATGCATCGACCGCCACGGCGCCCTGGGCATTGACCAACAATGGGTTGACATCCAACTCCAGCAACTGCCCGGCGTTGGCGCAGGCGTAATCGGCGACCGCGCGGATCGCCGCCACCAGCGCGTCCATGTCCGCCCGGTCTCGACCGCGAAAACCGTGCAACAACGCGGCGCTGCGCAGGCTGAACAGGGCATTGCGGATTGCGCTGTCGGTGGTGGGCAGCAGCAAGCTGCGGCTGTCCTTGAGCAATTCGACCAGGATGCCGCCGGCGCCAATGACCAGCGCCAGGCCAAAATCGTTTTCGCGCTTGATGCCCACGATCAACTCGGCCAGCGGTGGTGCAGCCATGGACTCCAGCAGCAGTTGGTCAAAGGCGACACCCGGCGCATAAGCCGCGATGTGCTCGCGCATCTGCGCCAATGCGGTGGTCAGCGCCCTACCGTTTTGCAGGTTGAGCACCACGGCACCGGCTTCGGTCTTATGCGGCAGCTGGGTGCTGACTGCCTTGAGCACCAGCGGATAACCCAGTAGTTCTGCATCGCTGACAGCCCTTCCCGGCGTGCTCAGCACCCCGGCGGGCGTAGTCAGGCCGAATGCACGCAACGCCTGCTTGGAGGCCCATTCGTCGAGCGCCTCGCCGCTGCCCGTAAGGCCTTGGGGGCACAGCGGTTCGAGGATCGATTCGCCCCGCTCCAGCAAGACGCGTCGGTTGTTCTGGTAGTCGGCAATCCGCCCCCAGGCCGCCAGTGCGTCTTCAACTCCCTGCAACGCCGCAATGCCTTGGGCATGCAGGCGCTCACGGGCATGGGCCGGCAGCAATTCGGGAAAGGCTGAGGTGACAAAGCCGGGCTTGCCATGGCGACTGACCGCGTTACAGAACAGCTCCAACAGCAGGTCGCACTCCTGGCGCTCGCCCGTGAATTCGGCGGGGTAATCCAGCACCAGCATGGCGGCATCGGCTTCGGTGCGCAGGGCGGTGTCGAGCATGGTGTTCAGGGCTTCACGGTTGCCCCAGATGGCGGTCGTGAAATCCAGCGGGTTGACCAGGTTGGCATAGCTGGGCAATACCTGCGCCAGCTCACTGCGCTGGCGTTCATCGAGCTTGGGCAGGGCCAGGTGATTGCGCTCGGCATAGTCGGCAATCAGCCCCGCATCGCCTCCGGAACAGGCCAATGCGATCAGGCTATTGCCCGCAGGAAGATTGCCGCACGCCGCAGCCTTGAGGGTTTCGACAAAACTCACCGGCCCGCTGACGCGGATCACGCCCAGCCGTGCGAACAGGCTGTCGTACAGCGCGTCAGAGCCGGACAGCGAACTGGTATGACTCAAGGCCAGCTCGGCACCGATCTGCGAGACACCGGTTTTCAACGCGATAATCGGAATGCCTTTCTCCAGCGCCTTGTGCGCTGCGCGGGCAAACCCCGGCACGTTCTTCAAGCCTTCCAAGTGCAGACCGATAGCGGTGACCCGCGGCTCATCGAGCAGCACATCCATCAATTCCGCAACGCCCAATTGCGCCTGATTACCCACCGAGGCCATGTAGGCCACCGGCAGCGAACGGTCGCTCATCGACAGGTTGTAGGCGAAGTTGCCGCTTTGGGTCAGCACCGCTACGCCCTGCTCTACCGCCTTGCCGCCATGGGCTACCGGCCACAGCGCCGAGCTGTGCAGGTAGTCCAGCAAGCCGTAGCAGTTGGGGCCGAGCAAGGCCATGTCACCCGCCGCCGTCAAGAGCTGTTGCTGCATGACCGCCCCGCTGGCCCCGGTTTCGGCAAAGCCCGAGGCATAGCAGATGGCGCCGCCCGTGCCGATGGCCGCGAGTTCGGCGACGCAGGTCAACGTGAGTTCGCGGTTGGTGGCGATAAATACCGCGTCCGGCCCACAGGGTAAGTCGGCAACATGGCGCACACAGGGGACGCCATCGAGGCTGTCATGCTGCGGGTTGACCAGCCACATGGGCCCGGTGAACCCGCCATCGGCGCAGCGCTTGAGCGCACGCGCCATGCTGCGCCCGCCGACGAAGGCCAGGTGCCGGGGCGCCAGCAGGCGCTTGAGATTGTCGCGAATAGCCTGGGACATAAGCGTTCTCCGCGCCGATCAGCGCAACAGCGGCCGCAACAGTTCACGGGCAATGATATGGCGCTGGATTTCCGAGGTGCCCTCCCAGATCCGCTCGATCCGCGCGTTGCGCCAGATGCGTTCCACTGGCCCTTCGTCCATCAAGCCCATGCCGCCGAAAATCTGCACCGCCTCGTCGGCGACCTTGCCCAGGGTTTCACTGGCAAACAGCTTGGCCATGCCGGCCTCGCCGTCGGTCATGGTGCCCTGGTCCATCTTCCAGGCGGTGTGCAGGGTCAGCAGTTCGGCTGCGCGAATCTGCGTGGCCATGTCCGCCAACTTGAAGCTCACGCCTTGATAGGTGCCGATGGGCTGGCCGAATTGCTTGCGGTCCGCCGCCCATTGCAGCGACACCTCCAGCGCGCGCTGGGCCTGGCCGACGCAGTTGGCGGCGACCATCACGCGGCCGGCGGTGAGCCAGGCATTGGCCACGTCCCAACCCTTGCCCACTTCGCCCAGTACTTTGGAGGCCGGGACACGGCAGTCGTCGAAGAACATTTCATAGGTGTGGTAGCCCCGGTTGCTCACGCATTTGGGGCCACGGCGGATGGTCATGCCGGGGGTGCCACGATCCACCAGGAACGAGGTCACGGCGTTGCGCTGCCGGCCATTGTGTTCATAGGTATCGGTGACCGCGAACACAATGGCGAAGTCGGCGTGCCCGGCATGACTGATAAAGTGCTTGCTGCCATTGATCACGAAGTCATCACCCCTGCGCACCGCACGGGTCTTGATGGCGTTGGCATCGGAACCGGCGCCGGGTTCGGTGAGGGCAAAGCAGTCGATCTTCTTGCCCTGCACGCACGGCAACAAGTAGTCGCCAATCTGTGACCCCGTGCACGCCATCAAGATCTTGGACGGCCGTGCGACAAACACGTGCAGTGCCCACGAGACCTTCGACAACTCCCTCTCGATCAGGGCCTGGGACAGGTAATCCAGGCCTCCGCCACCCACCTCTTCCGGCATGTTGAACGCGTAGAAACCGGCGGCAATCGCCTTGTCGCGAATCTGTGCAGCCAGTTCGGGCGAGACCTCATCGGCACGGTCCACCGCCTCCTCATGAGGCAACAATTCCTTGGCAACAAAACTGCGTACCGCGTCCACCAACATGTCTTGTTCTTGGCTGAGTTGGAAATTCATGGCGCTACCTGTTCGGAGGTGTTGTTGTTATTTGCCGCAGAAATTCGGGAGGCGTTTTTCCATGGATGCGCGCAGGGCTTCGGCGCCGTCGGCACTGCGACCGCACAACAGGCCGGCGGCCAGTTCGGCCTGCAACTGCTCGGGCAGGCTGCGGTCGGCGCCTTCGCGGATCAGGGTTTTGGTCTGGGCGAAGGCGAAGGTCGGGCCGCTGGCCAAGCGTGCGGCCAATTCGGTGGCATGCGCCTGGAGCTGATCATCGGCGACCACTTCACCCACCAGGCCAGCGACCAGCGCGCGGTCGGCACTCCACAGCTCGTCGAGGAACAGCAGGCGCTTGGCTTGCTCGCTGCCAATCAGGCGTGGCAAGTGCCAACTGGCGCCTGCGTCCGGCGAGTAGGCCATGCTGGTGTAGCCGGCCTTGAAGCGCGCCGATTGGGCCGCGATGCGCAAGTCGCAGCACAACGTCAGGTCCATGCCGGCGCCGACGGCCGTGCCATTGATCGCAGCAATCGTGGGTTTATCGAGGGTGTGCAGGCGGGTCATCAGCGCGTGGGCGGTTTCGGTCCAACCGTAGGTTTCGAGGGCGCCACGGGCTTCGGCGTCGGCCCATTCGGCCAGGTCGGCACCCGCGCAGAAACTGCGACCGTTGCCGGTCAATACCACGACGCGCACAGCGGCGTCGGTGTTGAAGGCATCGAGCAAGGTGTGCAGGTGCTTGAGGGTGGGGATGTCCAAGGCGTTGCGCTGCGGGCCACGGTTGAGGGTGATCCAGGCAACGCCTGCTTGTACCTGACTGAGCACGGGCGAATCGGTCGTCATGGCTTCCTCGAATTATTTTATTTGGCTTGAGGGGTGCGACATGAGGCGATACTAAACAAGTGTTCAGTAAGAAGGCAAT
>Ga0157369_10004985_pt1 | contig 15541 bp, 11 predicted proteins | sample C25metaG_FD_113461 | JGI IMG/M metagenome (GOLD analysis project Ga0157369, IMG submission 113461) | Corn rhizosphere microbial communities from Kellogg Biological Station, Michigan, USA - C2-5 metaG | ecosystem: Host-associated > Plants > Roots > Rhizosphere > Soil | place: USA: Michigan... | reverse complement strand
CGGCGAGATCATCCGGACCGCGCTGTTGTCGGAAAGCCGGAGGAAAACGCCGGGCGTGAGCAGCATCTCTGCCCTGCCGTTCGTGCCGGTCTGGAGCACGCGCCCGGGGGCCAGTTCCGTGGACCCAAGCTGCTTTGCGCCGATGGAACTGCCGTCGACCGTGACCTGCCCTTCGGTGTAATTTATCGTACCGGGCCGCGCCACCGCGCCATAAGCAGCAACGCTCAGCGCAACCCCCATGACTAGCTTAAACATCTGAATCCCTTGCCTCTAATGGATTAGATGCAAGGATCGGGGCAGGCGTTGCCCCACCTACTAAAAGTGTAGGCCGATACCGAACATAATGACTTCAGCGTGGCCCAGGCTCTTCGCAACACTGGAACCCGCTTTCCGGAATGTCCGCGAAAAGCGTCTCGGCGGCGTGGCCGTTGATTTCAAAAATCTGGCGGACCAGGTCGCAGACGCTCTCGTAGCCTCGCTCGAAGAAGACGAGGATGGAAGGGCCGGCGCCGCTGAGGGCGCAGCCGAGCAGGCCGGGGGCGCGGAGTTTCAGAATGTCCGCCAGGCCCGGGACCAGCGCTGCCCGATACGGCTGGTGGAAGCGGTCTTCCAACGCCGCGGGGAACGCCCACGTGGAACCGGTCGCCAGCGCTGCGATCAGCAGCGACGCGCGCTGGACGTTGAACACCGCATCCGCCCGACTGTAGGAAGCGGGCAGCACCGAGCGCGCCTTCGACGTCGGCAGGTCGAAATCCGGCACCACGACGGCGAGTCCGAAGCGCTGTGGGAAGTCGAGGCGCACGGCGCGGGTCACGCCCCCCGAATCGATAGCGCTCGCTACGATCGAGCCGAGGGTGCACGGCGCGACGTTATCGGGATGGCCTTCGAGCCGCGCCGCTTCGTCGAGGATGCGCGGAGCTTTCCAGTTCAGCTCGAGCAGTCGGTCGGCAATCACCACCCCTGCCGTCAGCGCCGCGGCGCTCGACCCCATGCCTTTGCCGAGCGGGATATCGTTGCGGATTTCGAGTTCGATCGGCGGCATCGTCAGGTCCAGGCTTGCCGCCACCGCCGCCGCCGTCTGCCAGATGAGATTGTCGGGAGCGGTCGAGATCTGCGCCGCATCCCGGCCGTCCGCGCGGATTTCGAGCGTCTCGCTGCGCCGGAAGCGGCAAGTCAGGTAGACACCGAGCGCCAACCCGAGCGAGTCAAATCCCGGCCCGAGGTTGGCGCTCGAAGCAGGCACGCGGACCGTGTACCAGGCCACGTCAGCGGATCTCGAGAATTTCCTTCTCTTTCATCTTCACGGTCTGGTCGATCTTCTGCATGTAGGCGTCGGTCATCTTTTGGATCTCGTCGAGCGCCCGCTTTTCCTCGTCCTCGGCGATCTTCTTGTCCTTCATCAGCTTCTTTACTGCCTCGTTCCCGTCGCGGCGGATGTTGCGGACGCCGACCCGATGATTCTCGGCGCCCCCGTGCAGTTTCTTGACGAGGTCCTTGCGGCGCTCCTCGGTCAGCGGCGGAATGGGGAGGCGGATCACCTTCCCGTCGTTCGCCGGATTGAGACCAAGGTCGGAGCTGCGGATAGCCTTCTCGATCGGCGCAATCTGCGACACATCCCAGGGCTGGATGGTGATCAGGGCCGGCTCGGGAACGTGCAGGTTCGCGAGCTGATTCAACGGGGTCGGCGTCCCGTAGTAATCGACCCGGATGTGGTCCAGAATCCCCAAAGAGGCGCGTCCGGTCCGGATAGACGCCATATCGTGCTGCAAGTCCGAAATCGCCTTCTCCATCCGCGTTTTCAGGCTGGCTTCGACGTCTTTCACCGAACCGAAGGTTGGGCCGCTGGGAGCTGCGTGCTGTTCTGTTTTCATCGAGTGTCTCCGAAACCGGGCTATCGAATTCGCGCCGCCCTCCGGCGCGGTGTTGAGGCCTTAAAACTCGATTATACGGGACTTCGCCGCCGGCCTGACGCCATTTGTTAGGCCGCCGCCGGGGCTCCGCGACGGGCAGGTGGCTCTGCCCTGCTGTGTGTCTCCGCAAGGACGCGGCCTATGTTGCACCGAGTCACCCCACGATCGCCCTAATCCGGTCCAGCAGCACCGTGGCCGTATAGGGTTTCCGCACGTACCCCGCCACCCGGCTCCCGGCGAAACGGCGCGCGACGTCGGTCTCGTTGTACCCGCTCGACACCAGGATCGGGATATCGTGCCGGATCGCGTGCAGGTACCGCGCCGCCTCCTCGCCCGACATCACGGGCATTGTCAGATCGAGCAGCACCAGCGAGATCTCGTCCGCCAGATTGCGGAACATCTCGACCGCCTCGCGCCCGTTCTCCGCCAGCAGCACGCGATAGCCGCGCCGCTCGAGCACCGATTGCGTAGTCCGCCGCACGATGTCTTCGTCGTCGACGACCAGGATCGTCCGCACCATGACATCGGTCGCCGTCCCGGGCATCGGGATCGCCTGGGTCAGGCGCGCCGGAACCACAAATTCGAAGCGGCTGCCGCTTCCAGGCTCGCTGAGCACTTGGATGACGCCGTGGTGCGATCGCGCGATCCCGAGCGCCGCCGCCAGCCCCAAACCGCGTCCCGTGAATTTGGTCGAGAAGAAGGGGTCGAAGATGCGGGCTCGTGTCTCCGCGGTCATGCCCGAGCCCGTATCCTGGACTGCCGCGTATGCGTACCGCCCCGGCGCGAGGCGGCCGAACGGCGCCTCACCGGGCGCGCCCTGCGGCAGGTCCCGTACGCCCGTCTCGATCGTCACCGTGCCCGGCCGGTCGCCGATGGCTTCGCCGGCGTTGATGACGAGGTTGAAGATCAACTGCTGAACCTGCCGCAGGTCGGCTTCGATGGGCGGCAGCCGGTCGGCGAGTTCGAGCTTCAGCCTGGCGGGCTTGGGAAGAGTCGCGGCCAGCAGTTCGGAGATGTCCTGGATGACCCGCGAAAGATCCACCGGCTCGAGGACGAACTGTCCCTTACCGGCGAACGCGAGCATCTGCCGCGTCAGGTCCGCGGCGCGCTCTCCCGCCGTCACCACCTCGTTCAGCAGGCTGCGGTTTGGATCAGACGCCGGCATCGCATCGATCACCAGGCTGGCGTTGCCCAGAATGCCTGTGAGGATGTTGTTGAAGTCGTGCGCGATGCCGCCCGCCAGCACGCCGACGCTCTCCAGCTTCGCCGATTGCAGCAGCAGTTCCTCGCTGCGCCGCCGCTCCGTGATGTCGGTGAAGGTCACGACGAGGCCCTCCGTCCGGCCCTCCCGCCGGATCGGATTCGCCGAGAATTCGATGGGGAAACTGGTTCCGTCCGCGCGGAACAGCACCTCGTCGCGCCCCCGCCGCGGCTCGCCGGTCCGTAATACGGACTGCATGGGGCAAGCGTCCGGCGGGTACGGCGAGCCGTCCGGCCGGCTATGGTGGACCGTGCTGTGCAAATTGCGCCCCAGCAGGGCGTCGCTCGCGTACCCGAGCATCTCCGCGGCCGCGCGATTGACGAACGCGCAGCGGCCGTTGCGGTCCTGGCCGAAAACGCCTTCGCCGGTCGATTCGAGCAGCAGATGGAGGCTCTCCGCCATCTCGGCGCGCTCCGCCTCCGCCGTGCGCCGCCGCAGAATGGCGCCGATGCGCGCGCGCAGCACCACGGGGTCGAACGGCTTGGCGACGAAATCCTCGGCGCCCATTTCGATCGAGCGCACCGCGTTCGCCTGGTCGTCCAGCGCGGAGAGCACGATTACCGGAATCTCCGCGAGTTCCACCTGGCGCTTCATCCGCTCGAGCACCTGGAAGCCGTCCATCTCCGGCATGAAGATGTCGAGCAGCACGAGGTCGAAGGCCTCGCGGCTCATTCGCTCCAGGGCGGACGCTCCACTCGCCTCCGTCACGGCGGTGAAGCCTTCGCGCTCCAGGCGGCGCGCCAGAATCTCGCGATTATCGGCGTCGTCATCCACCACCAGGATGCGGCCCCCCGGACCCTGCCGGTGTTTCGGCTGCTCCGGCGCGGGCGGCGCCTCGGTGGTGGGGGCTGGCCCTCCGCTGCGCGCGAACTCGAGCAGCTCACGGGTGGCCGCGCGCATTTTGCGGATTTCCTTGTCGCAGGCGCCGGCGGTCAGCTCATTGAAGTCGTTGAGGATCCGCCCGATCCGTTCGAGCGCCGGCTTCATTACGGTGCGCAGCTCGGGCAGCGCGTCGTCGGAGATGTGGGCTTTTGCGGGGAGCGCCTGCTGCACGCGATCCACGATCTGCCGCGCGATCGAGAGCGCCTGGTCCATCAGCGCCATCTCGGCCCGGGCGCCCTGGTCCTTGGCTTCGTCGCGGACCATTTCGGCATACCCGATGAGGTGGTTCAGCGGTGTGCGCAGCGCGTGGCGGAGGCGCGCGATGGCCTCCGGATTCATCAGATCCAGTATGTCGCTCACCGGGCTTTTCGTGTCCTTGCGTGGAGAACCTGGGCGGCGAGCCGCAGATCCGCTATGAAGTGCGCCGTCTCGGCGCGTCTGGTTTCGGAGTCGGGGGAGCGCAGAATGGCGGAGGGATGCACCGTGGCCATTACGTACGGCGCGAGCTTCGATTCTACCCATGCGCCGCGGCTCTGGGTGACGCGGAACTGCCGTCCGAGCAAGGCCTGCGCCGCCGTCGCGCCGAGGCATACCAGCACCAGGGGCTGCACCGTTTGCAGTTCCGCTTCCAGCCACGGGACGCAGGCCGCGATCTCGACCGAGTTCGGTTTGGCATGGATCCGCCGCTTGCCGCGCGGTTCCCATTTGAAATGCTTCACGACATTGGTGACGTACGCCTGCCCGCGGTCGATACCGGCTTTTTCGAGCGCCTCGTCGAGCAGCCTGCCGGCGGGCCCCACGAACGGGCGTCCGGCCAGATCCTCGTCATTGCCCGGCTGTTCGCCGACGAACATCGCCCGCGCGCCTTGCGCCCCTTCGCCGAACACGGTCTGGGTGCCGCGCTGCCACAGGTCGCAGGCCCGGCATCCCGCCGCCGCATCGTGCAGGGTTTGCCAGTTGAAGTTCGCCGGGATGAGCGCGGACGCCGTTTCGCGAGCCATATCCGATTTTCCTATCCTCTCCGTTTCCCGGTCCTGGCGCAACAGGGCTAAGTGTGCGGACCCGCCCCAATGCCGGGCCTCGCGCGCCCGCCTGCGCACCCCAGCCCGGATTTTCCACCGGGGCCCCGTTCTCCTCTAAGATGGTGGACACGATGCCCAACGCCCCCATCGCGGCTGCCAAGCCGGGGCTGCTGCGCCAACTCGGCCTGTACAGCGCCACCGCGCTGGTCATTTCGAACATGGTGGGCACCGTGATTTTCGGCTCCACCGGCTTCTTCGCGGGCGACCTCGGCAGCGCCTGGCTCATCCTCGCCTGTTGGGCCGTGGGCGCGCTGTTTGCGTTCGCCGGCGCCCTGAGTTACTCCGAACTGGGCATCAATTTCCCCAGTTCCGGGGGCGAATATGTGTATTTAACGCATGCTTTTGGCCCGGAATGGGGCTTTATGACGGGCTGGGTGTCGTTTTTCGCCGGCTTTTCCGCGCCGATTGCCACCGCCGCGCTGGCGTTCTCCGATTACCTGGGCAGCTTCTGGCCGTCGCTCAAAGAGGCGAACGCCCCGATCGTAATCGGCGCCGGCGAACTCTCCTTTCGCCTCGGCCCCGGCCAGCTCGTTGCGTCCCTGCTGATCGCCTCTTTCACCGTGCTCAACTGCTTCGGGATCGGGCGGACGGCCAGCGTGCAGAACGTGCTCACCTCGACCAAGATCATCGTAATCGCCGCGTTCCTCATCCTCGGCTTCGCGGTGGGCACCGGAAGCTGGTCGCATTTCGCGGAACCGGCCGTCCGCACCAGCCATCTCACCCTGCCGACGCAGTTCGTCGTCAGCCTGCTCTGGGTGATGTTCGGATATAGCGGCTGGAACGCCGCCACGTATGTCGCGGAGGAGGTCCGCCGCCCCGAGCGCACGCTGCCGCTGGCCCTCGCGATCGGGACCACGCTCGTCGCCGGCATCTATCTCCTCCTCAACGCGGTCTTCATTTATGCGACGCCGCTCGAGTCCATGAAAGGCGAGATCGCCATCGGCGCGCTGGCCGCGCAGAACCTTTTCGGACCCCGTGTGGCCGGCGCGTTCAGCGGCCTCATGGCCATCTGCATCGTCTCGACCGTCAACGCCGAGGTCACCATCGGACCGCGCGTCTATTACGCGATGGCCAAGAATCGCGCCTTCTTCAGCGCCGCCGCCCGCGTGCATCCGCGCTGGCACACGCCGATCGTTGCGATCGTCGCGCAAGGCCTCTGCGCCATCGCGATGACGATCACGCCATTCCCGCAGTTGGTCATTTACATCGGCATGAGCCTCACGCTGTTCACCGTGCTCTCGGTAGCCTCGCTGTTCGTCTTTCGCCGCAAACGGCCGGACTGGCAGCGCCTCCGCGCCGTGGAATTCGCGTGGCCGCTGATCCCGGTGGCCTACGTGATCGTCGGCTCCTGCATGATGGTGTACGGCCTGATCTCGCACCCCGCGGCTTCGCTCACCGCGTTCGGCACGGTCGGCCTGGGCGCGCTGGTCTACCGTTTCGGCATCCGCCACGCGTAGCGGTGTGACAATAGATCCATGCGCCACGCAGTGCTCGCCGTCTTTCTGCTCAGCTCGATTCACGCCCAAACCATGAAATATCCCGCCGCCCGGAAATCCGACGTCGTCGATAATTATCACGGAACCACCATCGCCGATCCCTACCGCTGGCTCGAGGACACCGATTCGGCCGAGACCGCCAAGTGGGTCGCCGACGAGAACCGCGTCACGCAGGATTACCTCGCGACGATCCCGCGCCGCTCGAGTATTAAGGACCGCCTCACCACCCTCTACAACTTCGAGCGCTTCAACAGCGTCACCCGCGCCGGCTCGCACTACCTCATCACGCGCAACGACGGCCTGCAGAATCAGGACGTGATCTACGTGGCCGATTCGCTTACCGCGACGCCCCGCGTCCTGCTCGACCCCAACACCCTGCGCGCCGACGGCACCGCCGCAATCGCAGGCCTCGAACCGACGCTCGACGGCAGACTGCTCGCCTACGGGGTTGCCGACGCCGGCTCCGACTGGATCCAGTGGCACGTCCGCGACATCGCGACCGGCAAAGACCTACCCGACGTCGTCAAGTGGAGCAAATTCTCGGGCGCCGCGTGGACCCCCGACGGCAAGGCGTTCTACTACCAGCGCTTCGCCGAACCCAAGCCCGGCGAGGCCCTGCGCGCCGAGAACGTTTTCGCGAAGCTCTATCTGCACCGCTTAGGCGAGCCCCAATCCGCCGACCGGCTCGTGTACGAGCGTCCGGACCAGAAGCATTGGATGTTCGACGCCGACGTCACGGACGACGGCCGCTATCTCCTCATCGTTGTCGAGACCACCGACTTCGGCCGCAATCTGGTCTTCTACCAGGACCGGCGCGCCGCGCAGCCCAAGACCGTCGAGCTGATCCGCGACCTCAAGGCGCTTTATGTGCCGCTCGGCAATGACGGCTCCACGTTCTACTTCCGCACCACCGACGGCGCGCCGAAGGGCCGCATCGTCGCGATCGACGTGAACAAGCCGCAGCGTGAGAACTGGCGTGAGATCGTCCCCGAGCAGAAGGAGACCATCGACAGCGCCCGCATGGCGAAGGGCCGCCTCATCGTCTCGTACCTGAAGGACGCCTCCAGCGCCGTCAAGGTCTTCGCCGCGGATGGCAAACTCGTCAAGGACGTCGCGCTCCCCGGCATCGGGCAGGCCGCCCTGTTGAGTGGACGTCCGAGCGACCCCGAGGCGTTCTTCCTGTTCAGCAGCTACACCTCGCCGCGCGCCGTCTACCGCCTCGACGCAGCCACCGCGGCCACCTCCGTGGTGCGCCAGGCGAAGGTCGCGTTCGACCCGACCCGCTTTGAAACCGAGCGCGTCTTCTACCCCGGCAAGGACGGCACTCGCATCCCGATGGCGCTCGTGCATCGCAAGGGCCTGGAGCGCAACGGCAATACGCCGACCATCCTCTATGGTTATGGCGGGTTCAACGTCAGCGTTCTGCCCGACTTCAATCCGAGCATCGTCGAGTGGCTGGAAATGGGCGGCATGTTCGCGGTCGCCAACATTCGCGGCGGCGCCGAGTACGGCGACGCGTGGCACGACGCCGGAAAGCGCGAGAAGAAGCAGACCGTCTTCGACGATTTCATCGCGGCCGCCGAGTGGCTCATCTCGAACCGCTACACCTCGACTCCGAAACTCGCCATCTACGGCGGTTCGAACGGCGGGCTGCTGGTCGGCGCCGTCCTCAATCAGCGCCCCGACCTGTATGGCGCAGCGATGCCGGCGGTCGGCGTGATGGACATGCTGCGCTTCCAGAAGTTCACGATCGGCGCGGCGTGGGTGGACGAATACGGGTCGTCGGACGATGCCGCGCAGTTCCAGGTGCTGCGGGCCTACTCGCCGCTGCACAACATCAAGCCGGGGACGAAGTATCCCGCGGTCTTCATCACGACGTCCGACCATGACGACCGGGTCGTGCCCGGCCACAGCTTCAAGTACGCCGCGACGCTGCAGGCCGCGCAGGCGGGCGACCGCCCCATCCTGATCCGCATCGAGACGCGTGCCGGCCATGGGGCAGGCAAGCCCGTCACGAAGATCATCGACGAGTGGACGGACCGGCTGGCGTTTCTGTCGAAGGAGCTGAACGTTCCGTAACTTGTCTAACTCCGGCGGTAGGGGTTCAGGCGGTTGCGATCAGTGCCGGATCGAGGGCCGCCGCGAGCTGCTGCAGCTCATCCCCATCTCATTTCAAGGCGTGGTGTCACGCCTCAACATCGAATGACGCCGGGTGTACACTGCCTCGCAGGAGGGAATATGGGCAGTCCAGTTCAGAGCGCCACCATCGCTCTCGATCCGTACAGCACCGTCGTCCTGGCCAAAGGACCGGTCGGTTACTGGCGCTTAGGAGAGTCCGGCGGCCCGGCTGTCGCCGACACCTCGGGCAACGGCGCCGATGGCGCCTACTTCGGGAATCCGACGTTCGGAGAGCCCGGCGCGATCGCCCGCTCGGCCAATACCGCAATTCGCCTGAACGGTTTTAGTTCCGGCGACTACGTGGAGATTCCGGATCTGAATGGCGCGCCGTTCAGCCAACCCACAAGCGGCGCCGGACTCAGTGTGGAAGTCTGGATGCGTCCGGACCTCCTGGTCTTTCCTGGCAAGACCGCCCAGCCTTACATCCACTGGCTGGGAAAAGGCGAGCGATCGCAATACGAGTGGGGTCTGCGTTTCTACAGTCAGGACGCTTCCGAGCGCCCCAACCGGATCTCTGCGTATATCTGGAACCCGTCCGGCGGCGATGGCGCGGGAGCATATTTCGAAGACTCGACGCTCGAACCCGGCGCCTGGATTCATATCGTCGCGTGTTATGACCCCGGAGACTGGACCACCGATCCTCCTGCCGGTGTGAGCATTTACCAGAACGGTGAGCGGCAGCTCGGGCCGCCATCGAGCGGGGCGCTCTATCGCACGTTCCAAATCTCGCCCGCGCGCGGTTCCGCCCCGCTTCGCTTGGGCGCGCGTGATGACCCGAGATTTACACTCGCGGGCGGACTGGATGAAGTTGCGATCTACCCCCGAGTACTGACCGCGGACGAGATCCTCGAGAATTACACCGTTGGAATGGCGGTGTAGACGGCCCGCTGAGATATCGACGTCACTCACGGCGTGACCACTTACCGGTAACGCCGTTTACACCGCAATGCCGCGTTTCTGCTTATAGCTGCGGGGCGTATGAGCGTCTGGTGTCCAGCGCGGATCCACATCGGACGTATAATCGGGTTTTTTCGGCATGAATGCCAGCATGCACCAAACGGAGTCGCTGAAGCGACATCAAAGGTGGGGTGTCGTGACACGCATCGGATTCCGCTTCTGCGCTGCGTACTTCTTCCTCTATATGCTGCCCGCGCCAACGCGGCTCGGCTTCTTCGATGCCGTCCCCGTTGGAGGAAAGTTGGCAGCGCCGCTGGTTCAGGCGTGGAAAGTCGCAGTCGCGTGGGCAGGACAAGCGATCTTCCGCCTTCCCGCGCCTGCGGTATCGTACGCAAGCTTTGGTCCGGAAAAGGCCAGGGACTACGTCCAATGCGCGATCGTGGCTTTTCTAGCGTTCGCGACCGCACTGGTCTGGTCGGTGATCGATCACAAGTCGGCTGCGCACCCGCGACTGCACGCCTGGTTGCGCGTTCTGATTCGCGCCTACCTGATCGTGGCGTTGCTCCCGTTTGCGCTGGATAAGATTATCCCTGTCCAGTTCCCCTCGCCGCTTCTCGGGCAGTTGAGCCGGCGCGTGGGCGAGTTGACCCCCGCCGCTTTGCTGTGGACTTTCATCGGGGCGTCGACTCCGTACCAGGTCATCGGCGGCATGGCCGAAATGACGGCCGTGATTCTGCTGATCTTTCGCCGCACGGCCGCCCTCGGAGCCGTCGTAATGTCGGCTGTGATGTCGAACGTCGTGGCGATCAATTTCTGCTATGACCTCGGCGTAAAGCTCTACTCGTCGCACCTTCTGGCGATGAGTCTCTTCCTGGTCATCCCGCAGATCTCGGCGCTCGCCGATCTGTTCGTGTTGCATCGTGCTGCGCGTATTGAACCGGAGCCTAGGGTCGTCCGTTTGCGCCCCCTTCGCCGCACCATAACTGGCGTTACGGCCGCGTGCCTCGTCTGGTTCGGCGCGACTACCGCCCAAGACTACTGGAGCGGTTACAAACGAATGCTCTCCTGGCGACAGGCGCCGCTGTACGGAGCGTATGACGTAGAGAGTGCGCCCCCAACGATCGCCGGCGAAGCGCCATGGGCAGGTGTTGTGGTGCAGAGTCCGACGGCGTTCGCCTTCGAGCGGGCAGATCGATCAACCGGATGGTGCCTGTCAGCGTACGACAGAGGAACTCAAACGGTCGTCTTGAGCGATCCGAAGTCGAAGGCGCCTGTCGGAACGCTCTCCTATTCGCGACCCGACGGCTCACACGTGCGACTGGACGGAAGTATCACCGGCGAGCGGGTATCGATCCTGCTTCGGCCGGCCGACCCTTCCCGCTTCCGGCTCGTGAATCACGGATTTCACTGGACTCACGAGCGGCCGCCGTCTTCGGAATAGAGGCTGATAGGTCTCCTGCCGCCGCTCACCACTCATCGAACACCCAGACGTCACGCCCCGAACGGATTGCCTCGAGGATTTCCGCCGCTAGTGTAGTGCGTCATGCAGAGTGCCGATTATCCTGGGCCGCCAAGCCGATAGCCGCGCATTGCACTATACAGTCGGCTTTTGGCAGATGAAGGTGTGGGTCAACGGCGAGATGGAAGCCGGAAAGCTGCCGTCGTCGACGCCCACCATGACGTGCAGATATTTCGCCGTGTTCTCTAGCAGCTCTACTTCTACCTGATACTGCTTCGACTCGAATTCCACCTCATACGCTTGTATTTCGTGGAGTTCTGAAACCAATTGCCCACAGGACATGGTCGACCAACGTTTTACTTCGGAATCGAGAACTTTCTGCCACTCCATCCGTCGACTCATTGTCCGTAGCGTACCGCGTTATGTCGATCGCCGGTCGCGGGCTGCACGTGCGCGCTTCACTTTTTCCAAGATGTCAGTCGCCTTGGCCGTCCAAATAAACGGCTTCGGTTGCAGGTTATGGTGATCGATGTAATTGCCGATCGCCTTTATCAATTCCTCTACGTCGTGAAAGACACCGCGGCGGAGACTCTTGTCGGTGAGGTCGCGGAAGAATCGCTCCACCATGTTCAACCAAGAGCTGCTGGTTGGCGTGAAGTGCACCTGGAAGCGGGGGCGCCGCTCCAGCCACCGTTGAACCTTTGGATGTTTGTGGGTCGCGTAGTTGTCTGCAATGAGATGTATTTGTTTAGCTTCAGGATTGAGTTGGTCGATCACACGCAGGAACTCTAGCCATTCCTGATGACGATGGCGGTCATCGCACATGCTAATCACAGTGCCGTCCAACGTGTTCAGCGCTGCGAACAAGGTCGCTGTGCCGTTGCGTTTGTAGTCATGCGTCATGGTGCCACACCGGCCTTTCTTGATCGGTAATCCGGGCTGCGTCCGATCCAGAGCCTGGATCTGGCTCTTTTCGTCCACGCAGAGCACCATCGCGTGCTCTGGCGGATTGAGGTAGAGCCCAACAATGGCTTCCAGCTTTTCGGCAAACCGCGGATCGTTGCTGACCTTGAAGGTCCTTACCAGATGTGGTTTGAGGCCGTGTGCGTGCCAGATCCTCCGCACAGTGGCCTCGCTGATACCCGTGGCTTTCGCCATAGTGCGCGTGCTCCAGTGGGTAGCGGCGGCTGGTTTCTCCTGGGTTGTCTTATCGACCACGAGTTTGACTGTGTCCGCCGGGACGGTGTGGGGACGGCCAGGCCGCGGGGCGTCTTTCCGCAGGGCTGTGATGCCGCCATCTAGAAAACGATTACGCCAACGAGCGGCCTTCTCAGGAGTAATGCCTAGCTCTTCGGCAATTTCCTTGTCCAGCCACCCATCCGCGGCACGCAGAACGATCTGCGCTCGCTCAACCTGTCGTGCTGGGAGTGAGCGCGTTCGGGCTTGGCGCTCCAAAAGTTGCCGCTGTTCGGTATTCAAACTGACCGGCCGGGCTACGCGCATTACGTCGTCCTCCATTGTAAAGACGACGCAAAGTCGATAATCGTTACTATTTATGACGCACTACACTAGTTGCTCTCCAGCGACCCTCACAAAATTACCGCGCTCTAATGCTTCTCGAACATCTCGCGGACGTCCTTACGCAGCGCGGCCAGGCTCTCCGGGCGCGTGTAGAACATATGGCCGCCGGGATATTCGTGCACCGCGACCCGCGTTGCATCGCCCATCGCGGGCATCTGCTCCACCGTTAATACCGAGCCCATGAAAGGGCACGAGAGGTCGTTCCAGCCGTGCGCGATGATGACGCGCAGTTTCGGATCGGCCGCCACGGCCTGCCGCAAATCAGACACGGCGCCCATCCGCAGCGAGCGGCTCTCCCGGTCCCACTGCCGGTTCACGTCATAGCTGAGCGCGTTGTAACGGGCGTCGGTCTTCCAGCCCACCACGCGCGTGACGAAGTCCACCATCGCGGTCGTGGTTGGGGCGATGATGCTCTCGAGCATGGGATCGTTGGACTGCTGGTCCGGGGCGAACGGGTAAGGGTCCCACGAGGTCACGTTGGAATCGTAGACGCTCCCGAGTTTCCCCTGCTCCCGAAAGACCTCGCGCAGGTAAGCGCGGGTTTCGAGCCGGCCGCCGGAGCGCCGCACGAACTCCTCTTCGAGGCCGGTCATGGCCGTGACCTGTTTGACGAGGCGCGAGGTCGCCTGCGGATCCGAGCGCCCCTTCAGCAGGTCGGTGACATACTCGCCCTGCGTGTACGCGATCACCTTCGCCATGCTGTCCGCGGTCAGCTTGTGCTCCCGCTCGAGATGAGCCGCCGCGATCGAGGGCAGGGTGAGCATCCACGGCACCGGCGAGACGTCGCCGTTTTCGCCCAGCGTCGGGTTGAGATAGGGCGAGACCAGTACGACGCCGTTCATCGCCACCCCGAGCTGCGATTGCAGATAGTGCGTGATCCGCGGACCGCGATATCCGCCGTAGCTCTCGCCGGCCAGGTATTTGCGGGAACTCAGCCGCGCATTCTTCACCAGCCAGTCGTAAATCACGCGCGAGAGATATTGGATGTCGGCCTCGGTGCTGAAAAACTGCTTCTTGGTCTCGTCGGGCGAAACCAGCGAGCGGCTGTAGCCGGTGCCGATCGGGTCGATGAATACCAGGTCGCTGAAGTCGAGCCAGGTGCCCGGATTGTCGCGCAGCACGATGGGATCGGACGGGCTGTCGCCCTCTGCGCCGAATCGGATGCGCTTCGGCCCGATCGCCCCGAGGTTCAGGAAAACGGAGGACGCGCCGGGTCCGCCGTTGAGCGCGAAGGTGACCGGACGGTTGCCGCCCTCCACCGTATAGGCGGTGTAAACCACTTCGCCGCTCTTCTTCCCGGCGCTGTCATAGACTGGCAGCGTCCCCACCGTCGCTGTGTATGGCAGCGGCTTGCCCGCCACGTCGATGCTTTGCGTCACGTGCGCGTCGCCGGGGAGCGGCGGCGCCTTCTCCTCGGGCTTTGCGGACTCCTTGGGGGCGGGCGGCGCGCCGTCCGGCTTTGGGGTTTGTCCAAACGCTTGAAAAGCGGCAAATAAGGCCAGGCAGAGCGCCGGCGTGCGCGGAGCCAATCGGAAAGAACTCATTCTCTACCCATCGTAGCGCGCGCTCCCGGCTGCACCCCCACCCGTGCAGGGTGCTAAGCTCTGGTGGTTGCCGCCGGACGTGGCCGCATCGATATCATCATCTGCCTTCTTGATGCTTGGAGGACTACTGCTTTGAGAAGAGCATCCGTCGTTTTACTGGGTATCTCGTTCTTCGCCGCCGCCCTCTTCGCGGAAGAAGGCATGTGGATGCCGCAACAAATCCCCGAGATGGTCGCCAAGTTGAAAGCCCTCGGTTTCAAGGGCGACCCGAAATCCTTCGCCGACCTGGCCGGACAGCCGATGGGCGCAGTCGTTTCGCTGGGCGGTTGCACCGCGTCCTTCGTATCGCCGGACGGCCTCATCGTCACCAACCATCACTGCGTCACCGGTGGACTGCAGTTCAACTCCACGCCGCAGCGCAACCTGCTCAAAGACGGCTATCTGGCCAGGACGCGCGACGAAGAGCTGCCGAACGGCCCCGGCTCCCGCGTCTTCGTGACGACTACCGTCACCGAGGTCACCGCTGCCATCACCGGCAACATCGACGCGAAGGCGACCGACCGCGCCCGCTACGACCTGATCGACCGCCGCATCAAAGAGCGCATCGCCGCCTGCGAAAAGAGCGGACAGCGCTGCAACGTCGCCTCCTTTTTCTCAGGCTTGCAGTATTTCGAGATCGCTCAGATGGAGATCAAGGACGTCCGCCTGGTCTACGCCCCCGCCGACGGGATCGGCGTCTTCGGCGGCGAGACGGACAACTGGCGCTGGCCCCGCCACACCGGCGACTGGAGCTTTCTCCGCGCCTACGTGGGCAAGGACGGCAAGCCCGCCGTCTTCTCCAAGGACAACGTTCCGTTCCAGCCCAAACACTGGCTCAAAGTCTCCCCCGAAGGGATCAAGCCCGGTGAGCTGGTCTTCGTGGCCGGATACCCGGGGCGCACGCAGCGCCATCAGACCTACGCGCAGGTGAAGGAAACCACCGAGTGGAGCATGCCCCGCTCCATCCGCCTCGCGCAGGAGCAGTTGGCGATTCTCGACCAGCTCTCGAAACAGGATAAGGCGATCGCGCTCAAAGTCTCGGGCCGCGTGCAAGGCCTCAACAACGGTCTCACCAATCAGAAGGGCACGCTCGAAGGACTCGTGAAGGGCGGCAGCCTCGCCACCAAACAGGCGCAGGAAAAGGCGCTCGAGGCGTGGATCGCCGCGGATCCGGTCCGCCAGAAGAAGTACGGCGACGTGCTTCCCGCGCTG
>Ga0157369_10004984_pt1 | contig 15541 bp, 17 predicted proteins | sample C25metaG_FD_113461 | JGI IMG/M metagenome (GOLD analysis project Ga0157369, IMG submission 113461) | Corn rhizosphere microbial communities from Kellogg Biological Station, Michigan, USA - C2-5 metaG | ecosystem: Host-associated > Plants > Roots > Rhizosphere > Soil | place: USA: Michigan... | reverse complement strand
CTCCGGGTCGTCGTCGTTGACGCCGGTGTTGCCGATCTGCGGCGCGGTCTGCACGACGACCTGCCGGTGGTACGACGGGTCGGTGAGCGTCTCCTGGTAGCCGGTCATGCCGGTGTTGAACACGGCCTCGCCGAACGCCTCCCCCTCCGCGCCGTAGGCCTGGCCACGGAACGTGCGGCCGTCCTCGAGGACGAGCAATGCCGGCTTCATGCGGGCTTCCCGTCGAGGACGGTCGCGCGGCCGCGCAGGAACGTCGCGACCACCCGCGCGGGCAGCTCGCGCCCGGCGTACGGGTTGTTGCGGCTGCGGCTCGCCGACGTGCTCGGGTCGACCACCACGCGAGCAGCGGGATCGACGAGCACGAGGTTGGCCGGCGCACCGGCCAGCAGCGGCTGGCCCTGCGCGGTGAGCCGGCCGATGCGCGCCGGCCGGACGCTCATCCGGTCGGCGACGCCGCTCCAGTCGAGCCGCCCGGTCTCGATCATCGCGGCCGCGACGACCGACAGCGCGGTCTCCAGGCCGGTCATGCCGAACGCGGCCGCGGCCCACTCGGTTTCCTTGTCTTCCAACGCATGCGGCGCGTGGTCGGTCGCGACCGCGTCGATCGTGCCGTCGGCGAGCGCGTCGCGCAGCGCCTCGACGTCTTCGTTGCTGCGCAGCGGCGGGTTGACCTTGAACACCGGGTCGTAACTGCTGACGAGGTCGTCGGTCAGCAGCAGGTGGTGCGGGGTCACTTCGGCGGTGACGTTCCAGCCCTTGCGTTTGGCCCAGCGCACGATCTCGACCGAGCCGGCCGTCGACACGTGGCAGAAGTGCACCCGGCTGCCGACGTGCGCGGCGAGCAGGCAGTCGCGCGCGATCACGGCCTCCTCGGCGACCGCGGGCCAGCCGGCGAGGCCGAGCCGCGCCGACTGCGCGCCTTCGTTCATCTGCGCGCCCTCGGTGAGGCGCGGGTCCTGCGCGTGCTGCGCGACGACACCGTCGAACGCCTTGACGTACTCCAGCGCGCGGCGCATCAGCAACGGGTCGTGCACGCAGTGCCCGTCGTCGGAGAACACCCGCACCCGCGCGGCCGAGTCGGCCATCGCGCCGAGCTCGGCGAGCTGCTCGCCGCGCAACCCGACGGTGACCGCGCCGACCGGATGCACGTCGCAGTGACCGGCCTCGATGCCGAGGCGCCACACCTGCTCGACCACCCCGGCGACGTCCGCGACCGGCTCGGTGTTGGCCATCGCGTGCACCGCGGTGAATCCACCGAGCGCCGCGGCCAGCGTTCCGCTTTCGACGGTCTCCGCGTCTTCACGACCGGGCTCGCGCAGGTGCGTGTGCAGGTCGACCAGGCCGGGCAGCGCGACCAGACCGTCGGCGTCGAGCTCCTGCGCGCCGACCGGCGGGTCGTCCACCAGCGCACCGTTGTCGACGTACAGATCCGTCGGCTTGCCGCCGAGCGGACGTGCGCCGCGAATGATCCAGGACGAGCTCACGCTGCTGCCTCCGACGCGTCGACCAATCCCCCGCCGAGCAGCAGGTAGAGCACCGCCATCCGCACCGACACACCGTTCGCGACCTGCTCCACGATCGTGGAGCGGACGCTGTCGGCGACCTCGGCGGCGATCTCGACGCCGCGGTTCATGGGGCCGGGGTGCATGACGATCGCGTCGTCGGGCAGGGTCGCCATCCGGCGCGCGTCGAGTCCGTAGCGGCGGCTGTATTCGCGCGTCGTCGGGAAGAACCCGCCGTACATCCGCTCGCGCTGCACCCGCAGCATCATGACGACGTCGCTCTTCGGCAGCACTCCGTCGAGGTCGTAGGAGACCGCGCACGGCCAGTGCTCGACGCCGACCGGCAACAGCGTCGGCGGCGCGATGACGGTTACCTCGGCACCGAGGGTGGAGAGCAGCAAGACGTTGCTGCGCGCGACCCGCGAGTGCAGTACGTCGCCGACGATCGCGACCCGCAGCCCCTCGATGCGGCCGAGCCGGCTGCGCATCGTGAACGCGTCGAGCAGCGCCTGCGTCGGGTGCTCGTGCGTCCCGTCGCCGGCATTGACGACGCTGCCGCGAATCCAGTGCGCGAGCCGGTGCGGCGCACCCGAGGCGCCGTGCCGGCACACGACCGCGTCGGCGCCCATGGCTTCCAGAGTCAGCGCGGTGTCCTTGAGCGACTCGCCCTTGCTGACGCTGCTGCCCTTCGCGGAGAAGTTGATGACGTCCGCGGACAGCCGTTTCGCCGCGACCTCGAACGACGTCCGGGTGCGGGTCGAGTCCTCGAAGAACAGGTTGACGACCGTACGGCCGCGCAGTGTCGGCAGCTTCTTGATCGGCCGGTCCGCGACCCGGGCCAGCTCCTCCGCCGTATCCAGGACGAGGAGCGCGGCGTCGCGGCTGAGGTCCGCGGCGGAGAGCAGGTGCTGGGGCAGCGTCGTCATCGGGCCTCCCTGCGGTCGACGTCGGCCGGGCCGAGCAGGACGGCGTCGCGCCCGTCGGTGTCGTCCAGCAGGACGTGCACCGTCTCGGAGAGTGAGGTCGGGATGTTCTTGCCGACGTAGTCGGCCCGGATGGGCAGCTCGCGGTGGCCGCGGTCGACCAGTACGGCGAGCTGCACCGCGCGCGGCCGGCCGAGATCGGAGAGCGCGTCGAGCGCGGCGCGGACGGTGCGGCCGGAGAACAGCACGTCGTCCACCAGGACGACGACCTTCCCGTCGATGCCGTCCGGCGGGATGTCGGTCGACTCCAGCGGCCGGACCCCGCGCAGCCGCAGGTCGTCGCGGTACATCGTCGCGTCGACCGAGCCGACCGGGGTCTCACCCGGGCCGGCCTCGATCGCGTCGATGCGGGCGCCGATGCGCTTGGCCAGAGATACGCCGCGGGTCGGGATGCCGAGGATGACCACGTCGCCGGCGCCGTGATTGCGCTCGACGATCTCGTGGGCTATCCGGGTCAACGCTCGGCCGAGATCGGCGGCGTCGAGAACGGGACGGGCGGCAGACGGGTCGCCGGTCACCGGCCGCGTGGGCGGGTGCTCTGCAGCTGGGCGTTGGGACATCACCCTGCTCCCTCCTTCCCCGCCTCACAGGACGGGAGTTAAAGGACGGTTAGGTCGCGGGCCACGCTACCAGCCGGGCCCGCCGCGGGCGCGCGACGGGCCACTGTGGGCATGTCGGAGACATGTCGGACGCATGTTGGACGCATGTTGCCTACCGAGGGTGCTTGACGCTCGCCACCCCGGCCCCCTACCGTCACTGTGAGTAACCATCGGAACGGGGGCGCCCGCCCCACCGAACCGAGCGGAGCGGAACGCATGACCGAGGAAGCCCACACCCCGTACGCCAAAGCGCTGGGGCAACGGCTCCGGGCCATTCGCATGCAGCAAGGCTTGTCGCTGCACGGCGTGGAGGAGAAGTCCCGCGGCCGGTGGAAGGCCGTCGTCGTCGGCTCGTACGAGCGCGGCGACCGGGCCGTCACGGTGCAGCGGCTGGCCGAGCTCGCCGACTTCTACTCGGTGCCGATCAACGAGCTGCTCCCCGACGCGACGCCCACCGCAGCCGCGACCGAGCCGCCGCCGCGCCTCGTGCTCGACCTCGAGAAGCTGCAGCACATCCCGGCCGACCAGGCCGCCCCGCTCGCGCGCTACACGGCGACCATCCAGAGCCAGCGCGGCGACTACAACGGCCGGGTGCTCTCCATCCGCCAGGAAGACCTGCGCACCCTCGCGGTCATCTACGACGAGACGCCGAGCCAGCTCACCGACCAGCTGATCAACTGGGGCGTGCTCAACGCCGAAGCCCGCCAGACGATCGAACTGCCTGCCTGAACCGCTGGCGGCGTTCTCGTCGCCTTGCGGGCCCCGGCCCGCGGCGGCTCCTGCGGCCTTGCCAGCGGCCCAGGCCCCGCTCGACTGTCGGCGTTCTCGTCGCCTTGCGGGCCCCGGCCCGCGGCGGCTCCTGCGGCCTTGCCAGCGGCCCAGCCAGGCAGCTCGACCCACTAAGTCTTCGAGGACAGCACTTTCGCCAGCACGCCGTTGACGAACGCGGGCGACTCATCCGTCGACAGGCTCTTCGCCAGCTCGACCGCTTCATCGATGACCACGGCGTCCGGGACGTCCGGGCAGTGCAGCAGCTCGTACGACGCCAGCCGCAGGATCGAGCGGTCCACCGAGGGCATCCGCGCCAGCGGCCAGTCGCCGGAAAAGGCGCTCAGCTGCGCGTCGATCTCGTCGCGATGCTCGGCGACACCGGCGACCAGCGACCGCGCGTATTCCGGCACCGGCGGGTCCGCGCGGGCAGTCCATTCGGCGAGCGTCTCGACCGCGTCGCGGCCGCGCAGGTCGGCCTCGAACAACACGTCGAGCGCACGCTTGCGCGCCTTGCTGCGAGCGGTCACGTCGGCAACGACAAGGCGGTCTAGTTGACCCGGCCGATGTAACGGCCGTCGCGCGTGTCCACCTTGATCTTTTCACCCTGCGTGATGAACAGCGGGACCTGAACGGTCGCGCCGGTCTCGAGCGTCGCGGGCTTCGTCCCGCCGGTCGAGCGGTCGCCCTGCACGCCGGGCTCGGTGTAGGTGATGGTCAGCTCGACCGACGCGGGTAGCTCGACGTACAGCACGCTGCCCTCGTGCCGCGCGACGGTCGCGTTCATGTTCTCGAGCAGGTAGTCCTTCGCGTCGCCGACCGCGGCGGCGGGGACGTGGATCTGGTCGTAGGTCTGGCTGTCCATGAAGACGTAGTCGGCGCCGTCCTGGTACAGGTAGGTCATCTCGCTCTTGTCGACGGTGGCGGTTTCGACCTTCGTGCCGGCGTTGAAGGTGCGCTCGACCACCTGACCGGTGAGCACGTTCTTGAGCTTCGTCCGGACGAACGCGCCGCCCTTGCCCGGCTTCACGTGCTGGAACTCCACGACGTTCCAGAGCACACCGTCGAGGTCGAGCGTCATCCCGTTCTTGAGGTCGTTGGTCGTCGCCACGGTCGCCGATGCTACGGCAAGCGGCAGCACGGTCGGTTTGATCCGGCTTGTGCCGGTTCGGCCGCGCCGCGATCGAGAAGGTACCCGGATGTGCTGGCCGGGGGCCCCGAGTAAGGCGATAGTCGTCTGGGCGGTCTGCTCCGAATGGGTGAGGTATCTCAAGCGAGTCGGAGCAAAGCGCCGAAGCTAAGCCGACGTCTGTTGTCACAGGCGTCCCACCGACAACGAACTGCGGGGGCTCCACCGTGGCACTTTCCCGTCGTATTGGCTTGCTCGCCCTAGGTACGGCGACGGCAGTGATCGGCTCGCTCGCCGTTCCCGTGGTCTCGATGGCCGCAACCCTCGGCACGCCGACCTCGCTCGCGCCGGACAACACCGGCCAGGACGTCAACGACCCGTCGACCTGGCAGAAGGACCCTGTCCTGTCGTGGTCGTCGGTAACCGGGGCGTCCGGCTACGACGTCGAGCTGTCCAACAGCGACGATTTCACCGACGCCACCAACCTCTGGACACTGCCGAACAACGGCCACGTCAGCGGCCCCTCGCTCGCGCTTCCGCAGCCGCTTGACCACGGTGCCTACTTCTGGCGCGTCCGCGCGACGACGGCAGCGGTCAACGGTTCGTGGTCGTCCGCGGCCGAGCTGTTCCGCGGCTGGGACGACGCACCGGTCGCGACCTCCACCCCGGTTCCCAACGACAACCGCGTGAACGGCACGACGCCGTGGCGGTTCAGCTGGTCCGCCATCCCCGACGCCTCCTCGTACGAGATCGAGTTCTCGACGTTCCCGACGTTCCCGGCCGACCCCGCCGACTCCGCCGCGCAAGCCGCGAAGTGGAACGACGGCCAGACGACGCTCGACTGCCTGACGACGCGTACGACGTTCACGCCGTACACCTCCGTCGGTGCCGCCGACGCGGGCGTCGACACCTGCGACTTCAGCAACTTCGACCCGAGCATGACGACGGTCTTCTGGCGGGTGCGCGGCGTCGACGACTCGCAGGACGCGGTGCCGTCCGGCCCGCAGACGCAGGTGCTCGACTGCTTCGGCACCCCGCAGTCCGCGTCGACCACCAGCCCCGACCCGGGCGCGGACACCGGGACTGCCCTCGGCACTCCGGCCAGCCCCTCGCACGAGTGCTCGCAGTGGTCGGCGACCAACTCGGTCGCGTGGCCCGTGGCCGACACCGGCTCGGACCCGACGACGTACGGCCCGATCAGCGTGAGCCTCAGCAACTGCGGCACGCCCGCGATCGCGTCGTCGCCGTCGAGCCCGGCGACGTACGTCTGCACCGACACTCCGGAGATCACGTGGTCACCGGTGTCGGATGGCGCCGGCAAGTTCGCCAGCAACTACATGGTGACGGTCGCCGACGACCCGGGCTTCACCAACATCGAGCGCGTCTACAACACGTCGTTCTTGTCGCTGACGCCGCGCGACGAGTTCCGCGACTACACCGCGGGCCGCGGCTACTACGTCGAGGTCGCCGCATGTGGTGACGCCGGCGGGTCGTGCTCGTCCAGCCAGATCGTCACGTTCGTGCAGCGCACGCCGCGCATCGCGGGTGTGTCTGCGACGCACCTCAACGGTGCGGAGCGGTTCGTGTGGCAGGACCTGCTCGGCAAGTACCCGAACGCGACCACTGCCGGTGGCGCCGCGACCGAGGCCGAGCACTACATCCTGCAGATCGCGGACAGCTCGGACACCGACTTCACCAGCCCGGTCGCGAACCTGTCGCTCGACCGTGCGTGCGACACCGCGCTCGTGTCGGTGCCGTGTTACAACCCGAGCGGCAGCACGGTTGCCGGTGACGCGCTGGCGGTCGTGCACGTCGCCGACGGCACGTACAACTGGCGCGTGATCCCGGTCGACCGGGCCGGCAACCACCTGCCCGCGTCGACGCCGCTCGCGGTGACGGTCGACACGACCCCGCCGCAGCTGTCGCTGACGACGAAGAGCGGCATCGCGGTCAACGCACCGCTGACGATGAAGTCGAGTGAGACGGTCATCGGTGTGAGCGCGAGCTCCGTCGAGCTGACCGCGGTCGCCGGTGGCGCTTCGGTGCCGGTGACGGTCGCGCTCGGTGCCGCGTCCAACACCTGGACGTTGACGCCGACGCACAAGCTCGTCACCGGTCAGCGGTACGCGCTGCACCTCCTCGGCAACGTGCACGACCTCGCCGGCAACACCGCCGTCGTGGTCGGCGGTGCGGTGCGTACGACGACGATCGCCGACGACCGCAGCGTCGCGTGGACCTGGCCGACCGGATGGGCGCGGGCCGCGTCGAGCAACGCGATCGGCGGCACGTTCGAGCGGGCCACCACCGGGCACAGCGTGTCGCTCGCGGTGGCCGGTTCGACGATCTACCTCTACGGCTGCAAGGGCCCGACGTACGGCAGCCTGGTCGTGAAGGTCGACGGTGTGAAGAAGGCAACCGTCTCCGAGCACCAGAGCTTCACGAAGTGCGGCATGTTGATCTGGAGCGGGTCGGTCTCGACCAGCGCGCAGCACATCCTCGCGCTGACGACGGTGGGCACCGCGACGGTTGACGAGGTCAAGGTCGCGTAGCTTCCCACCTGCACGAGCATTCGGCCGATCGCCGTCTCGCCGCCTTCGGGCGCGGGGCGGCGATCGGCTTGTCAGTAGTGGTAACGCACTTGAAGGACGACGAGGTCCTCACCGTCGACGAGGTAGACGAGCCGGTGTTCGTCGGTGATGCGTCGCGACCACGCGCCCGCGAGCGCATGCTTCAACGGCTCCGGTTTGCCGATGCCGGCGTACGGATCACGCAGCGCGTCATCGATGAGGCGGTTGACGCGCTTGAGCACGGTGCGGTCGGCGCTGAGCCAGTAGCTGTAGTCCTCCCACCCGTGCGGCGTGAAGACGAGCCTCATCGCGCGAGGTCGTGCTCCTCGCGCCGGCCGCCGAGCGCCTGCTCAAGGCTCTCCAGCAGCCGGCGGGCGTTGGCCGGCGCCCGCAGCAGGTGAGCGGTCTCCTGCAGCGACTCGAACTCGTCCCGGGAGATCAGCACGGCGTTGCCGCGACGCGAGGTGATCTCGACATGGGTGTGGTCGTCGTTGACCTGCTCGATGAGCGGGAACAGGTTCTTGCGTGCCTCGCTCGCGGTGATCGCCACGACGGCCTCCTCGAAAGTGGTACCAGGAGATGGTACGACTATCGCGGATCGGCGGCAAGCCGGGCGGCCAGGGCCTGCAGGGCCAGGCGGTAGGAGTCGAGGCCGAAGCCGGCGACGACACCGGCGGCGTGACCGGCGGTGTAGGACACGTGCCGGAACTCCTCGCGCGCCAACGGATTCGACAGGTGCACCTCGACGTACGGCGCGCTCAGTGCCGACGCGGCATCGCGCACGGCGACGCTCGTGTGCGTCCACGCCGCCGGGTTGAGCAGCAGCGCGTCGGCGCCAGCGTCGGCCGCTTCGTGCAACCAGTGCACGTACGTCGCCTCGTCGTCCGTCTGCCGCACGTCGACGGAAAGCCCGAGCTGCTCCCCCGTGCTCGTGCATGCCACGACCAGGTCGTCGTACGACGCGGTCCCGTAGATGTCCGGCTCGCGGGTGCCGAGCCGGCCGAGGTTCGGCCCGTTGAGAACCCAGACGACGGCGGTCACGACGCGACCAGCCGTTCGTAAGCCGCGGCGAGCAGTTCGCGATCGGGATCGTCGAGCCCGACCGGCTTGCCGAGACCGGCGAGCACGACGAAGCGCAGCCGGCCGGCGCGCGCCTTCTTGTCGAGGCGCATCGCGTCGTGCAACTCCTCGAAGGCACCGGCGTCGTACGTCGTCGGCAACCCGACCGTCGTCAGCAGCTCGCGATGCTCGTCGGCGATCCCGGGCGGCGCGGTGCCGGCGAGCTCGGCCAGCTCCGCGGCGAAGACCATGCCGATCGACACGGCGTGGCCGTGCGGCATCCGGTACCCCTCTCGCCGTTCGATCGCGTGCCCGAGCGTGTGCCCGTAGTTGAGGATCTCGCGCCGACCTGCCTCGGTGAGATCCTCGCTCACGACCGCGGCTTTCATCGCGATCGACCGCTCGACCAGCTCACCGGCGTGTCCGTCCGGATCGTCGCGGATCAGGTCCAGGATCCCTGTGTCCGCAATGAATCCGGCCTTGACGACCTCGGCCATGCCGTTGATCCACTCGGCCTTCGGCAGCGTCGCCAGCACGTCGAGATCCACCAGTACGGCGGCAGGCGGGTGGAACGCGCCGACGATGTTCTTGCCCGCCGCGGTGTTGATGCCGGTCTTGCCACCGACGGCCGCGTCGACCATCGCGAGCAGCGTCGTGGGCACGTGTACGACGCGCACGCCGCGCATCCACGTCGCGGCGGCGAACCCGGCGAGGTCCGTCGTCGCGCCGCCGCCGACGGACACGACGACATCGGACCGGGACAGCCCCGCATCGGCGAACGCCTGCCACAACCGCTCGAGGCTCGCGACCGTCTTCGCCTGCTCCCCCGACGGCACCGGTTCGATGGCGACATCGGCATCCGGGAGATAGCCGCGCACCTGCTCGGCGCGATCCGACAGCCGCTCGTCCGCGACGACGACCACGGTGCGCGCACCGCCGACCGCAGTCGGCAGCGACGCGATCGCACCGGCCTCGACAACGACGTCGTACGGCGGCGGGCCGGCGACGTGGATCGTGGTCACGCCGGCACCAGCGCCGCCAGGACCTCCGCGACGACCGCGTCTGCGTCCCGGCCGGTCGTGTCGACCGTGACGGTCGCGACCTCGGCGTAGAGCGGTCGCCGTTCGTCCAGCAGCCGGGCCAGCTGGGCGCGCGGGTTTCCGAGCAGCAGCGGCCGGCTCTGGTTGAGGCCGACCCGCGCGGCCGCTTCGGTGACGGTGACGTCGAGGAAGACGACCGTGTGATCCCGCAGCAACTCGCGCGTCGACGGATCGAGAACCGCGCCGCCGCCGACCGCGAGCACGCCGTCGTGCTCCGCCAGTGCGGTCGCGACGGCGTCGCGTTCGAGCTCGCGGAACTTCGCCTCGCCGTGCTCCACGAAGATGTCGGCAACGGTCATCGCCTCGGTCGCCTCGACGTCGCTGTCGGTGTCGCGGAACGCGCGGCCGGAAGCGTCCGCGAGCAGCCGGCCGACGGTCGTCTTACCGGCGCCCGGCGGACCGACGAGCACGACCCAGGGCTTCACGAACCCGGAGCTCATCGCACGGCCAGCGCGGCGAGGTACGCCGCGTGGTTGCGCGCCGTCTCGACGACCGAGTCGCCGCCGAACTTCTCCAGCGCCGCGTCCGCGACGACAAGCGCCACCATCGCCTCGGCGACGACCCCCGCCGCCGGGACCGCACACGCGTCGGAGCGCTGGTTGATCGCCTTGGCCGGCTCACCGGATGCGACATCGACGGTGTCGAGCGCGCGCGGGACGGTCGAGATCGGCTTCATGGCCGCGCGGACCCGCAGCCGCTGCCCGGTCGACATGCCGCCTTCGATCCCGCCGGCCCGGTCGGTACGGCGGCGGATGCCGTCATCGGTCGCGTCCAGCTCGTCGTGCGCTTCGCTGCCGCGGCGGGCAGCGCCCGCGAAGCCGTCGCCGACCTCGACGCCCTTGATGGCCTGGATGCCCATGAGCGCACCGGCCAGCCGCGCGTCGAGCCGGCGGTCCCAGTGCACGTGGCTGCCGAGGCCGGGCGGCAGGCCATGCACGACGACCTCGACCACACCGCCGAGCGTGTCGCCGTCTTTGCGCGCGCGTTCGATCTCCTCGACCATCGCGGCCGACGCGTCGGCGTCGAAGCAGCGCACCGGGTCGGCGTCGACGGCGTCGAGGTCGTCCGGTCCCGGGACGTGATCTGCCGGCGCGGACACCGTCCCGATCGCGACGACGTGGCTCAGCACCGTGATGCCGTACGCCTGTCGTAGCAACGCTTTCGCGACCGCGCCGAGCGCGACGCGTGCGGCCGTCTCGCGCGCGCTCGCGCGTTCGAGCACCGGCCGCGCGTCCGCGAACCCGTACTTCTGCATCCCGACGAGATCGGCGTGCCCGGGCCGCGGCCGAGTCAGCGCCGCGTTGCGGGCGAGACCTTCGAGCACGTCCGCCGGGACCGGATCCGGCGACATCACCGTCTCCCACTTCGGCCACTCGGTGTTGCCGACGAGTACGGCGACCGGGCCGCCCATCGTCTCGCCGTGCCGCACGCCGCCGACGAGATCGACCTCGTCGCGCTCGAACGTCATGCGCGCGCCGCGGCCGGTACCGAGGCGGCGGCGCGCGAGGTCGTCCGCGACGTCGTCGGTCGTGATGCGGATGCCCGCGGGGAGACCTTCGAGGATGCCGACGAGGGCGCGGCCGTGCGACTCACCGGACGTCAGCCACCGCAACACGGGTCCATTGTGCCGTCACCGGTCAGCGCAGCGTGCCGACCCAGTTCTCCAGCAGCGCGAGACCGGCCGCGCCGGACTTCTCCGGGTGGAACTGTGTCGCGGCCAGCGCGCCGCGTTCGACCGCCGCCACGAACGCCGTCGCACCGTGCTCCGCAACGGTCTCGTCCGCGTGCGCGTCACGTCCCGCGGCGGCGCGTACGGCGTACGAGTGCACGAAGTAGAAGCGCTCGGCCTCGACACCGCGGAACAACGTTGTCGACGCCGGCGGCGTCACGGTGTTCCAGCCCATGTGCGGCAGCACCGGGGCGTCGAGCTTCGTCACGCGGCCGGGAAGCACGCCGATGCCGGGCGTCTCGACGCCGTGCTCGTCGCCCGCGTCGTACAGGATCTGCATGCCGACGCAGATGCCGAGCACGGGCCGTCCCGCGGCGACCCGCGCCGACACGACCTCGGCCGCACCGACCGAACGGATGCCGGCCATGCACGCGGCGAACGCGCCGACGCCGGGAACGACGAGGCCGTCACAGTCGCGTGCAGCATCGACGTCGGCCGTGACCGTCACCGATGCGCCGACGCGATCGAGAGCCCGCTCGGCCGACCGCAGGTTGCCGGAGCCGTAGTCGAGTACGACAACCGACGGTGGGGTCACAGCACACCTTTGGTCGACGGCACGCCGCGCGAGCGCGGGTCGAGCGCGACCGCTTCGCGCAGCGCGCGCGCGACCGCCTTGAACTGTGCCTCGACGACGTGGTGCGCGTTGCGGCCGGCCAGCACGCGCACGTGCAGACATACGTCGGCCGACGCCGCGAACGACTCGAACACATGCCGGGTGAGGGTCGTGTCGTAGGAGCCGATCAGCTCGACCAGCTCGGGTTCCTCGTGCACGCAGTACGGGCGGCCGGAGACGTCGACGGCGACCTGCACGAGCGTCTCGTCCAGCGGGACCAGCGAGCTGCCGAACCGCGTGATGCCGGCCTTGTCGCCGAGCGCCTCGCGCAACGCCTGGCCGAGCACGATCGCGACGTCCTCCACGACGTGATGCGAGTCGACCTCGACGTCGCCGCTCGCCTGCACGGTGAGGTCGATGCCGGAGTGCTTGCCGAGCTGGCCGAGCATGTGGTCGAAGAACGGCACGCCGGTCGACACGTCGGTCTCGCCGGTGCCGTCGAGGTCGATGGCGACGACGACCTTCGACTCCTTGGTGCTGCGTTCGATCCGCGCGGTGCGGCTCGCTGCGGTGGCGCTCACTGTCCGGTCACCTCTCCCAACGCGTCGAGGAACGCGTCGCACTCGTCCGTCGTACCGACACTCACGCGCAACCAGCCGGGCAGCCCGACGTCACGCACCAGCACCCCGCGATCCAGCAACCCTTGCCACGTCGCGTGTTCGTCCGCGAACCGCCCGAACAGCAGGAAGTTCGCGTCGCTGTCGACCACCTCGAAGCCGCGGCCGCGCAGCACGTCTTGCATGCGGTCGCGATCGGCGCGCAGTGTCGCAACCTGCGCGAGCGTCTCGTCGGCGTGCCGTAGCGCGGCCAGCGCCGCGGCCTGGGTCAGCGCACTCAGGTGGTACGGCAGCCGGACCAGCCGCAACGCGTCGATGAGCGCAGGATCGGCGGCGAGGTAGCCGAGCCGCCCGCCCGCGAACGCGAACGCCTTCGACATCGTCCGGGTCACGACCAAGCGTGGGTGATTCGCGAGCAGCGGAAGCGCCGACGGCGCCGACGAGAACTCGGCGTACGCCTCGTCCACGACGACGATCCCGCGCGCCGCCTCGACCACGGCGGCCACGATCTGCGGCGGCAGCGCGGCCCCGGTCGGGTTGTTGGGCGAGCACAGGAACACGATGTCCGGCTGCTGCTCCTCGACCGCGGCGACGGCGCGGTCACCGTCGACGCTGAAGTCCGCGCGGCGCGGCCCGTCGATCCACGCCGTGCCGGTCGCGAGCGCGATCAGCCGGTGCATCGAGTACGACGGGACGAACCCCATCGCGTGCCGCCCGGCGCCGCCGAACGCCATGAGCAGCTGCTGCAGGATCTCGTTGGACCCGTTGGCCGCCCACACCTGCTCGACCGCCAACCCGCCGCCGAGATAGGACGCGAGTGCCGTGCGCAGCTCGACCGCCTCGCGGTCCGGGTAGCGGTTGAGGTCGGTCGCCGCGGCCGCGACCGACGCGGCGAGATCCGCGACCAGCGCCGCCGGCGGTGGGTACGGATTCTCGTTGGTGTTCAACAGGATCGGGACGTCGATCTGCGGCGCGCCGTACGGGGAAAGGCCGCGCAGATCGTCCCGCAAGGGCAGGCCGTCGAGCCGGGTCATGACGAGGACCGGACCCGCGTCGCGACCGCTTCGACGTGCGCGGCGAGATCCTCGGCGCCGCCGAGCGCGGTCACGTGATCCGCGACGGCGGCGAGCGCATCGCGGGTGTAGTCGACGACGTGGATGCCGCGCAGGAACGACTGCACCGACAGCCCGCCGGTGTGCCGCGCCGTACCGCCCGTGGGCAGCACGTGGTTGGACCCGGCGAGGTAATCGCCGAGCGACACCGGCGACCACGGCCCGACGAATACGGCGCCGGCGTTGCGCACGCGCGCGGCAACCGAGGCCGCGTCGCGCGTGATGACCTCGAGGTGCTCGGCCGCCCAGACATCGACCACTTCGAGCCCGTGGTCGAGGTCGTCCACGAGCACGGCCGCGGACTGCCCGGCGAGCGCCTTCTCGACGCGCGCGCGGTGCCGCGTGGAGGCGACCCGCGGCGCGAGCGCGTCCTTGACCGCGTCGACCAGCGACGGCGACGGCGTCACCAGGAGACAGGCGGCGAGCTCGTCGTGCTCGGCCTGCGCGACCAAGTCGGCGGCGAGGAAGTCGGGGTCGGCGCTGTCGTCGGCGAGGATCCCGATCTCGGTCGGCCCGGCCTCCGCATCGATCCCGACGACGCCGCGCACGAGGCGTTTGGCGGCGGCGACCCAGACGTTGCCGGGACCGGTGACGAGGTCGACCGGCGGCACCCCGTCGACCCCGTAGGCGAACATCGCGATGGCCTGCGCACCGCCGACGGCGTACACCTCGTCGACACCGAGCAGTGCGCACGCCGCGAGCACGGCCGGGTTGGGCCGGCCGCCGAACTCCGGCTTCGGCGGCGACGCGACGGCGAGCGATCCGACGCCGGCGACCTGCGCGGGTACGACGTTCATGACGACGCTCGACGGGTAGGCGACGAGACCGCCCGGGACGTAGAGGCCGACCCGGCTGACCGGGACCCACCGCTCGGTGACCACGGCGCCCGGGGCGACGTCGACCACCTCGTCGGGCCGCCGCTGCGCCGAGTGCACGCGGCGGGCGCGGTCGGTCGCCTCCTCGAGCGCCGCCCGCACGCGCGGGTCGAGCCCCGCCAATGCTTGTTCCACAGCAGATGCGGGGACCCGCAGCGACTCCGGCCGGACTCCGTCGTACTTCTCGGTCGCGTCGAGGACGGCGGCGAGCCCGCGGTCCCGGACGTCCGCAACGACGGGACGTACGGCGGAGACCGCGGCGTCGACGTCGAGCCGCGCGCGCGGCAGGACGCGGCGCGGGTCGGCGGTACGACCGCGAAGGTCGAGGCGGGCGAGCACGGCGGATCAGCTCCGGCGGACGAGTGCGTCGATGCCGATGAAGATGCCGAGCACCGCGAGCGCGGCCAGCGGCCAGCCCGCGATGACGCCGAGCGCGTGCACCCGGAAGTCGACCTGCGTCACGAGGTCGCCGGTCGCCGGGAAGCCGATCGAGTGCAGGCCGGTGACGGCCGCGTGCCGCTCGGCGACGAAGCCGACGCGGTCGGCGACGAGCGCACCGAGCAGGCCGCCCACGCCGAGCGCGACCGCCGCGCCGGGCCCGGGCCGCCGTACCGCGACGCACAACGCGGTCGCGGTCACGACGCCGGCGAGCACCGTGACGAGCAGGAACCACACGTCCGCGCCGATGTGCGGGCGGAACGTCTGGTCGGCGGAGGCGGCGAGCGCCGGGAACGACAGCTTCGGCGCGACCCCGTCCCAGAGCAGGCCCGCGACCGCGCCGGAGAGCGTGACGAAGATCGTGCCGACGACGGCGACGACGAGCTCGACCGGCCAGTTCACCGGGTCGTAGGTGCGCGGCGCCTGCGGCGTCGTCCCGTAGGCCGGCTGGCCCCACGAGGACGGCTGCCGGGGTCCGGCGTACGGCCCCCCGGAGTTCGACACGGTCAT
>Ga0157369_10004983_pt1 | contig 15546 bp, 11 predicted proteins | sample C25metaG_FD_113461 | JGI IMG/M metagenome (GOLD analysis project Ga0157369, IMG submission 113461) | Corn rhizosphere microbial communities from Kellogg Biological Station, Michigan, USA - C2-5 metaG | ecosystem: Host-associated > Plants > Roots > Rhizosphere > Soil | place: USA: Michigan... | reverse complement strand
TCGAGAGAATCTTCGACCGCAGTCCTTCTGCACCCTGCACCATAGTGCGGAATTTCATACATCCGAACACTCGGCCTTTCTTTCCGATCCGCTCGGATATGTAGAGTACCGGTCCGGGCGAGTCAATCTTGATTGCGATGCCGACAACTGCAAGAAGCGGGGCAAGGAACAGGAGTGCCAGCAAAGCGAAAGCAATGTCGAGCGCGCGCTTAAGCACCAGCGCGAGTTCAGGAAAGGCCTGGCAGTGAAGCGGAATTGTGGGAAAATGGCCAACATATTCAATTCGTCGATTCCACGCAAGCCCTCCGTGCATATCCGGTATTACGCGCAGGTCCACGCCGGCTTCGCGGGCCTTTTCGCACAAGTCGGTAACGATATCTGCTTCGCATGGCTCGGCGATAAAAATTTCATCAACAAAATTCTTCCTCGCAAAGCTGAACAGCGAATCAATAGTCCCCACAATGGACTCGCGTTCCGGTCTCCTGGATCGGACGACCGACGGAAGTTCAATGAAGCCCTTAAACGAATACCCTAGGTGCGGAAGATTTGTTAGCTGTCTGCGAAAAGCCTGGGCCTCAGGACCTGTGCCCACAACGAGCACATTGCGAATCCCGATGCCTCGCTCGAACCCGCGATACATGTGTATTCGATACACGATTCGGCGGAGGCTCAGCGACACCATCACGATGCCAAGCGTGAGCAGCACAATACTTCGAGGAACCGCTCCGCCGTGAATCAGATACAACGCTCCTGCCAGTAGCAGACCGGCGATCGTGCATGCCTCTATCGTTAGACGCTGCTCCGCAAAAAACCCGCTCAACCGTGACGGGGTGTAGAGATGCAGCCGCCTGCTCGTCTCAATGAGGGCGACAATGAACCCAAGCAGCATAAACAGCAGTTGCCACGTGGTTGAACCCGGAATCAGAGTGCCGTGCCAGAGACTCTTCACTCCTACAAAGAGCCCGATATGTTTCTCATACAAAGTCGCCACAGCGGCTGCGCTAACAATCGTCAAGGCGTCAAGAACCATCCAGCCCCTTGAGAATTCACGCGGATTTCCCTCCCACGTACTTTTTTCAGGATCTTGCCATTTAAAGGGCGACGGTGGCGACTTGATGACCGATCTTTCCCAGAGCTGTGATGACGACATGAGGAAAGACCTCTCTCGGTAGGGTTAACGGTGAAGCCAATCGTTGCTAGAGTCTCGCGTAATTCAAGGAAGCTGGTTGATCGCCGACGGATCGCACCGTCGATTCAACAGATGCCACATACCAGTTAAATTTCCTTTCAGGCGGTTGAGACGATCTTCTTCCGGCTTACCCCAGAACACCCCAACCAAATTGGCGGCCAAGCATCGCAGCCAGTACTGGACTACAAGGTGGCGCAACGTGAACACACGTGCCTTTCGCCACAGGTAAATAGGATTGACGATTTGCGAATACCCCATCTTCCTGCCTGATATCCTGCCGCCTCTCCAGCCCAGATGCACACAAGCGGCAGCCAAGTTGACAACTGGAGGCTTGCCACCGAGCGTACAGCGATGAGAAAAGTCGCTGTCCTCTAGCCACGCGTACAGCGCTAAGTTCTCATCGAATCGGATTGTCTTGCCCAGAGACGAACGAATAATCATGTTGCAGCCGTATCCGTAATCCAACGGCGCTGTCTCAATCGGATCCCTGCCCCATGGGCCGGTTTCAGCATTTGCGCAGAGAGTTCGGGCGGTGTGACGGGATACCATCGCTCCTCTGCCACCGTCCGCCAGCATGCGTCCCGAGGCCACGAGGAGCTTCGAATCAGTCGCAAAGAGCTGAACCATTTTCTCCAGGTAGGTCCTGCACAGTTCCATGTCATCATCGAGAAATGCAATCAAGTCCGTGTCGCCTACGTGCGCAAGAGCCGTGTTTCTCTGGAGCGTAAGGCCCTGAGGCGTCGCAATGAATTTGACCCGGTCACGGCGAAGTGTTTGCTCCTCAACGTGGACCATTGACGGGCATGCAATGAGAATCTCTTCGGGGAGCAGAGTTTGATTCAGTACCGACTGGACTGTCTCATCCAGTACCGTCGGGCGTCCGAAACTGCAGATTATGACGGTTACCCTCATCTGGTTTCCTCCAGTGCGGCAAGATTGGTCGGAAATGGGACGAACACATGAGCCCCGGTTTTTACTTCTTTAGCCTCTTCGCGAACCCGTATCGTTGCAAGACCAGCTCCCACCGCGAGCCAAAACATAGCGCCGGAAGCGCCAATAAAACTCAATCCCGATAAGAGTTGCAGAAGGTAGGTGGAAATGATCGCAGTCGACGAAAGCAACCATAGGCTGCTCTTGTCTTTACTCAGATACAAGGGGAGCACTGCCTGCACCATCCCAATCGCGTAAAAGAGCGTCCCGAGCCAGCCGAGATTCAGAAGCATACGGATCGGGCCGCTATCCAGCGGATAACCTTTGTAGAAGTCAGCGTTGTTCAGCCCAATCCCCACGGGGTTTTCGAGTATTTCCTGCGACAAGCCCGCATAGAGTCTGGTGCGATCCCGAACGCTCTCGTCGTTCTTTAAATTCCCCAGCGTCTTCAGTCGATCCTGGATTACCGGTACGCTGAAGGACGAATTGGCAATGAGAACGACGCCGAGTACACACGCGCCGAGAGCAAAGATCACCTTCAGGAAGAGTTTTCGATTGCTATTCTTCGCGAGATACAGGATGCCAAACAAGCCGGTGAGCCACGATGTGCGGACCAGTGAAAGCATCAACGCGTAAAGTCCCGATGCAACTGCGGGAATTTTCAAACGCGACTGCTTGGTAACAATCAGAAGGAGCAGCGCGACCGTAACGCTTGCGAACGGCCCCGGGGCATTTAATGTGCTCCATACACGAATCTGCTGTGGCTCTGGGCGACCGAAAGTCGAGCTGGCAATGCCTCCGGGAAGGCCCTCGAGCCATGCCACATCCCATGCGGGTGGTCGATAAAATTGCACGATCCCGTAGATTCCGATCAGCAGCAGCCCCCAGAGTGCAACCTTCTGAATCACCGCCTGATTTTTTCCCCATTGCTCCCACCGGATGTACAGGTGCAGCCCCAGCAACATCGGTGAGAGCCAATCAACAAGTCCATAAATCACTTCACCGCTGGGATGGGTCGCCATACCGACTAGGAACCCGTATGAAATCGCTGCGCCACACAGGACAAACGGCGCAACCCGAATCCCGCCGACGCGGCGCAATTCGCGGAGATCCAGAATCGCAATTCCCGACACAAGAAACGGCGTGAGGAGCACCAGGTTTTGATCGGTAAATCCCATACGCCAATCAACCAGGCGTCGCAGAAGTGGAGTGAGCAGCCACGACCAGAGAGCGAAACCAAGGAACATCGCCGGCCTGCGGAAATAGAGGGACATTCCAATGAAGAAAGCACATCCGGGTATCGCGATCCGTAGAAGGCTTCCCCTGCCCGCGTGAAACAGTACCGCGGCAGCGATACAGCTGAACATAATCAAGATCCATGTCAGCGCGTCGAATTGGCTCCTCGCCTTTACCATAGTCAGATTCGAATCTTCTTACGCGATCGCGCGGTCATCTCCCTGTACTGCGACCCGCTCCAGATTTTGCAACTGGGAATGATCCCTGGGTAGTGGACATCCGGCTCTGCCGAGAAACTTTCTCATCTTCTCCTGGAAGACCTCTCGGCGAAAGCCGTTTGCGTGCATCCTGAGTGCAGCCGGAGACCACTCCAGCTTTTCGAACGTCTCGATCGCTGCAGCAAGGGCTTGCGGCGTTTGCTCATCGAAGAAGCATCCCGTCACTCCCTCGCGCACCGTTTCAAGTGCTCCGCCTGCTCGATACGCGATGCAAGGGCGACCGGCTGCGGCAACTTCAATTGGCGCCATTCCGAAATCTTCCTCACCCGGAAAGATCAGTGCACGGCATCGGGACACGAGGCGTTCAACCTCGGAGTCAGAGAGCCGTCCGGTAAACGTCACCGTCGGTCCGGCTTGCGGAAGAAGCTGACAGTACTGAGGTCCCTCGCCAATCACAAGCAATCTGCGTCGCAGCAACGTGCATGCCTGCACCGCAAGATCGATGCGCTTATAAGGAATCAGGCGAGAGAGCACTACGTAGTAGTCATCGAGATCCCTCGAAATGCGAAATCGGTCAACGTCGATAGGTGGATGAATCACCTCGGCCGTGCGGCCGTATACTTTTGCGATTCGCTGCGCAACCGCTCGCGAATTGGCGACGAAGTGATCGGGCTGCCGGGCTGCGTCTTTGTCCCACGCGCGAAGCATCCCGATGAGGGCCGGAAGCACTACTCTCCGTGCGAGTCCCATGCGTTCGCGCTTGGAGTAGTCATGGAAGTTCCAAACCCAGCGCATGGGGGTGTGGCAGTAGCAAACGTGAATTGAACTGCCATGCGTCCTGATCCCCTTTGCATAGCCCGATGAACTCGACAGGACCAGATCAAAACGAGAGAGATCAAGAGAGTGTACGGCGAACGGGTAAAGAAGAAAGTACAGCCGGTAGTAATCTTTCATGCCCGGCATGTTTTGTAGCCATGAAGTCTCTATGGGTACGCCACGAAGAGAAGCAGGCAACTTTTCCTGCAACGCCACGGTGCTTACAAGCGTTGAACCGGGCGCCAACCCGTACAGTTCTTCGGCAACCTTTTCAGCTCCTCCCGACTGCGTAAAGTAATCGTGAACAACTGCAACTCTCATAGCCCACCTGTTCCAGCATGCGTGGCGACGGTCCTCCGAACGGATCCGCGAACCGCTCTGGCAAGAACCTTCAGGTCTTCGGTGAGGGACCAGCACTCACCGTAGTCACCACGATGTCCTGTTGTGGATAGCGCAGAGTCGCAGCACGCTTCAAGCTCTCGTCCTCCTGTGAGCCCCGGACGAATCCCAAACCTGCCCGCAGATTCCGGAATATCGCGGCGCGAAAGTTCTTCAGGCGAATAGGCGCGTGGACCCACCATCGACATGTCCCCTAACAGCACGTTCAACATCAACAAGTATTTGTTCATCAACTCGCGAAGCCCATCGATGCGGAGCGGAGAATCAACTCGATAAATGCGAAATAAGCGGCGATGAAGTCCTACTCTGGTTTGACACTCGAAACGTATGTGGCGTCCAGCGCCTTCGCTTACGAACATAAGAGCTGGGATAGCCAATCCGGCCACCAGCGCTGACGCCGCAAGAATCACATCAAGCGATCTCTTCACGGCGCTTCTGATTAGGCTCAGTTCGGGATCTGGCACAAGCTCGATGTACTCCGCCGCGGCATCTTTCGTCCGGCATACCGGCAATCCGAGTGCCTGTCTCAGTGTCCATACCCTCACCCCGAGGTTCGCTGCAATCTCAATGGCGTGCTCCGTCTGGACCGAGCCTTCTGTCGCCGCGATAATCAGATCATCGACACCTTGCCGGAACACTATTTCTTTCAAATCGGAGAAATTACCGACATACCTGGCAGCAATGTCGGGGCAAAACTCCTCGCGAAACTTCTCGCTGGTAAATCCCGCAAAGCTCATTTCAGGAAGTCTTCCGGTCCGCAAATCTCGCCACACGGTACTCGCAAGTTTGCCCGTACCCAACACCAGCGCGCGCCGCGGTGCCGGATGTGAGAGATCGCGAAACAGCACGCGCAGCGACTCACACAAACACATGCAAAGCAGAAGGAGTGCGGTTGTCCGAAAGGCACTTACATTCGGATGAAAAGTAGCCATATAGAGTGCGAATAGTACAATCACCGGCCCCCAGCATTGAAATATCCGGGCGATTAAAGACCAGCTCATTCGGGCGGCGCAGACGCGAAGCGACGAAGAGGCGTAGAGCCAACCGACCGCCAAGACCGCGGAAAAGGCCACGTCGGCCGCACTGACGCGAATCGTCGACAGGCGTGCTGGAAAAGTACTGGACAGATAAGGCAGCAGAACTGCGGTTGTCGCAAGCGCGACAGCAACAAAGCCGAGCGTGATTGGCGGAAGAGAGCCGACGCGCTTATTCATAGATTTCGGCCCCCTCCGGCGTCTGCACGGAGCTCGGTCTCAGGGTCATCTCTGCACCGGCATGGCTGCGCATTGCGTCTGAATAGATCTCTTCCAGGCGATCGATCACTCGATCCCACGTAAACTGGTTCAGAATCTTTGCGCGATTGTGGGCGCCCATTTTCTTCCGCCGCTCCGGGGCGCTGATCAGCTCTGCAAGCGCTCGAGCCAACTCTTCCGGCGCTCTCTCGGGTACCCGGATTCCACCGTCGGCATCCACGATCCAGCGCACACCTCCGGAATTGGTTACAACTACCGGCAAGCCGCAGCTCATTGCTTCTGCAACCGTCATGCCGAACGGCTCTCCATGGGAAGGAAGACAGTAGATATCCGCCATGCGATATAGCTCCAGCGCCTGCTCTCGATTCTGACGACCCAGGAATCGAATTCTCCCGGCACAGGAGAGGCGTGACGCAATCGCTCTTGAAGATTGCTCGTGTTCGCCACCGCCCGCGATCCACAATCTCGCGTCAGGAAAGCTCGACCCAAGTCTGTCAAATGCATTCAACATATCGAGAATTCCCTTTCGTTCAGATATATTCGCGAGGAACAGGATGACGGTCGAACCGTCCGACGATCGACCTCCTGTGGGCGATGGGCTGAAGAAATCGCTATCGAGACCGTGCGGCAAAAGATGCGCTGAGGATCTTCGCTCCGGGGCTACGCGCAGACGAGCCTCCTCTGTGGTAATCAAGATTGCGGCCGCACCTCTTTGCTGTGCGCGTGCGAGAGACTTCTTCATCCCTCTCAGAAGCGCACGAATAACCCTTCCCGTACCTGCAATTGCGTCTGGATCATTGGGCCACTCCGCCACGTACGGCCCGAGCACAAGAGGCTTATTCATCGGCCAGAGCGCAAGCGAGATGCCGGTGTAGACCGGGTTTAACTGGTGGATCAAATCAAAATTCACCGTGCGCTCCAGGCTCCTATACAGTTTCCGAACCTCGCGCATGTACTCGAGCCTGCCCAATCCTCCAGCGCCGAATCTGCGCTGCAATGGAAAGACTTCAACCGTTGGCGGCAGTGGGCGCTCAAGCGACACCTGCTCCGCAGCAATGAACAGACGGTGGCCACGATCGGCAAGCCGCCGGATAAATCCGTGCGCCACCAGTCCATCTCCATGGGGAAGATGGTCGGTCAGCATACCGGAGCAGTGCGGGACGAAGATGGTTAAAGCCTTCTGCAATTAACACCCGGAGGAAACGCATGATAGCGCCGATATTTCTTCTGAAATAGCAAGATGCTCATGGTTGCAAGAGACGATTGGCGCTGAGGCTGCTAGTTCTTTCGGAGCAGCTTCACTTGAGGTACTCCTCGATTACGGAACCTTCGTAAGCGGGTCCATATACATACCTATGTTTGTCACCTGCAGATAATGTTCAATCTTGCTGATTCGGTCCTGAGGAACGAGAATCATGTCTCCGGGTTGTAGAGCCATGTCATGTTCCAATTGCGAGGTTTTGTGGATCTTGCTGAGGTGCAAAACCTTTACTTCTGCAATGGATTCGTTCAGCTTCCGGAATACAATTACCTGGCCAGCTCTCGCATTCGGAGTAAAACCTCCGGCCATCAAGATCGCTCCGAGTGCAGTCATGTTTTCTTTAAGTTCGATCTGACCCGGTTTGGTCACCTGTCCTGCCACGACAACATAGGGATGCGTAAATGTCTCCAGAACCAGGTTCAGTTCGGGTTCCTTGAGTCTCGTCGAGACCTTCTGAATGATCAGATCGTGGGTCTGATCCACCGTCATTCCATTCACAAAGATCGTCCCTGCGATATTTAGGTTGATGTAGCCATCCGGCTGGACCATGACGGTTTGGTTGAACTCCGGTGTGAGGCGATATTGCACATCAAGCGTGTCTCCTGGCCGGAGGAGATAGCGCGGTCGCGTCTGAAGCTTGGCTTGACCACTGCACACAGTGCCAAGCAGAGTCATCACCACGAAGGACGTTAGTACGATTCGAACGACTAATCGCAACATTAGATTCCAACCTTCTCCATAAGAGAATTCATCCACCTCGGCACCGTACTCGAGGTCTTGTTCAGTACCGATCCAACGATCGAACCTCCGTACTTTTCGATATTCCGTTCGAGCTCATGCAACTGGCTGGACCTCGTTCGATTGCACTCCACGACCGTGATAGTCCCGTCGACAACGGGCGCGAGACCCAGAACATCTGTTCGCTCCGCCAGGGAATGACAATCGAGAAGTACATAACGGTACTCTGTACGCAGCTTGTTCAAATGACCCACACGATCTCGATAGCGCGCCAGCCCTCGAGCCCGAGCGATCGCCCGCCGTTTCTTCTGCCGCTGTCCTGTTTTCCTGCGCCCCATTTGCTCGGGAACATCGCTGTCAGGACTTCCAAGCAGATCGCAATCTAACGACATGGCACAGTCGGCCTCATTCTCATTCAGCATCAACTCAATGAGCCGCCCCACATGCGTTACACCGGCTGCCGGATGGGCCGATACGAGTGCGAGTGCATACCCATCCTCGCGTTCCGAGTCTTCGCAGCGCTGTAAGAGGCTGTAAACCAGTGCCTGGCAGCCAGCAAATTGACCATCCGGTATTTCGCTCAGCAAGAAATTCATCTTCAACTACGACTCCCGCGCATCCTGCATATTCTGCATTACCGTGATCAGGTCACCCTGTCTGTTTCGCACAATCCGCTCGCCGGCCAATATTGAAACGCCGGCCCCATCTTCGCCACGCCCATTGATTTCTTCAAGCGGAATTGAAGCCACAACCGGATACCGCGATATCAAGCTGAGTTCACGAGAGGTTGCTATCGTGCTTCTAAACGACTCTGCAAAGTAGACCGCGCTTCCCGCAAGGAACAGTGCAGACAGAACTCCCAATACCGAATACAACAGCGGCTTAGGCGTTACCTGCGTGTAATTCAGTGTCGGAGTCTCAGCAATCGCGATATTGACGAGCTTGTGTTCGTCCATCGCGTCCTCTATGTTCGATTGATCGCGTTTTTGCGAGAAGACCTCAAAATTATTGCGGGCTTGATCAACCTTCTCCTGCAACTCGTTGTACTTCACGAACAGCGGCTGCACCTGCGCCAGCTGTTTTCGTAGCTGTGCAAGGTCGGCAGTGAGGCTGCCAATCCGGCTGCGGACCGCCTGCTTTTCCACGATCGCCTGCACTTGCCCGGTCCTTACCTGCTGCCATGCCGGGCTAACGTCGGTCGTATCTTCTGTCTGTCGGCCCTGTGTCATTCGCCTCAATGCGGAGCCGGTGTTTTCAATTTGCTTATCGATCTCAACCACCAGGCGATCTGTGGGTTGATAGCGATTGAGCAGTTCGGTGCGACGGTTCTGGAGCTGAACAAGCAGCGCTTGCAGCTGCTCGATAGCGCCCTGGTTCGGCGTCAGCCTTTGTTGAGTCGCCTGCCGCTCCGGAATGGTGCCGAGTAACTTTGTGGCCTCCGCAACGCGCTGGTCCGTTTCGGAGTAGTTTGTCTGCGCAGTGCGGAGATCGTTCTCGGTTTGCAGAATCTGCTGGTTCAGAGCTTCTTCCTGATCGGGAACTGACACCAGCCCATTCGCCTGCTGAAAATCCACCATCGCCTGGTTGGCGCGATTCCACACGTCCTTGTACCGCTTGGTCTCCTCCGCGAAGAACTCCGACGTGCCTGGAGGGCGAGTGATGAGCCGACGCTTCGACAAATATGCGGAGGACAATTGCTCAAGGGCTAGTGCCGCCGCTTCCGGACTCTCGGCGCGATATGTTGCCGTAATCACATTTGCTTTGCTGCTCGACTCGAGCGTCAGGTGCTTCAAGAACGCGGCAATTTTCAATTCGTGTTCCTGCACCTCCTCGGGAGTACGCTTTTGCGATGGCTTGTCGAACCAATGAGGATCAACTACTGCCCCGATGACATCTTCGCTCTGAAGCAGGCGCATTTCTGAGTTGATCTGCTGTTCGGTTACATCCTGAACTTGTGCACCAGACGAAGACTTATCGGCTGAAATCACGGAGTGACTTCTCGATGCCTGCACCAGAAAGATCATCTCCGATTGGAACTGTCTCTTCTTGAAGACAATAAGCGCCACAGTAGCGCCTACGACGGCCAAGACAATTAGAAGAAAGAGCCATCTCTGCCTGTAGATCGCCTCGACGATCAGACGAACGGGAGAATGCCCCGGGCGCTCCGGAGTTGCACCTCTTTCAGCACTGCTCAAGACGAGTGTGTTGGATGCGCCGATTGCTTTGGTCATGAGATGGAGTTCTCCCGTTGCGGCCGAACGTACCAGCCGCAGTGTCGCTCTTCGGTTTCGCCTTGCGGTCGCCGCATTCGCTAAGCAGCGGTGCAAATTGCTCTAGCTGCGGTTCTTGTGTTCAGACGAAGAACAGCTTGCTTCGCTTGTTCTCGAACTCGTGTTCAGTTGGATTCTCGGTGGCATCTTTCGCTTTGTGAAAATCCCGCTAAACGTGTCTTTGCGCGCCAGAAATGCTGAATCGCGATCGAAAGGGGCCCGTGAATTGCAACTTTCAAACTGTATGCGCGTTGTATAGGGCGTCAGATGTAGGCTGGCTCCGAGCAGTTGCTTTGCGTGCACCAACCATCCCATGTAATCAGACCTGTGGAGTACGCGATTTGAAAGCGTACAAGGTTACACTTTTCAGACGCTTACACCTGCGGATCGCCCACGAACCAGTGAACCAGAAGCCCACAATGTGAAACGCAGAATTCCCTGAACAATTTCGGAACGACCGAGGGGTTTGATGCAGCCGTGCCCCCAAGTGACGCATCCTATGAACTCAACATCGTGTCCGCAGAGAAAACCATCGAACCTATACGAGTCCTGTTTGTCGACCACACTGCTCAGCTTGGCGGTGGAGAGATTGCATTGCGCAATCTACTGAACTATCTGGATCCGCAACGGGTTACCGCGACAGTCATTGTGTGCGCCCAAGGACCGCTTGTAGATCAACTGGCGAGGAACAATCATAAAGTTCACGTGCTTCAACTCTCATCTCACATTGCGCAAACGCGGAAAGATTCGTTGGGATGGAAATCGCTTCTGAGGTTCAAGGAGATTGGAGCTTCCCTTGCATTCGTATGGAGACTGGCTCGGTACATCCGAAAGCTGAAGATAGATGTAGTACATACGAACAGCCTGAAAGCTCACCTGCTGGGCGGCATGGCTGCTCGCCTGGCCCGCAGGCCACTCATTTGGCATCTGCGAGATCGCATCGCGACAGACTACCTGCCGCGACCTGCTGTCCTGTTCGTCCGTGTACTCAGCAGGGTACTTCCACACGCTGTGATCGCAAATTCTCAGGCCACGCTGGAGACGATTATCCCAAAATTGCGCCAGACCTCAGCTACAAGCCACGGCTTCAGAGTCATCCACGATGGGTGTGTTTGGCCCGATAGATGCGAGGAAGCGCACGACAACGGTTCCACCTGCATCGGGATGGTCGGACGTATAAGTCCCTGGAAGGGCCAGCATGTGTTCATCAAAGCGGCCGCAATCGTCTCCAGGCAGTTTCCCTACGCCAAGTTCAAAATCATTGGTGCACCATTGTTTTCTGAAACATCGTACGAAAAGGAGTTGCATCAACTCGCGGCAAGTCTTGACCTGGAACGGAGCCTGACGTTTACGGGATTCGTTGACGATATAGCTTCAGCCATCGGACGGCTCCAGATGGTCGTGCACGCCTCGATTGTTGGCGAACCTTTTGGTCAGGTCGTCATTGAAGGAATGGCAGCTGGCAAACCCATTATTGCTACTCGTGCCGGCGGCATCCCGGAAATCGTGGTGAGCGAAGTCACTGGCTTGCTGGTTCCCATTGAAGACGAGCACGCGCTAGCTGACGCGATGATCACTCTTCTTCGCGATCCCCGGCGAGCAGCGCAAATGGGGGCTCAAGGACGCGAAAGGGTTCGGAGCTTCTTCACCATGGAGCGACATGCGCTCGCTATCGAGCAGGTCTATGAAGATGTGCTTCGGTCTACCCGCACCGATTCGTCCCGGCTCAATCAGGAGACTCTCGAAAGAGCCTAAGTTCCGCGCCCTTGACGGAGACCTACTTCGCAAGCGGCGAAAAGGATTGGATGTACATGATTCGTGTTGGGTTCGTACTGCTCTCGCACACTGATCCTGATCAGCTCTTGAATTTCACAGACGTTCTCACTGAGCTTTATGACGCTCCGCCCATCGTGTGTCATCACGACTTCAGCCAAGCTCCGCTTGAGAAGCGTCTGTTTCCTTCGAACGTGCGGTTCGTTGAGCGACACCTTCCGACTTTTTGGGGAGGATTCTCGATCATACCCGCCGCCCTCGCAGCTCTCCGGCTCCTGATGAGCGGTCCCAATCCGCCTGATTGGTTTTATCTTCTAAGCGGCTCAGACTACCCCACTATGGCTTCAGAGAGAGCGATCTCGGTTCTTGCGTCCACAAACTACGAGGCTTTCATCGATCATCGCGAGATCTCCTATCGGAATGACGCGAAGGATGGTTCGGATGGTCCACCGACCGGTTTTGCTCGGCCTTCTTACAAGACGCTTGCCTACAAGCGCTACTGCGCTGTCGCGGTTCCTCGGCCCTCCTTGGCAATGCCGTTTGCCTTTCCGCCAGTTGGGCGATCATACCTGCGAAATCCTGCCTGGCGCTCGATATTCACCGCTCCTTTTGGTCCTGCTTTCCGATGTTTCGCGGGAGAGCACTGGTTTACGGCGAATGCCAGGGCCGCGGACGTTTTGCTCGCACAAACCGATCGGTCGCTCCAATTGGCCCGCCACCTTAGTTCGCGTGAATGTCCCGAGGAGTGCTACTACCACTCGATCCTCGCCATTGCGCCATTGAAGCTTCACAACAACAACCTCCGCTACATCAGCTGGCCCACTCCGGACGCATGGCATCCCAAAACTCTCGACGTTACAGATTTGCCCGCGATTGAGAACCGCGAGGCACACTTCGCTCGCAAAATTGCATATCGCTCAGAGTTGATGAACGAACTGAATCGCAAACTCGGTGTTGGACTACATGTCCGAAGTTAGTGGTGGGGTAACTGATGTTACGGGATCCCAGCTGTCTCACGCCACGCTAGGCGGATGCTTCCCGCCGGAACAAATTCGCTGCCAAAATCCACATCCGTTTGGCCAGCATCCTGGTCTCCTTGAGAACAGCGCTTCCCGCAGGGCGCATTGCGGTGACTGTAACTGCAGCCGCGTAAGAGATAACCAGTGAAGATGCAATGACGGGAATGCCGTGCATGCCGAGTACTCCGCGAAGCACAAAATGCACTGCCCCAAGTGTGAACCCTGCTGCCACCAGCAGCGGAACCTGCTGCCGGCATAGATCCCATGCCGTCACAGGCCCTAGCCGGTGCAGAACGGCATACTGGATCGGCGACTTCAGAACATACTCCGAAAAAGCATAAGCCATCGCAAGTCCTACGGCACCGCCTAGGTGAAGACCCACGAAGAAGGAGGCAACCGTAATCGCCGAAGTAGCAATGCCGAGGCGGAACATCACATCCGTGCGTCCCTGGGCGATGAATATCCACCCTGTTGAATTCCCAAGAGGCTGCAGCAGCCCATTTATACCCAGGTAAAAGAAGATTGGAGCAACAGGTGCCCATCGATCGCCGAAGACAAGAACAACGAAATCATGAGACACGGCAACGAGTGCCGCCATGCCCGGAACGATGAGAAGCGTCAACTGCCCCGTACTTCGAAGAAACATCTCGCGGAACCGCGATTTATCATCCTGCACTCGGCTCAGCAGCGGTGTCATCACGCGATACAACGGACCATTGATGTTCTGGATTGGAAAATAGAGGAGTTTATACGCACGATCATAGTAGCCAAGGGCTACGCTGCCCACCTTATGCCCGATGAGAATATTGTCGAGATTGCGTGCGAAGTAGTTCACAAAGGTAAAGCCGGTAAGGTTCGCCCCGAATGACCCGATCTCTTTATCGACAAACTGTGCACTCGGTCGGTTCGGTCTCCATCGTGCGCACGTCCAATAGCCGATAACAATCACCAGGCTTGATACCGCGGACGAGATCATCAGCGACCAGTAGCGCGCACCCAGATACGCAGCTCCGATCGAACACGCCAGGCCTGAAACCGCGCCCATCGCATCGGAGATTGCAAGCCCTCGGAAGTTTAGGCGCCGGTTCAGCAGTCCGCTTGGCACCGACATCATGCTGCCTAGAAAGAGCGGCGCACTCGCCGCAACTGTGATCAGCAGAAGCCGCCTGTCATGAAAGAACCATGCAACCGCAGGACTGGCCAGAATCACCGCCAGCGCACAACAGGAACCCAGCGCCGCCGTTGTCCAGAAGATAGAGGAAATTTGTTTTTGCGTGATGTCGCGACGCTGGATGATAGCTTGCCCGTAACCAAGATCCTGGAACATTGAAACGAATCCAATGACTGGCGTGACCGACGCGACCAAGCCAAAGTCCTCTGGCAACAGCAGACGCGATAGCACAATCACAGAAAGAAGCTGAACACCGATGCGCACAAGTTGCGCCGTGCCGATCACGACGCCTCCACGAACGGCATGGCCGGTAAGACCCGGCACGCTGGATCTCGGTTCGATGTCCTCCTTCAGCTCGTGCTCCGCAAGAAGGTCCGCCTGATTCGCAACCCTGGATTCCTCACGGGAGACCTTCATCGAGACCCCAGTCGGCTCACCACGCGAATGGATTCATCTCGCCGACGTCGCGCGCAAAGGTAGTTTCGGACGAAAATGAGGCACTTCCTCGCCGTACCGAGGAAATACCGAACGTATCGATGTCGAATGGCATATCCTAGTTCGCCGGCAATCGGGGCAAATAATTCTGCCGCGATCTTCCAGCGCAAACTCGCTGAGATGATATCGCGAATAACTTCGAAGAGTGCACCCGAATCCGCAAGCTTCGAATCCGCATAACTGTACGGCCCAAAGAACCGCCGCAAGATTGCCCGCTCTGAATCAGCAATCGAAATCGGCGCGCCGGATTGAACCAGAACGAGATACGCCTTCAGATCAGTACCAGCCTGCGTCCATAATCCCTTCCGAGCCATAATGCAGGATCGCTCCAGCAGCGCATACCGCGTTTCGGCCGTCGACAAATCACCAACGCATCGCTTGGGCAGGTATTCAGCAAGCGGATATGTCTCGTAGATTTGCGAGAAGATCAAATCATCGTACTTGATCCAGGATGACACGATCTGACCTTTGGATACGGGTGCCTTTGCCGACCCTCGCACTCCTGAGTGCTGTCGCTGATGGAACAAAACGGAGTTGACTTCGACTCCGCTGAACTGCCTGGTGATTCGCAACAGCATTTCGTAGTCTTGCGATCGAGCCAACTCCTCATTCAATGGCCCCACCGCGTCGAACACCGAACGCCGCACAAGCATTCCAGGCTGAAAAATGTAGCACCGCTCGAGCACGGACAGTCTGAAATCTATGCTCTTGTCAATGCGCAGATCAGGGTCGATGATTTTAGTCTTTCCGTTGCTCGTCTCTATCAGATGGTCATAGC
>Ga0157369_10004982_pt1 | contig 15551 bp, 14 predicted proteins | sample C25metaG_FD_113461 | JGI IMG/M metagenome (GOLD analysis project Ga0157369, IMG submission 113461) | Corn rhizosphere microbial communities from Kellogg Biological Station, Michigan, USA - C2-5 metaG | ecosystem: Host-associated > Plants > Roots > Rhizosphere > Soil | place: USA: Michigan... | reverse complement strand
CCGAAGAGCACAAGCCCAAAATGATCATTGCGGGAGGCAGCGCCTATCCGCGTACCCTCGATTTTCCGCGCTTCCGCCAGATTGCCGACAGCGTTGGTGCGCTGTTCCTCGTCGACATGGCGCATTTTTCAGGACTGGTGGCGGCCGGCTTGCACCCGAATCCTAACGAGTGGGCCGATATCGTCACATCTACCACGCACAAAACGCTGCGCGGTCCTCGCAGCGGTCTGATTCTGGCGAAAGAGAAGTACGGCGCCGCTATTGACAAATCGCTGTTCCCCGGTGTTCAGGGCGGACCGCTGGTTCATGTGATAGCGGCCAAGGCGGTCTGCTTTCGCGAAGCCGCGACTCCCGAATTCGTGGCGTACTCGCGCCACGTACTGGCGAACGCACGGACACTCGCAGACGGTTTGCGGGACGCGGGCTTCCGGATTGTTTCCGGCGGCACGGATACTCACGTCCTGCTTGCCGATGTGTACGCCAAAGGTATTCGCGGCAAGGAAGCGCAAGCGGCCCTCGAATCCGCGAACATCACCGCCAACCGCAACGCGATTCCATTCGACCAGAATCCGCCTTTCAACCCTAGCGGGATGCGCTTCGGCAGCCCCGCGGTCACCACGCGCGGATTCCGCGAACCCGAGATCCGCGACGTCGCGCGACTGATCGCACGAGTTTTGGACAACATCCAGAGCGAAGAGGTTATCACCGAAGTCCGGCGCGCGGTTAAAACGCTTACGGATCACTTTCCTCTGTATGCCTGGAGACTCACACCCGCAGCGTTCCGATAGAGTTACGGATGTCCCGGCACATCGTTATCGACGTCCGCCGCCTGGGCGACTTCGGCATCGGGACCTACATCCGCAACCTGGTTCGAGCGCTGGCACGCCTGGACAAGGACAACCGCTACACGCTGGTTACCTTTAACAAGCGACCCGACGAGCTGGCCGAATTAGGACCTAATTTCGGCACCGCCGAGTATTCTCGTCCCGACACCGATGTTATTCAAAATGCCGCTTTCCCATTCTTCTTGCGTCATTTGTATCCGGATTTGGTACATATTCCTCTTAATTCCGTCCCTTATTGGCTGCAGCGGCCTTACGTCGTCACGATCCACGACATGAGCAGCCTGCTTTACCCGGCGCGGGGTGACGTTCGCGGTGCGATGCATCTGGAACGTTATCGTCGCGGCGCCGCCCGCGCCGAACGCATCATCGCGGTATCTCACTCTACGCGGCGGGACATTGAAAGCTTCATGCGCATTCCCACCGAGCGCATTCGAACCATCTACAGCGCCCCCGACCCCACGTTCTTCCTTGACCCGCCGCACATCAGTGAAGACCAGCAGATTCTGCAGCGTTATTCTATCCAGCCTCCCTTCGTCCTCTACGCCGGAACCATCCGTCCTCAAAAGAATGTCCCACGCTTGGTGGAAGCGTTCGCAGTGATTCGCTCCGAGCTTGAAAACCATCCACTTTTCAGCCAGCTTAAGCTTGTGATCATTGGCGATGAGCTCTCCCGATATCCTGCTGTGCGTCGCGCCGTAGTGGCCACCCGCGTGGAACCTTTCGTGCGTTTTCTAGGCTTCGTTCCACTCGACACACTGAAGGTCTTCTATCGTGCCGCCACGCTTTTTGCTTTTCCGTCGCTGCACGAAGGCTTTGGCCTCGCGCCGCTGGAGGCGATGGCTTGCGGCACTCCCGTGGTGGCCTCGGATGTTCCCGCCCTGGTGGAAGCCGTGGGCGATGCGGCTGAATTAGTCACGCCCGATAACTTGTTCGACGTAGCACGCGGATTGCGATCCGTTCTGCTCGATGAAAACCGGCGGCGCGAGCTGTCCTATAACGGGCGCGCGCGCGCGCAACGATTCGACTGGGACGATACTGCCCGTTCGGTTCTCGATGTCTATCGCGAGATTACCGTCGGGAAATAAGCGTTACATAATTCCAAAATATTATTTGACTTATTAGGGTACCGGAATTACTATTACCGTACACCTGTGAGTACGACTGGAATATACCTTCGTGGAAAGGAATTTGAAATATGGAGTGGACGCGGTCAGAGACACTCACTCTGGCCATGCCTCAGTGCACGCAATGCCGTGGATCGGGATTGCGTCTAGCAAGAAAGGGTGTGTTGACACCATGCAACTGCGTGCTGCGCGGAATTTTCCGGATCTGCTATGACCGGTTCGTTAAGTGTGTAACCCAGGAGCGGCACGTTAGCCGCATCTCGCTGGAGCCCCATGCGGGACGCCAGCGGGCCAATACCTGGGGCAGGAAAGATGAGGAATATATCGCGGATTTCTCTCTGGTCTCACGACGAGCGTTGAGTGAAGAAGAGTACCGGCTCTTCCGGTATCACTTCCTGCTGGGAGCAGACTGGAAGCTCTGTACGCGCAAGCTGGGCGTCGATCGCGGAAACTTTTTTCATAGCGTTTACCGCATCGAACAAAAGCTAGGTCGAATGTTCCGGGAGCTGGAGCCGTATCCCCTGTTTCCTTTGGACGATTATTTCCACGGACCTTCGCGTATGGTTGCGGCCTTCAGCGCAACTGCGCATCGGGATGCCGCGCTGCATCCCCGCTTACCTCCGATCGGTAAGACGGCGTGAATTAAAGAAACGCTGCATCAAGTCAGCGCATTCTGGACCCAGCACGCCCTCTACGATGTGGACGCGATGATTTAAAACATCGGCGTCCGCCAGTCGAAATTTGCTGCGGACTCCGCCGAAGCGGAGATCGCGTGCGCCGAACACCAAACGGTATACACGCGCCGAGACTAACGCGCCTGCGCACATCACGCAGGGCTCCAGCGTCGCGTACATTGTGGCGCCCTCCAACCGGTAGTTGCCGGTCGCGGCGGCCGCCTCGCGCAGAGCCAGAATTTCTGCGTGCGCAGTCGGATCGTTGCGCGCTATGGGTGAATTTCGGCCCCGTCCTATGATGCGGCCGTCGAGAACTACCACAGCGCCGACCGGGACCTCCCCCCCGCGTTCGGCATCCTTCGCCAACTCCAGCGCTTCTCGAAGAAATTGCTCGTCCTCGGGCAAGTTACACCGGTACGCCTTCGACGATAAATTGGATCCCAGGCGTCGGGATGATGCGTTCCAGCCGGAAACCGGAAGCCGTAAACAATTCGCGGAACTCCTGTTCAGTTCGCTCCATTCCACCGGGAAGCACAAGCATCTCCAGGTCCATGAGTTTGGAAACGCCCGGCTCATTGCGACCCGGCACTACCTGGTCCACCACCAGCAGCTTCCCGTCGGGGCGGATCCCTTTTCGGCAATGGCTGAGAATCTTGATGCACTCCGGCTCGTACCAATCGTGAATGATGTACTTCATGATGTACGCATCCGCTCCCGAGGGGATCGATTCAAAGAAGCTTCCGGCTTCTAGCGTGGACCGATCCGCGAAGCGCTCGAGGATACCCGTCTTCGTCGCACCTTCTATCACGTGCGGCATGTCAAACAACGTTCCGCGAAGACGGGGCGCGCAGTCGAGAATGGCGGCCAGCAGCGTGCCGTGGCCGCCGGCCACATCTACAATGTATTCGAACTGCGAGAAATCGTAGCTATGCACCACCGCGACGGCATCGCCCTGGGACATATCCGTCATCGCATTATTGAAATTTATGGTTTTCTCGGGATGCTGAGCCATCCAATCGAACATCGGCATACCGTTCAGCTTGTACGACGCCGGTTTGCCTGTTTCGACGCACCACGGCAGTTGCTCCCACGAGCGGATGTGCCAGTCGTCCGTCAGCATCATCGCCATGTTCCGCACACAAGGCTTGGCATTCGACCGCAGGGGATCGGAAAGAGGAGTTTGCGCGAACCGCCCGTCCTCCAGTTCCGTGAACACGCCGACACTCGCGTTGGCGCGGAGCAACCTGTACAGAGGACGCTCCTGGGTCCCGGTAAGCGCGGCCAGTTCCTTCGGGCTCTTAGGTCCGGATTCCAGATGGTCGGCAAGGCCGAAATGAGCGGCTGCAGAAATCGCGTTCGAGACCCATTTTCCCAGGAGCATTTGCAGCAAAGCCGCGTGCGGCGGAGGAGTTTGCGCTAGCTGTGTCATCCGTTTGATTATACGAACGCTACGGCTCAAACAGCGGAATCTGCCGATCGCGGGGCCACAGTTCCGGCTCCCGGTCCTCACCGGCACGATTGAGTCCGTGCCGATTTCTTGCGTGCTCGACGCGTTCCTGAATCATTTCCGGATACGAACCGCGCAGGTAAGCCGCTCGATCATAGCGCTCGCGATACTTGCGCACCAGTTCGGGGAAACGCTCTTCAAGGAACGGAAGGAATACCTGATATGCGCAAGGCTTGAGGAAAAGGACGTTCGACCAAAACGTGGCCGCTCCAGCCGCCGCTGCCGCGCTGGCTAAGGCATCCAGACTCGATTCACTGTCATTGATCAGCGGCATGACGGGCGCGCAACCCACCACAACTCGTAGCCCGGCATCCACCAGCGTCTTCACGGCCGCCAGACGCAGATCCGGGCGTGGCGCCATCGGCTCCAGCAGGCGCGCGAGTTCCACATCCACAGTGGTCACGGTCATCGAAACCCTCAGATAGTGCCGCCGCGAGATTTCTTTCAGCAAGTCCACGTCGCGCGCGATCAAGTCGGACTTGGTCGTGATTCCCAGGTGAAAGCCAGCTATGCTGGCGAATACTTCGAGCATCTTACGGGTCACGCCGTAGCGCCGCTCGGCTGGTTGGTAGGGATCGGTAGCGGTCCCGAGTGCGATCGTCTCGCCCAGTGGCAGCGCGCTCAACTCTTCGCGAAAGCGGGATGTGTTGAACGCCTTGGCATAAATCTTGCGCTCGAACTCCTGCGGATCGCGCATCTCCATGAACTCATGCGTGTAGCGGGCATAACAATACTTGCAGCCGAACTCGCAGCCCCGGTAAGGGTTGATGGTCCAGCGGAAAGGAACACGCGAGCTGTCGCAACGGGCTAAATACGAACGGGCGGCGAGCTCGAAATATTGCACGCGCCGCTTGGGTTCGAGACACGGCGCTTCGGCGGCCATGCGGGCGATACCAATCAGCTTCGATACTTCCCGCGGCACTCCTCTATATTCGCCTTTTGTTCGCCCGCTGTCAACTGGCGTTTACGCCGGATAATTTCCAGCGATGTAGTTGTGCAGATGCTTGATCGTCTGCTGCTGGGAATCAATGACCCAGTTCACCAGATCCCCGATCGAAAGCATCCCTATAACGTTGTCTCCTTCGAGCACCGGCAGGTGGCGAACGCGGCGATTGGTCATGATCCGCATTGCATCCGCCACCGTTTTTTCGGGTGTGACGAACAGAGCGGGCGTGGTCATGATTTCGCACACGCGGGTCTCTTGCGAGCTGCGGCCTTTGAGGATCACCTTCCGAGCGTAGTCGCGCTCGGATACGATGCCGGCAAGCTGTCCTCCGATCAGAACCACCAGGCAGCCAACCTGGCGTTCCGACATGATCTCGATGGCGTGGTAAACGGTTTCATCCGGCGTAACGGACCAGACTTGATTCCTGCCCTTCATACGGAGCAGGGCGCGCACCGGTTCGTCGAAACGGGACGCATGTTCTTGAAGCGCGGGGGCGGATTGCATAGGAACCTCCCGCCAGAATCATCCGCCCCGCTTTCGACGGAGTCAAGGGGGAACCCAGCGAAGCGACTAGTTGCTATATACTGGCTCTTCTCTGCAGGGAGACGGAGACAATGACGAAGAAATGTTTTGCGGCGCTGGCGCTGCTCCTGGGATGTTCGTGGATTGCATCGCCCTGGCAAAGCGGTGCGCGTGACGCGAAGACGGTGATCGCCGATGCTACGAAAGCCCTGGGCGCCGAGAATCTCAAGAGTATCGAGTACTCCGGTTCAGGCTACGATTTCACGCTGGGCCAAGCCCCGAATCCCAGTTCGCCGTGGCCCAAGTTCATCGACAAGACCTACACGCGGCTGATCAGCCTGGACCCCGTGGCGTCACGGATGCAGCGCGTGCGCATGCAAGGCGAAAATCCTCCGCGCGGCGGCGGCCAGCAGCCGGTGGTGGGGGAACAACAGCAAAATCAGGTGGTGGCGCCTGGTTCTCCGCAAGCCGCGACCCTGATGGATGACCTGATGATGTCGGTACCCTACGCGTTCCTCAAGGCGGCTTCGGCCGCTTCCGACACCAAAGTGTCGTCGAAGACCGTCGGCGGCAAGAAGTACACCGTACTAACGTTCACCGCGCTCAACAAAGCTCCGGCCAGCGGCTATCTGAACAGTCAGGGCGTCCTCGAGCGTGTGGAAACCAAGATCGACAACAACGTGCTGGGCGATATTCCGTTCGAGACAACGTTTGAGGGTTATAAGGATTTCAGTGGCGTCAAATTTCCGACCCACATTGTTCAGAAGCAGGGCGCCTATCCGGTCCTGGACCTCACCCTCACGGATGTAAAGCCGAACGCGCCAGTTAGTTTCGAGCAGCAAGCCAAAGGGAAAGGCAGGGGCGGAGCTCCGCCAGCTCCGGGAGCGGCGCCCGCGGCCGCGACCTCCGAAAAGCTCGGTGACGGCGTATACCTGATTCTCGGGGGCTACGCGGCCATCGCGGTAGACATGACGGATCACATCGTGATCATCGAAGGTCCGCAGAGCGATCAACGCGCCGGCGCGATCATCGCCGAAGCCAAGCGGCTCATTCCCAACAAACCGATCCGCTACGTGGTGAACACTCACTCGCATTTCGATCACGCCGGTGGCCTGCGGGCGTTCGTGGCCGAGGGAGCGACCGTCATCACGCAGGAAATCAACAAGCCGTACTACCAGAAGATCTGGGCGAATCCTCATACTCTCAGCCCCGACAACCTGGCCAAGAATCCGAAGAAACCCGTCTTCAAAACGGTGAAGGACAAGATGGTCCTGAGCGACGGCACGCACACCATCGAGCTGTATCACCAGACCGGCTACCTGCATCACGACGGCATGCTGCTGGTATACCTGCCCAAGGAAAAGGTTCTGCTCGAAGCCGACGGCTTCAATCCGCCACCGCAGCCGGTGACGCAGACGCCGGCCACCATCAGCCCATACAATCAGAGCCTGGTGGCCAATATCGAGCGGCTGAAACTGGATGTGCAGCGCATTATTCCGGTCCATTTGCCGGCCGATAACCGCAAAATCACCATGCAGGAACTGCTGAAGACCATTGGAAAGGGGTAACAGCATGAAGCGCAATCTATACGTAGGTTTGGCGTTCCTAGGAACATTCGGCGGCCTGTGGATTGGGTCAGAGGTTCTCGCTAAGCGCGCCGCCGCCGCGACCACCATGGCCCCGCGGTTCGAAGTCGACCCCATGTGGCCCAAGCCTCTGCCCAATCACTGGATTCTGGGCCAGACCATCGGCGTTTCGGTGGACGCACAGGATCATGTCTGGATCATCCACCGTGCCGGATCGCTCGAAGCTGGCGAGGTGCATGCTACTACCAACCCGCCAACGGCAAAGTGCTGCGCGCCTGCGCCGCCTGTGCTCGAATTCGATCCCGTCGGGAATCTGGTCAACTCCTGGGGTGGCAAAGGCCAGGGCTACGATTGGCCGGATTCGAACCACGGCATCACCATCGATTACAAGGGCAATGTCTGGATCGGCGGCAACGGCCGCGGCGGCGGGCAGCTTGCAACAGCTAATGAGGGCCAGGTCGGCGGCGTGCAGCCATTCAACGACAATATGGTCCTGAAGTTCACCAAAGCCGGAAAGTTCCTCATGCAGATCGGCAAGCCCGGCAAGAGCAAGGGTAGCAACGATACAGAGAATCTGCGGCTCCCAGCTAAGACTTACGTCGATCCGCAGACCAATGAATTGTTCGTTGCCGACGGCTACGGCAATCATCGCGTCATCGTATTCGATGCCGAGACCGGCAAGTACAAGCGCCATTGGGGCGCCTACGGAAAAATGCCGAACGACGTCGATCAGGGGCCGTACAAGCCGAACGATCCCCCGGCTCCGCAGTTCCGGAATCCGGTGCATTGCGCCGAGATCTCGGTGGATCGGCTGCTATATGTCTGCGACCGCGCGAACGATCGTATCCAGGTGTTCAAACCGGACGGCAGCTTCGTCAAGGAAATGTTCATCGAGAAAAACACCTTGGGATCGGGGTCGGTGTGGGACATCGCGTTCTCCAAGGACGCCGCACAAAAGTACATCTACCTGGCGGATGGCGAGAACGATCAGGTCCACATCCTAGATCGGCAGTCTCTGCAGGTGTTAACCAGTTTTGGCGACGGCGGCCGGCAGCCAGGCGAATTCTACGGCGTCCACAGCATCGCGGTGGATTCCAAGGGCAATATCTATACCACGGAGACCTATCGTGGCCAGCGCGTGCAGAAATTCACGTACAAGGGCTTGGCGGCGCTCGATAAAGAGAACCAGGGCGTGGTGTGGCCCAAGAAGTAGGAGGCAGTCCATGGCGAAGAAACTAATTTTTGGGATGGTGGTTGCGTTGTTCGTCCTTTCGGCACAACAGCCGACCTGCAACAAATGCAACGCGAGCTATGTGAGCAACGAAGAAATCCAGTCCTATCTGAAGCGCGCCCAAGATAACGGCCTCACTGATCAGCAGACTCGCGCGGTGAGTATCGGCAAAGCTAACATCGGGATCGGGGTGGTGTATCGCGGCAAGCTGGATAAACCCGCGCCGGATTCGGTCGCCGAGCATGATCTGGTGAGCGAGGTTTATCACGTAATCGATGGATCGGCCACTCTGGTCACCGGTCCCGACATTGCCGACATGAAACGGCGTCCGGCTGATCTGCAAACCGTCCGCGAGTTCAACGGCCCGGGCAACGGCGGATCGACGATTCGTAACGGGGTGGAGCATCACCTCAAGGCCGGCGATGTGATCGTAATTCCGGCGGGGACCGGCCACTGGTTTACGAAGATCGACGATCACATCCGCTACGTGATGGTGCGGATCGATCCGGATAAGGTGCTGCCATTGAAGGATGAGGCCGCATCTCAGACGTATCTGAAGAGTCCGGTGACCAACGGAAAAGGTAAGACCAAAGGAAACTAGCCGCGGCTGTTCCTATAAACCATCGCCGCCAGCCCCAGAAAACTGATCGCGATTCCGGCGACGGCATCGGCCGCATAGTGGTACCGCCCATAGACTGTGGCCACGGCCACGCAAAGCCCATAGACCGCCATGGTCCATCCAATCCAGCGCCGCTCCGGAATGGTTTCGAGCAAGCCCCAAGCCGCGGACAGAGCCGAGGAGACATGGGCGCTCGGAAACACGCTCGAATGGATATCGTAGTGGCTCGCAATCCAAAGATTTACGCGGCGAAAGAAAGTGACGAAATGAGGCAGATTCTCGCCGGGAAAGGCAACCCGGGGCGAGTCTGATAAGAAATACGGGAACAGCGCATACGCGCCGAGCGTGCCCACCAGGTAGGCTAGCCGGAACTGATTGACCCGGTCGCGGTGGCGGTTCGCGATCAATGCCCATAGCGCTACAGGAGCCACCAGGTACACCAGCATGTAGCACAATTCCAAGAACATCGGCATCAGGTGGCCGGCGCTCTCCACTGCCGCACTCAATCCGTAGCGGTCAAACAGTGTACGGTCCCAGACGATCAAGGTTTGCTCCCAGTGAGGATTGCGAACTAACGGGGTAAACCAATCCATTTCCCAAAAGGCAGCCAGGGTAAGCGGAAGAGGAAGCAGATCTCGAAGCCACGATTCCCCACGGGCAAGCCTCAGCACCAGGGCGGCTACCACGATCGCAACCAGGCACGGCCTCCAGGCAGAAACGAAGAACGGCGAAACACAGGCCACGTAGGCGAAATATATGAGAAGGAACCACTCGGACGAGCGGAGTCGCGGCACGTTCTTCTATTGTGCGGTATTCGGGCTGCCTCTTTTATGCGATACGGCGGATAACGGTAAGCGGCAGTGTCACGATTGCCCAAACCAGGTGCAGCGCTCCGCCGACCGCGATTCCGACAAGGCGGAACGGCAGCAGAATCAACCAGACGATCGGGTAGAGGAACAGCGCAGCCAGGGCCAGCGGCCAGCACAGCACGAATAAGACGCACCACAGCAGGAAAGTGAACATCTCATCCTCAGATACGCACCCCGTCGAAAAAAGTTCCCTACTGAACGGCGTCGGCAGCGTGGAAGGAACTGCGCACCAAAGGTCCGCTTTCCACGTGCCGGAAGCCCATCTCGTACCCCAACCGCTTCAGTTCGGCGAATTCCTCCACCGGAACGTAGCGGATGATCGGCAGGTGCTTGACTGACGGCCGCAAATATTGTCCCAGCGTGAGAATGTCGACATGTGCCGTCCGCAGATCGCGCATCACGGAAGCTACTTCGTCGAGGGTTTCGCCCAGTCCCAGCATCAAACCGGATTTTGTAGGAGTGCCGGGGATCGCTGTCTTCACATACGCCAGCATGTCGAGCGACCGCTCATAGCGCGCGCCCAGACGAACCTGGCAATAAAGTCGCGGAACCGTCTCGGTGTTGTGGTTCAGAATATCGGGCGACGCCTCGAGTACGGTATCCATGGCGGCATGCGAGCCTTGAAAATCCGGCACCAGCACTTCGACTCCGCAGCCTGGAACACGTTCCCGGATCGCACGAATGGTCGACGCGAACAGTTCCGCGCCGCCGTCCTTGCGATCGTCACGATTCACGCTGGTGATGACGGCGAACTTCAACCCAAGGGCCGCGCAGGCTTCGGCCACCCGGCGAGGTTCATCATAATCCACCGCCAACGGTCCGCCCTTCTGCACGGCGCAAAATCCGCAGCGGCGGGTGCAGACGTTTCCCAGGATCATGAAAGTCGCGGTGCGGCGATTCCAGCAATCGCCGATGTTGGGGCAGGCTGCACTTTCGCAAACGGTGTGGAGTTGGAGGTCCTGTACTAATTGTTTGAGCTGCCGATAGTTATCGCCCACAGGAGCAGGGGCTCGAAGCCACTCGGGCCGTTGCCTCTTAGGTTCAATGGTTACCAGCACTCACTTTATGCTAACAACTCCGCGATTCGGGTCTCCAAAATCCGCGACTCCGAGAAGTTTTCGGCCCGCCGGAAGAATTCGGGAGCCATCTCGTAGGCGCGGCGCGGGATGAAACCGATGATCTCGCCCGCCATGGCCTCGGTCCCTAGCTCGCGCGCGGCTTGTGAAATCGCGTCATAGATGCCCTCCAGCGGGGTTTCGGCGAAATTAGTCAGGTTCATCGAAACCTGGGCGCGATCGCGCGAAGCCAGGTAAATCCCCATGGCCTTCACATAAGGAAACCCGCCCGAAGACGCTCGAATCTTGCGGGCGATCGCCTGCGCAATAGCGGCATCGGGCGTCGCCAGCAGCACATTGTAGGCAATCAGAAAGCCGCGTGCTCCGACCACCGAGGCGCCCGCCGTAGAATGCGCCGCGACGGTGCCAATGTCGGGCGGGGCTCCATCAAACTCCTTACGTCGTACTAATTCCAGTCGCTTGCGCTCCGGTCTGCGAGCGGCGCGTTCATAAAAATAGACGGGCACCCCAAAGCGCCGCCAGATCTCTTCGCCCGCACGATGCGCCCCGGCGACAGCATCGTCCATCGTTGAGCCATCCAGGGGAACAAACGGAATCACATCGGCCGCACCCACACGAGGATGAACGCCGCGATGGGTCGAGAGATCGATCAGCTCCGCGGCCTTCCCCGCCCCGCGAACCGCAGCCTCGACAACCGCGTCAGGAGTCCCGGCGAAGGTCATCACGCTCCGGTTATGATCGGCATCCGCCTCCGCTCCCAGCAGGAGCACGCCGGGGGTCTTCGCAATCGCATCCGCGATCGCCACGACGACGGTGGAATCACGCCCTTCGGAAAAGTTTGGGACACATTCGATCACTGTCTTACGATAAAGAGTGCCCACGCCCGGACGCAAGAAGACCTTGCGAAAGAAAACTTTGGATCGTGTGATCTCCCAAGCCGGTGTAGGCTCGCGCAAAGAAGCCCGGCAGTGGATCGGCGCGGGGCGTGTAGCCGTGGATGGCAAGAAGATCCAGACACCAGACGAATGGGTCGATCCGGAACGTCAACTCGTGACGCTCGACGGTAAGCCGCTGCGCGCCGCCAAGAAGATCTATTTACTGCTCTACAAACCCAAGGGCTACGTAACCACCTACAAAGATCCCGACGGCCGTCCGACGGTTTACGATCTGCTCAAGGACTTTCCCGAAAAGGTCTTTTCCGCGGGTCGCCTGGACCTGGATTCGACCGGCTTACTGATCTTCACCAACGACGGAGAGTTTGCCGATCGCATCACCAGCCCGGAGTCGCATGTGCCGAAGACTTACCTGGTCAAGGCTTCGCTGCTGCTCACCGACGATCAGCTCGATCAGCTACGACGCGGCGTGGCCTTGGCCGACGGCCCCACTCGGCCGGCCAAAGTGAACCGCATCCGCGATTCAGGCCGCTTTACGTTTTTCGAGATCACCATTACCGAAGGGCGCAATCGCCAGGTTCGGCGGATGGTGGAAACGCTGGGCGCCAAAGTTCTGAAGTTGGTCCGGACAGAAATCGGATCGATTCGGATCGGAGAATTGCAGATTGGGAAATATCGCCCACTGACTGAACGGGAAATTCGCGAGCTTACTTAGCTCTTGCGGGTTGTGGGCAACGGTTCCAGTTCGCCGGCGTCTTGCTCGTGGCGCCCCGGCAACGCGGAGAAGACGTGCGGCAATTCCAACCCGCCGCCTCGCCCATGCCGGTTGAGCATTATCGAACTGGCGTGCAAGATTACGCCTAGCCCGATCCAAACCTGCCAGTGAGAAAATGTGCCCGTGATGTCGAACTGGCCAGCCAGACCGAGGTCTGATGCAAGGCGCCAAAATCCGAGCGAGTAGGCCATCAGCGAAGCAGGAACCAGCAGAGCTCCAAGAGCTGCCGATACCTCACGGTTGGAACCTCTCCCAGGCTGCAGCGGGCGGCCCTGCGGAAAACGGATCTTGAGAATCATACTCTATACGCCCACTGATTCATTTTATCAGGGAAAAGTTTCAGATATCGACGTTGAAACCACCTCGCGGCCCAACTCAGCGCCCGATTTTTCCTAGTACTTATCTCGCTCGAACTTCTTTTCGAGCTTCTTCAATTTTTCGAAGACGCGTTCCGTTTTGTGGAGTTGGTGAGTCTAACATCCAAATATCGGCATGTTCCGCCGAATAGGTGACGTCCCACCGAAGGTGGCGGAGTGCTAGAATCCATACACTGAACGGGGGCGAAGGAGAAGTGATGCGGCTCTGGACGAACCGGTCGAAATGCAACCAAGGGTTGGCCATAGGCCTGGTCTTTTCCGCCATGTGCGCAGCCGGCCAGGACTTGGCAACGCAGGCATGGCGCTTGGAAAGCGGCGGCGACGGCGAACAGGCGCTCGCGAGCCTGAGGAAGGCTGCCACTAGCACTCCGAACGATCCGGGAGCGGTGCGAGCCTACGCTGAATTTCTAGAGAGGCATCACGATCCAGCGGCCCGCGAAGCCTATGGCCGGCTCAGCCAACTGCTGCAACGAACCGGAGCCCCTGCCGAGCAGCGCGCCGCAGTGGCGCAACGCTTGGCGGTTTTGGACCTTCTGGCTGGAGACCGGGAGGCTGCCGCGCGCCATTTGCAGGATTACAACGCAGCCGGCGGTAAGGATCTGGCGCTCCCAGCCATTCGGACGGCCGCACCCCCCAATTACATTGAAATACCCGGACCGCTTCGTTCCTTCGCCCGAATGGCCGCGCTTTCGCCGGATCTCTCTCCAAGCGACGTGCTCCCCGCACTGGCTCGGAACATCATCACGAACGGGTACCGGGCTACGACTGCCAATGAGGCGTTGGAGCAGACCGAATACCTCAAGTTGGTGATTCGGTATCTCTCGCAAGCCCGTGAACTAGAAAGGCTTGCCGGACCGAGCAAGATTCTCCGAATTGACATGTGCGAATCGCCGGCCACCGCTGACCTGCTGCGCTTGATCGGGTATCGAATGCGCGGCGGTTGCGGATCCGACCTGGTGCTTGAGACGGTGAACGCATCGCGCGCGTTTCTCACTACCGACTCGGGATTCCCGCTGGCTGACCTGGAGCAGGCGCTGCGTACCAACCAGCCGTTCACGCTCGACTATCATCCGGCCCGCATCCCAATCCTCTACGCGGTTGATTATTGGCAGGCGGTGGCGAAGGACAAGGCTCCCGATAAAACGCAGGATAAGAGTTCGATTGAGTTTATCGACTACATCCTGGGCGACCCCTCGTTGTGCCGCCTGTATGTAGCCCTGTCCAAGCTGGATACGGAGACGGCCGAGCAACTCCGGCAGGCCCTTCCAGCAGCGCGCCTTAAAATCTATGCGCACGTCCTCGATTTCTTCGGTGGGATGTTCCAGATCCGCGACGGGAGAGCCGTGGTTCCAGGCGGTGCACGCAGCGAGAAGGAATGGACCGATCTCAACGGCGGCGTTAGTCCCGACAAAGGCGCGGCATTCTTCGAACGCCTGATTGCCCGCGAAGATGGTTGGCTGGCCAGCTACTTCGATTCTCTGGCGCGCATCGAAGGCCCGGTAAAGGATTACTTGACCGAACCCGAACGCCTGAAGCGATTCTATGCGGCCATTCGCGGCAAGGTGACCAGCCCTGGTCCGGCGCGGCCGGTATTCCGTTCGAACACCGACATGCTGCTGCTGACCACGCGATTACGCTTGGATCCGGATGGTAAACCCCATCTTCCGGGCGGCCTGGAGATCTGGAAGCGGCTTTTCGCCGAGCACCCCGAGGGCAAATACGACGCCAAGCTGACACGGGCCGCTCCGCAATGGAAGGACGCCGACGATGTGCTTGAAGCGCTCTTCGGCCTAAGCCGCAAGACGGCCGAAAATGAACCGCTGAAGATTTTCATGGCGCTGACCGACATCGACCGTCGGCGAAGCAAGCCGCTGGAGGCGTCGACGATGGACAAATTGGCGCGCAACTACCGGACGCTGTCGGCGCAATATCCGCTGTTCGCAGAATTTCCCACGCTGACGGATTCGACCGTATTGGCGTATCTCGACACCACGCGCGCCATCAACGAAATCCGCAACCAGGGTCTGCGCGGCGATGCGGCCGGTACGGCGCAAGCCTTGGTGGGGCTGTGGCAGATCTTCGTGCGCCAGCAGAGTATTCCCCGCACTGCGGCGGATGCAACTCTAGCCAAGCTCCTGGGGCCGTTCGCGCAAATCCGCAGCGACAAGGATGTTTTCGACGCAGGCCGGGGCGGCGTCCGAACGCTGCTGCAGGCAACTCAGTCTCCAACCGGAGTTTCGGCGCAAGACCGCATGTTGGATCTGCTGGCCGGAGGGGCTCCTGAGGTAGCCTCCGGTACCCATCAACAGATGGTGGAGGACTTGATCCGGATCTTCGAAGCCCAGCGACTGGTTTCGCTCAGCACGATCTTCGATCTGGCGGACAACCTGGACAGCGTCAGCAAAGGACAGCCGCTGAACACCGCGCTCACCGGACGCTTGGCCACCCGCATCTCCGAGATTCAACTGCCGCGCAACTCCCTGAGCAGTCCCGAACGATCCACGCTG
>Ga0157369_10004981_pt1 | contig 15561 bp, 10 predicted proteins | sample C25metaG_FD_113461 | JGI IMG/M metagenome (GOLD analysis project Ga0157369, IMG submission 113461) | Corn rhizosphere microbial communities from Kellogg Biological Station, Michigan, USA - C2-5 metaG | ecosystem: Host-associated > Plants > Roots > Rhizosphere > Soil | place: USA: Michigan... | reverse complement strand
GTGCACCATCTTCGAGCCGGCGTCCTGGTGCTGGCCCTCGCCCGCGAAGGCGACCGAGAGCGTCTCACCCTTGGCGTGCTCGCCGACCAGCCACACGGCGGGGTACTTCATGGTGACCTTGGAGCCGATGTTGCCATCGATCCACTCCATGGTCGCGCCCTCATGTGCGACCGCCCGCTTGGTGACCAGGTTGTAGACGTTGTTCGACCAGTTCTGGATGGTCGTATAGCGGCAGCGCGCGTTCTTCTTCACCACGATTTCGACGACCGCGCTGTGCAGCGAGTCGGACGAGTAGACCGGCGCGGTACAGCCTTCGACGTAGTGCACGTAGCTGCCTTCGTCGACGATGATGAGCGTGCGCTCGAACTGGCCCATGTTCTCGGTGTTGATGCGGAAGTAGGCCTGCAGCGGGATCTCGACGTGAATGCCCGGCGGCACGTAGATGAACGAGCCGCCCGACCAGGTGGCGGTGTTGAGCGCGGCGAACTTGTTGTCGCCGGCTGGGATGACCGAGCCGAAGTACTCCTTGAACAGGTCTTCGTACTCGCGCAGACCGCTGTCTGTGTCGACGAAGATGACGCCCTGGGCCCCGAGGTCTTCGCGGATCTTGTGGTAGACCACTTCGCTCTCGTACTGCGCGGCGACGCCTGCGATCATTGCCTGCTTTTCGGCCTCGGGGATGCCGAGCCGGTCGTAGGTGTTCTTGATGTCGGCGGGCAGGTCGTCCCAGCTGGTGGCCTGCTTCTCGGTCGACCGCACGAAGTACTTGATGTTGTCGAAGTCGATGTCCGACAGGTCGGCGCCCCACAGCGGCATCGGCTTCTTGTCGAAGATGCGCAGCGCCTTGAGCCGCCGCTCGAGCATCCACGCCGGCTCGTCCTTCTTCGCCGAGATGTCGCGGACGACGTCCTCGTTCAGCCCACGTTTCGCCGCAGCGCCGGCTGCATCGGAGTCGGCCCAGCCGAACCGGTAGCGACCCAGCTGGTCGAGTTCGGGGCGCTCGAGAGTGGTCACGACGTGGCCTCCATAGTGGTTTGAGCGGGTGCTGCAGGAGCTTGTGGATGTAACGGAATGTGCGTGGTGCAGACACCGTCGCCATGGGCGATGGTCGCCAGCCGCTGCACGTGCGTGCCGAGCAGCCGGCCGAACGCTTCTGTCTCGGCCTCGCACAGCTGCGGAAAGTCGGCGGCAACGTGGGCGACCGGGCAATGGTGCTGGCACACCTGCACGCCAGCACCGGCCTGCTCGGCGGAAGCGGCGTAGCCGTCGGCACTGAGCGCGGCGGCCAGCGCGGCAGGGCGGTTCTCGGGCGCGACATCGGCGAGCATGGCGCGATACCGAGCTTCGACCGGGGCGAGCCGGCGATGCGCGAACTCGGCGAGAGCCGTGTCACCACCGGTATCGCGCAGGTAGCCGAGCGCTGCGACGGCAAGATCGTCGTACGCGTGCGGGAAAGCCTCACGTCCGTCGTCCGTCAAAGCGAACAACTTGGCCGGCCGCCCGCGCCCGCGCGACTTGCCACGAACCTTGCGCTCGGGCGTCTCGCAAACGTGCCCGGCTGCGATCAGCGCATCGAGATGACGGCGGACGGCGGCGGGGGTGAGCCCGAACCGCGCGCTCAGCGCGACCGCGCTCTGGGGCCCGTGCTCATAGAGCGCCCGGGCGACCCGATCGCGGGTGCGCGCGTCGTCACGCGTGCACTCGTCGAAGGCTGCCGGGGTGGCGGAAGCCGAGCCGGTTTTCACAACGACAATGTTACCTATTTCCCGCCCGCCTATGCAGCCGGGGTTGCCTCGAGTGCCAGGCGCTGTTCACCGCTGGGCAGGGATGGCGCCGACACGCCGATGATCTCGACGCAAATTTGCCCAATGATCAAGGAGCCCTGGCGAGTCCACGCGCCCACGCCGTCCAACGTACGATCGGCTTGCGATGTCAGCGCCACCCGAGTCACAGACGGCCACTACGCACGCTCCCGTGAGCGTCCGGGCGTCCGGTGACCGTTGGCGGCCGTCGCCGCCGACCGTGCAGAAGCTGGCTCTCGCGGCGCTGATCGCGAACATCGCGATCGTGGCAAGCGGCGGGCTCGTGCGGCTGACCGACTCCGGGCTGGGTTGCCCGTCGTGGCCGAACTGCGCCGGATCCTCGGTTGTGCCGACCCGGCAGCTGTCGTGGCACAAGTACGTCGAGTTCGGCAATCGGCTCTTCACCTACGTCGTGCTGGCCGCGGCGATCGCTGCGCTCGTCGGGGTCTTGCGCGAGCGACCCCGGCGCCGTGAGCTTCGAGTTTGGGCGTGGCTGGTCTTCCTCGGCGTGCCCGCGCAGGCCGTGATGGGCGGAATCACCGTGCTCACCGACCTCAATCCGTGGGCGGTGGCCGCGCATTTCGTCCTGTCGATGCTGCTGGTAGGCGCGGCGACCGTCTTGTGGTGGCGTGCGCGCACCCCCGCCGTGACCGCCGTGACCGCCGTGACCGCCGTGACCGCTGCGACCGCTGCGACCGCGGTGGCCGCATCGGCTGTGCACCCGTTGCTGCGACGGCTGGCGTGGGCCGTCTGGGCGGTCACCTATGCCGTCTTCTGCGTCGGCACGATCGTGACCGGCAGCGGGCCGCATGCCGGTGATCCGTCAGCCCGCCGCATCGCCATCAAGCCGGCGTCGATCGCCCAACTGCACGCCGATCTGGTGATGCTCCTGGTCGGATTGGCGCTGGCGCTCGCAGTAGCAGTGACCGCGAGCGGCGCCGGGCACGCAGTCCGGACGACGACCCGAGTGCTGATCGGCGCGCTGGCCTTCCAGGCCGCAGTCGGATTTGCGCAGTATTTCGACAAGCTGCCGATCGGGCTGGTCGAGTTGCACCTCTTCGGGTCGGCGGTGATCGCGGCGGCAGCAACCGCCGTCGTCGTCTCCATCACGCGTGATGAGAGCGCACCCATCATCAAACGTTGAACCGCGCAACGAATCGGTCGCGCAGCGCGCTCGCGAGGTTACGCCTAGGTAACAGATACATTCCGAACCGTCCTAGAGCCGTGGACCCTCTTACGGCGAGGGCCCGTCCTGCATATGTTGTGCCGCACAACAACGGGCCGTCCTGCGGGGCACAAGCTCCGCGCCCGAGAACCAAAGGGGACCTGCATGAACAAGACTGCGATCCGGCTCGCGGCTGTTGCCGCCGTTGCCGGCCTCGGCATTGCCGGGTGCAGCAGCAGCAAGAAGACCGGTTCGGGTACCTCGAGTTCGCCCGCCGCGTCGACCCCGGCCTCGACCGGTGGCAGCACCAGCGCGGCACCGTCGTCGAGCAGCGGTGGTGGTACGGCGAGCGGCACCGTGGGTGTGATCCTCCCCGACACCCAGTCGTCGACCCGTTGGGAGACGGCCGACCGTCCGGCGCTGCAGAAGGCGTTCCAGGACGCCGGCATCAAGGCCGACATCCAGAACGCGCTCGGTGACAAGACCAAGTTCCAGAGCATCGCGCAGGGCATGATCCAGGAGAAGGTCAAGGTCCTGATCATCACCGACATCGACCCCTCGACCTCGATCACCGTCGAGCAGCAGGCGAAGGACGCCGGCATCCCGGTCATCGACTACGACCGCCTCGTTCTCGGTGGTAGCGCCGCCTACTACGCCTCGTACGACGGCGTCACGGTCGGCCAGGAGCAGGGCCAGTGCCTCTCCGACGCGATGACCAAGATCGGCAAGCCGACCGGCCAGGTGATCTGGATCGACGGCTCCCCGACCGACAACAACGCCACGCTGTTCGGCCAGGGCGCGCACGAGGTGCTCGACAAGACCCAGCTGAAGAACGTCGGCGAGCAGAAGATCCCGAACTGGGACAACGCTCAGGCCGGTACCACGTTCCAGCAGCTGCTCACCGCTAACGGCGGCAAGGTCGACGGCGTTTACGTCATGAACGACGGTATGGCGCAGTCGGTCATCACGGTCCTCAAGACCAACGGCCTCAACGGCAAGGTGCCGGTGACCGGCCAGGACGCCACGAAGGAAGGCCTGCAGAGCATCCTGCGCGGCGACCAGACCTGCACCATCTACAAGGACGCCACCAATGAGGCCAAGGCCGCAGCCCAGCTCGCGGTCGACCTGATCCAGGGCAAGACCCCGGATGGCCTTACCAACTCGCACGACCCGAAGGGCAACCGCGACGTCCCGTCGATCCTGCTCAAGCCTGAGCTGATCACGGCCGCCAACGTGGGCCGCCCGATCGAGACCGGCGCGGTTCCGTACGCGGACGTGTGCACCGCCGACGTCAAGGCGCTGTGTGACAAGGCCGGGATCAAGGCTCCCTGAGCCCGCATGAGTCGTCCGGTGCAGCGGCTGCTTCACGCAGCCGCTGCACCGGACACTTTGCTGCCGGGGGCTAGGCGCACCTAGCCCGGGCCGCGCGAGAGGTCGCAGAATTTGCGCGCGGATAGGCCCCCTCTTCCGCGTCCGGAGGCCTATCTTCTGGATGCGTAACCCCGACAGCCGGGCAAGCGGAAGTCCCGAGTTCGAGATCAGCGAGAGAGGTCGAAGGTGGCTCAAGGTGGCTGACGCCCCTATCCTCGCGATGCGAGGCATCAACAAAAGCTTCGGTGCCGTGCAGGTGCTGCACGACGTCAACTTCAACGTCTACCCCGGCGAAGTGATGGCGCTCGTCGGCGACAACGGCGCGGGCAAGTCGACGATGGTCAAGTGCGTCGGCGGCATTCACCCGATCGACTCGGGTGAGATCCAGTTCGAGGGCCAGCCAGTCGCGATTCACAGCCCGCGCGACGCTGCGCACCACGGTATCGCGATCGTGTACCAAGACCTCGCGCTGTGCGACAACCTCGACATCGTCGAGAACATGTTCCTGGGGCGCGAGCTGTACCGCCCGATCACCCGCGCCCTCGATGAAGCCAAGATGGAGCAGCGGGCCCGCGATACCCTGACCAGCCTTTCGGTCCGCACTGTCAAGTCGGTGCGGCAAGTCGTCAAGAGCCTTTCCGGTGGCCAGCGCCAGACCGTGGCCATCGCCAAGGCGGTGCTCTGGCAGAACCGCGTCGTCCTGCTCGACGAGCCGACCGCGGCGCTCGGCGTTGCCCAAACCCGCCAGGTTCTCGACCTCGTGCGCCGGCTAGCCGATAGCGGCATCGGCGTCGTCCTGATTTCGCACAACATGAACGACGTGATGGAGGTCGCCGACCGCATCACGACGCTCTACCTCGGGCGGGTCGCCGCCGAGGTCAAGCGGGCCGACGTCACCTACTCGCAGGTCGTCGAGCTCATCACCGCCGGCCGAACCGGCAACATCGGACTCCAGCCCGCTACTGCGGCAGAAAGCGCGTAGGCCGCCGATGACCACTCCAGACACCCAGGATTCCGCCGGCGCCAACCCGCGCGCGACCGACGTTGTCAGCAGCAAAGGCGCACCGGGCACCACGCCGTCCAACGACACCGTCACCTTCGTCGGTGACGTCGGCGTATCGACGCTGAAGGACGCCGTCCGGGCTTACATCGCGAAGGTTCGCGGTGGCGAACCGGGCGCCCTGCCGGCGCTGTTCGGCCTGATCGTCCTGGTCGTCTCGTTCAGCCAGCTGTCGAAGGTGTTCTTCACCGTCGGCAACCTGGCGAACCTGACCGGCCAGGCGGGCTTCACCATCATCTTCGCGATGGGCCTGGTCTTCGTCCTGCTCCTCGGCGAGATTGACCTGTCGGCAGGCACCGCCGGCGGTCTGTGCGCGGCGACGATGGCGATCGTGCTTAGCAAGAACGGCGACTTGCACGCCCAACTCGGTGGCGGCACCTACGGCGCGGCAGTCCTTGCGATGTTCTGCGGGCTCGCGATCGCCGTGTGGCAGCGACTCTGGCCAGCCGCGCTGACCGTCGCACTCGGGCTCGTGGTGATGTTCACGCATCTCGGCGCGCACGTGTGGATCGGCATGTTCCTCGCCATCGCAACCGGAACGGCGATCGGCTGCATCGTCGGCTCGCTCGTCGCGAACGTCGGAATCCCGTCGTTCGTCGTGACGCTCGCCTTCTTCCTTGCCTGGCAAGGCGTGATCCTGCAGTACGAAGGCAAGGGCGGCGCCATCAGCATCGGCCCGTACTTCCCGGTTATCGCGATCGCGCATCGAAATCTGAGCGTCTCGGCCGGGTGGATCATCTACGCGCTCGCGCTTGCGGTGTACGCCTTCGTGACGATCACGCGATCGATGCGGCGCCGCAGCCAGCGGCTGTCGGCGGAGCCAATGGCAGTCGTGGTAGCACGGCTCCTGGTGCTCGCCGTCGTCGGCGCGGTGGTGGTCTACTTCCTCAACCGCAACCGGCAGCCGAACTCCGATGCGGCGCCAATCCAGGGCATGCCGTACGTCGTCCCACTCGTGCTGGCGCTTCTGGTGATCCTCTCGTTGTTCCTCGCCAAGACGAGATTCGGGCGGCACCTGTACGCCGTCGGCGGCAACGCCGAAGCCGCTCGCCGCGCCGGTATCGACGTCCGACGCATGCGTATCGCAGCGTTCGCGATCGAGTCAGCGCTGGCCGGTCTCGGTGGCATCGCCCTGGCCTCGCAGATCGGTGGCGTCCCGCTCGACATAGGTGGCAACAACACACTGCTGCTCGCAGTCGCCGCCGCCGTGGTTGGTGGCACGTCACTGTTCGGTGGTCGCGGCCGGATCCGTGACGCCGTACTCGGCGGGGTCGTGATCGCGATCATCCCGAACGGCCTGCTGCTCCACCCGAACATCAACGCGGCCTACCAGTACGTGATCACCGGCGCCTTCCTGCTGCTCGCAGCAGCAATCGACGCCTTCGGTCGCCGCAAGCAGAACCGCTGACGCTGCAGTCGGGCCGGGCAGACGATTCGCGGGTGTAAATGTGATGACGACGTCGCCCGGCGCGACGCAGGACGAGATTCGGCGGCGCAACGTCAGCACCTTGTTGCGGCAGGTCCATGTTCACGGTGCGCTGTCACGTGCACAGCTCACCGGGTTCATGGGCCTCAACCGCAGCACGATCAAGGCACTCGTCGGTGAGCTGACCGACGCCGGGTTGGTCAACGAGACCATTCCCGAGACCGGGCTACGGGCTGGGCGGCCGTCGCACGTCGTCGTGCCGAGATCAGACACGGCGTACGTGCTCGCCGCGAATATCGGCGTCGACACGGTAAGCGCGGCGGCTGTCGGGCTCGGCGGCGTGATCCTCGCCCGCCGCGAGTACCGCCTCGCGGGCCTCGGCGTGAAGCCGGACGTCGTGGCCAACCGGCTCGCAGCTGAGTTCCGTCGGCTGGAAGCAAAGCTGCCGCTCGGCTCATGGCTGGCCGGCGTGGGCGTCGGCGTGCCCGGCGTTGTGCGCCGAGCCGACGGTTGGGTCGAGTTCGCCCCGAACATGATGTGGGAGGGCGTGCCGTTTGGCGAACTGCTCGCCACTCGCCTCGACGTTCCAGCCGGGGTAAGGGTCGGCAACGACGGCGATCTGGGTGCGCTCGCGGAGCACGTGCGCGGCGCCGGCCGCGGCATCGATCACCTGCTGTATCTGGCAGGCGAGGTCGGCATCGGCGGCGGCATCATCGTCGACGGCCGCACGGTCGCCGGTGCGCAGGGCTACGCAGGAGAGTTCGGCCACATGGTCGTGCACCCGGACGGCCGCCGCTGCAGGTGCGGCAGCCTGGGCTGCTTCGAAACCGAGGTCGGCGAGGAAGCCGTCCTCGTCGCGTGTGGGCGTGACGCGAACGGCGGGCGCGCGGCTCTCGTCGAGGTGTTCGCAGCTGCGAGCAAAGGCGAGCAGCGCGCGGTGGACGGCCTGAACGGCGTTGCCGAATGGGTGGCCCGTGGCCTGGCTAGCCTGGTCAACATCTTCAATCCCGAGATCGTGATCCTCGGCGGCCCGCTTTCGTCGCTGTTCTTCCTCACCGGCGACGTGATCCGGTCACGCGTCGATGCGATGACGAGCTTCGCCGGCAGGCGGGTGCGGCTCGTGCAACCAGGTCTCGGCGAAGACTCGAGCCTGCTCGGCGCCGCCGAACTCGCGTTCGAGCAACTGCTCGACGACCCCATCGATCACCGCACGCGGCTGGCCGGCTGACGCGAAAGCGCTCAGCCGAGGTGGATGAACTGCCCCACGGCGATCGCTGCGAACAGCAGGGTCAGATAGCTGATCGACATGTGGAACAGCCGCATCGGCTTGGGGTCGACACCCGCCCTGGCCCGAGCCGACAACCGGTGGGCCTCGAGCAGGAACCACACCCCGAGCGCCGCGGCAACCCCGAGATATGGCAGCCCCGCGTGCCCCACCGGCACCAACAGCAGCGAGACGGCCACCATCAGGTAGGAGTAGAAGAGGATCTTGCGGGCGACCGTCGTCGCCTCGGCCACCACGGGCAGCATCGGCACCCCGGCCGCTGCGTAGTCGTCGCGGAACTTCATTGCCAGCGCCCAAAAGTGCGGGGGCGTCCAGGCGAAGATCACGCCGAACAGCACCACCGCTGGCCAGCCGACTCCCCCGGTGACCGCCGACCAGCCGATCAACACCGGAAAGCAACCCGCTGCGCCGCCGATGACGATGTTGGACGGCGTGCGCCGCTTCAGCCCGAGCGTGTAGACGAAGACGTAGACCAAAATCGCGACGTCGCAGAGGATGGCCGACGGCCAGTTGACCAGAAAGCCTATGAACGCCGTCGCCGCGATGCCGAGCACGATGCCGAACCGCAGCGCCTCGATCGGGGTGACCAGCGCCTTGGCGGTCTGGGCGAGCGGCCGGCGCGACGTACGGCGCATGATCTGGTCGATGTCACGGTCGACGTAGCAGTTGATGGTGTTGGCGCTGCCTGCCGCGAACGTGCCCCCCACCAGGGTCGCCAAAATCAGCCACAGCGACGGCAGCCCGCGCTCCGCGAGGATCATCGCCGGAACGGTCGTGACGAGAAGCAGTTCGATGATGCGCGGCTTGGTCAGGGCGATGTACGCCCGGACGAGTTGGCCGATGGGGCGGGGGGTGCTCGCCCGGTTCTTGTCGCCAGGAACACCAGCACCCGCCGGCATCTGGTCGACGATCAGTGACACGCATGCATCCTAGCCACCCGAGTGATGGGGCCACCGGCCCGGTAAGCCGACTTGCCGCGTCACGCGCGCGCACGCATGGGTAGGGTGGCCTTCGAGATCACAGGCGGTTTTCGCGCTTTCCTTAAGGAGCCGTGCATCCAGTGGCTGAACAGCAAACCCGCGACCGCGCAGCGTCGAACCCGCCGTCCGAGCTCGAGTGGAGCGATCTCGACAAGACCGCCGTCGATGTGGTGCGCGGTCTCGCGATGGACGCCGTGGAGGCGGCGGGCTCGGGCCATCCCGGCACCGCGATGAGCCTCGCCCCCGCGGCCTATCTGCTGTTCCAGCGGCTGCTGCGCCACGACCCTACCGAGCCGGGCTGGGTCGGCCGCGACCGATTCGTGCTGTCGTGCGGCCACTCGAGCCTGACGCTCTACATCCAGCTCTACCTGTCGGGCTACGGCCTGACGCTGGAAGACATCGAGCACTACCGGCAGTGGGGTTCGCTCACCCCTGGCCACCCCGAGCACGGGCACACCTTGGGCGTCGAGACCACCACCGGCCCGCTTGGTCAGGGTGTCGGAAACGCGGTCGGCATGGCGATGGCGGCCCGGCGCGAGCGCGGTTTGTTCGATCCCGACGCCGGCCCCGGTGAAAGCGTCTTCGACCACACGATCTGGGCCTTCGCCTCCGACGGCGACATCGAGGAAGGCGTGCAGTCCGAGGCCGCAAGCATCGCCGGCCACCAGCAGCTCGGCAACCTCGTCATGCTCTACGACGACAACCACATCTCGATCGAGGGCGACACGCGGGTCGCGCTGTCCGAAGACGTCGGCAAGCGCTACGAGGCCTACGGCTGGCACGTTCAGCACGTCGACGACGTGAACGACGTCCAGTCGCTCCACGACGCGCTTGTGACCGCGCGCGACACCACCGACAAGCCCAGCCTCGTCGTCGTCCGCTCGATCATCGGTTGGCCGGCACCGCACGCGCAGAACACCGGCAAGGTGCACGGCTCGGCGATGGGTGCAGAAGAAGTGGCCGCCACCAAGAAGGTGCTCGGCTTCGACCCCGACAAGAAGTTCTACGTGCCGGACGACGTCCTCGCGCATGCGCGCGAGGTGGTCGACCGCGGCCGCGACCTCAACAAGCAGTGGACCGAACGCTTCGACGCCTGGCGCGAGAAGAATCCCGATCGCGCGGCCGACCTCGACCGCATGCTGGCGCGCCGGCTACCGGCCGGGTGGGACTCCGACCTGCCCACCTTCGAAGCGGGCAAGCAGGTCGCCACCCGCAAGGCGTCGGGGCAGGTCATCAACGCGCTCGCCGCGAAGCTGCCCGAGCTGTGGGGCGGTTCGGCCGACCTCGCCGAGTCGAACCTCACCGACATCGAGGGCGGCGGTGACTTCCTACCGCCGTCGCACGGCGGCGACCCCTACGGCCGGGTGCTGCACTTCGGCATCCGCGAGCACGCCATGGGCTCGATCATGAACGGCATCACGCTGCACGGCGCCACCCGCGTCTTCGGCGGCACCTTCCTGGTGTTCAGCGACTACATGCGCCCGGCCGTGCGGCTGGCCGCGCTGATGAAGTTGCCGGTCACCTACGTCTGGACCCACGACTCGATCGGCCTCGGCGAGGACGGCCCGACCCACCAGCCCATCGAGCACCTGGCCGCTCTGCGGGCGATCCCGGGCCTCGACATCGTCCGCCCTGCCGACGCCACCGAGACCGTCGTGGCGTGGCGCACCATCATCGAGAACACCGACCGGCCCGCGGGCCTTTGCCTGTCGCGACAGACCTTGCCGGTGCTCGACCGTTCGGTGCTCGGCTCCGCCGAAGGCGCCTCGAAGGGCGCCTACATTCTCGCCGAGGCCGGCAGCGGCGCGCCGCAGGTCATCATCATCAGCACCGGCAGCGAAGTGCAGATTGCCCTTGCCGCAAGGGAAATGCTCGAGGCCGAGGGCACCCCGACCCGGGTGGTCTCGATGCCGTGCCGCGAGTGGTTCCTCGAGCAGACCGACGCCTACCGGCAGGAAGTCTTGCCGCCGAACGTGCAAGCGAGGGTGTCGGTCGAGGCCGCCGTTGCCATGGGGTGGCGCGAGTTCGTCGGCGACCACGGCGAGACCCTGAGCATCGAGCACTACGGCGCGAGCGCCGCCTACCAAGTGATTTACGAGCAGTTCGGCCTGACCGCCGACCGCGTCGTCGCGGCCGCGCACGCCAGCATGTCGCGGGTGAGCGGCATCCCTGGGACGACGACGGGCAGCTGAAACGTTGTTGTAGATAGACCGGTTTCCCGACGAAAGGATCATCATGAGTGACGCGCTCGCAAAGTTGTCGGCGGCCGGTGTCTCGGTATGGATCGACGACATCAGTCGTGATCGGCTCAGCACTGGCAACCTCGCCGATCTGATCCGCGATCGCCACGTGGTGGGCGTGACGTCCAACCCGACGATTTTCGCCAAATCCATTGAGAAGAGCGAACTTTATACAGAGCAGGTGCACGACCTCGGCGTCCGAGGTGTCGATGTCGGCGAGGCCTTGCGCTCGATCACAGCGTTCGATGTCAGGTGGGCCTGCGACGTGCTCCGCCCGGTGTACGACGCAACCGATGGCGTCGACGGCCGGGTCTCGATCGAGGTCTCTCCCGACATCGCGCACGACACCGACAAGACAATCGCGGAGACCCGCGCGCTGTGGTGGCTGGTCGACCGGCCGAATCTCTTCGTGAAGATTCCCGCTACCGTCGCCGGCGTGCCCGCGATCGCGCAGGGCCTCGCCGAAGGCATCAGCATCAACGTCACACTGATCTTCTCGCTGCAGCGCTACGCCGCGGTCATCGACGCGTTCTTCGACGGCATGGAGCGGGCCCTCAAAGCAGGGCACGACCTTTCGCGCCTGGCGTCCGTCGCATCGTTCTTCGTGTCCCGCGTAGACACCGAGGTCGACAAGCGACTGGAGAAGATCGGCGGCGACGCGATGGAGTTGAAGGGCAAGGCGGCGGTCGCGAACGCACGGCTCGCGTACAAGCTGTACGAGGAGAGGTTCGCGTCCGAGCGGTGGCAGCGGCTCGCCGCAGCGGGAGCCAAACCGCAGCGCCCGTTGTGGGCTTCGACGTCCACCAAAGACCCCTCGCTGCCCGACACGATTTACGTCGCCGATCTCGTCGCGCCCGGCACGGTCAACACGATGCCCGAGTCGACGCTGCAAGCGGTGTTCGACCACGGTCAGATCCCGAACGACAGCGTCCGCGGGTACTACGCCGACGCCCAAGCAGTGCTCGACAAGCTGGCCTCGCTCGGCATCAGCTACGACGACGTCGTCGACACGCTCGAACGCGAGGGTGTCGAGAAGTTCTCCGTTTCCTGGAGCGAGCTGACCACCGCCATCGAGAAGCAGCTTCAGCAGAAGGCAGGGAACTGACGGCGATGTCTCACGTCCACGAGGCCACCGAGTTCGCCGGAGTCAACGTCCGGCTGACCGGCGCGGATTACGTCACGGCGTCGAAGAACGCCGAGCGCGAGCTCGCCGAGAGCGGCTTCGCAGCCAAGCTGGCGAAGAAGGACGCCACCTTGTGGGGTGACGACGCACAGCACGAGGCGTCGATCCGCCTCGGCTGGCTCGACCTGCCCAAGTCGTCGTGGCAGTACGTCGCCGAACTCGCCGAGCTCCGCGAGCAGTTCGAGGCCGCCGGGCTCGAGCACGTGGTGCTCGCCGGCATGGGCGGCTCGTCCCTCGCTCCCGAAGTCATCGCCGCCACCGCCGGCGTCCGGCTCACCGTTCTCGACACGACGGACGCCGGGCAGGTCGCGTCGGCGATCGCCGACGACCTCGGCGAAACGGTGCTGGTCGTCTCGAGCAAGAGCGGCGGCACCATTGAAACCGACAGCCACAAACGTGCTTACGAGCAAGCGTTTCGCGAGGCGGGCATCAACCCGGTCGAGCGCATCGTCGTCGTCACCGATCCCGGCTCTCCGCTGGAGAAATCGGCTCGCGACGCCGGTTACCGGGTGTTCCTGGCAGACCCGAATGTGGGCGGCCGGTACAGCGCGCTGTCGGCTTTCGGGCTGGTGCCGAGCGCGCTGGCCGGTGTCGACGTCGAGGGATTGCTGCGCGACGCGCAGGCCCTCGGGCCGAGCCTGGATCGTGACCTCGACAATCCCGGTCTCACCCTCGGCGCCGCGCTCGGCGAGGGTGGCCGCGCCGGGCGCGACAAGGTGATCATCGCTGACTTCGGCTCCCGGCATCCCGGGTTCGGCGATTGGGCCGAGCAGCTCATTGCCGAGTCGACCGGGAAGCTCGGCACCGGCCTGCTGCCGGTCGTCGTCGAGTCGGTCGAAGCACCCGACTTCGCCGCCGCGCCCGATCGGCAGCTCGTCACCCTCGGTGGCCAGTTGCACATCGACGGCATCACGGTGTCGGGCAACCTCGGGGCCGAGTTCGTTGCCTGGGAGTACGCGACCGCCGTTGCCGGCCGGCTGCTCGGCATCAACCCCTTCGACCAGCCCAACGTTCAGGAGTCGAAGGACAACACCAACAAAATCCTCGACGCCGCCGGCGACGGGCCGTTGCCCGAGGGCCGGCCAGTCTTCGTCGATGGCTCGGTCGAGGTGCACACCGACGACCCGATCTTGCTGGGCGGTGCCGGCGATCTGCGGGGGGTGCTCGCTGCACTGCTGCGCGCGATCCCCGATCGGGGTTACCTCGCCGTCATGGCTTATCTCGACCGGCACACCGACGCTTCGGTCTCCTACGTTCGCCGGCACCTCGCGAACCACACGCAGCGCCCGGTGACCTTCGGCTGGGCGCCGCGGTTCTTGCATTCGACCGGGCAGTACCACAAGGGCGGCCCACAGGTCGGCGCGTTCCTGCAGATCACCGGAGCGGTCGAGCACGACCTCGCAATCCCCGGTCGGCCGTTCGGTTTCCAGCGACTGCAGATGGCGCAGGCGCTGGGTGACCTGCGCGCGTTGCAGCAGCGCGGCCGGCCGGCGATCCGGCTGCACTTCCGTGATCGCACCCAAGGCATCCAGCAGCTACTCGACGCCGCCGGCGCCGTTCGATGACCCAACTCGCGGGTGAGGCGAACAACCCGCTACGCGATCCCCGCGACCGGCGCCTCCCCCGCGTCGCGGGGCCCTGCGGTCTCGTACTGTTCGGCGTCACTGGTGACCTGTCGCGCAAGAAGTTGATGCCCGCGATCTACGACCTCGCCAACCGAGGCCTGCTGCCGCCCGGCTTCGCACTAGTCGGCTTCGCACGCCGCGACTGGGCCGACGAAGACTTCGCACAGGTCGTGCACGACGCCGTCAAGCAATACGCCCGCACTCCGTTTCGCGAGGAAGTGTGGGACCAGCTCGCTGACGGATTCCGCTTCGTGCCAGGCGAATTCAACGACGACGAAGCGTTCGACACCCTGGCCCGCACGATCCAGGATCTCGACCGCGTGCGCGGCACCGGTGGGAACCACGCGTTCTACTTGTCGATCCCGCCACGGTTCTTCCCGATCGTCATCGAGCAGCTGAAGCGATCCGGGCTATCGGCCACCGACGGCAACGCGTGGCGGCGAGTGGTCGTCGAGAAGCCCTTCGGTCACGACCTGCAAAGCGCTCGTGAGCTGAACAACATGCTGAGCGAGGTGTTCCCGCCGGAGTCGGTGTTCCGCATCGACCACTACCTCGGCAAGGAAACCGTCCAGAACATCCTGGCGTTGCGGTTCGCGAACACACTCTTCGAGCCGCTCTGGAACAGGTCGTACGTCGACCACGTGCAGATCACGATGGCCGAAGACATCGGCATCGGCGGGCGGGCCGGCTACTACGACGGCATCGGCGCCGCTCGCGACGTCATTCAGAACCACCTGCTGCAACTGCTTGCCCTGACCGCAATGGAAGAGCCAGTCAGCTTCGAGGCGAGTGCGCTCCGGCTGGAGAAGACCAAGATTTTGTCGGCCGTGCGAATCCCCGACGACCTCGCGGCGTACACCGCGCGTGGCCAGTACGCCGGTGGGTGGCAAGGCGGTGAGCGGGTGTGCGGCTACCTCGAAGAAGACGGCATCCCGTCGACGTCCACCACCGAGACCTTCGCCGCCATCAAGCTCGAGGTCGACACTCGCCGGTGGGCGGGTGTTCCGTTCTACCTGCGCGCCGGCAAGCGGCTGGGCCGCCGGGTCACCGAGGTGGCGCTGGTGTTCCAGCGGGCGCCGCACCTGCCGTTCGCCGCCACCGCTACCGAAGAGCTCGGGCACAACGCGCTCGTGATCCGCATCCAGCCCGACGAAGGTGTCACGATGCGGTTCGGCTCGAAAGTGCCTGGTACGTCGATGGAAGTGCGCGACGTGAACATGGACTTCGCCTACGGCGAGTCGTTCACGGAGTCGAGTCCGGAGGCTTACGAGCGGCTCTTGCTCGATGTTCTCCTCGGCGACCCGCCGCTCTTCCCGCGTCACGAGGAAGTCGAACTGTCATGGGAGATTCTCGATCCCATCGAGGAATTCTGGGCAACGCAGGGCCAGCCCGAGCAGTACCGCTCGGGCGGATGGGGTCCGGCG
>Ga0157369_10004980_pt1 | contig 15564 bp, 15 predicted proteins | sample C25metaG_FD_113461 | JGI IMG/M metagenome (GOLD analysis project Ga0157369, IMG submission 113461) | Corn rhizosphere microbial communities from Kellogg Biological Station, Michigan, USA - C2-5 metaG | ecosystem: Host-associated > Plants > Roots > Rhizosphere > Soil | place: USA: Michigan... | reverse complement strand
CGCCCTGCCCAAAGCCGAACTGCACCTGCATCTGGAAGGTTCGCTGGAGCCTGAACTGCTGTTCGCCCTGGCCGAGCGCAACAAGATCGCCCTGCCGTGGAGCGACGTGGAAACCCTGCGCAAAGCTTACGCCTTCAACAATCTGCAGGAATTTCTCGACCTGTATTACCAGGGCGCCGATGTGCTGCGCACCTCGCAGGATTTCTACGACCTGACCTGGGCCTATCTGCTGCGCTGCAAGGCACAGAACGTGATTCATACCGAACCGTTCTTCGATCCGCAGACCCACACCGACCGGGGCATCCCGTTCGAAGTGGTGCTCAACGGCATCGCCGCCGCGCTTAAGGATGGCGAGACGCAACTGGGCATCAGCAGCGGTTTGATCCTCAGTTTTCTGCGCCACCTCAGCGAAGACGAAGCACAGAAAACCCTCGATCAGGCGCTGCCGTTCCGTGATGCGTTTGTCGCGGTCGGTCTCGACAGTTCCGAGATGGGCCATCCGCCGAGCAAGTTCAAACGCGTCTTCGATCGCGCCCGCGACGAAGGCTTCCTGACCGTCGCCCACGCCGGTGAAGAAGGCCCACCGGAGTACATCTGGGAAGCCATCGACCTGCTGAAAATCCAGCGCATCGACCATGGCGTACGCGCCATCGAAGACGAGCGCCTGATGCAGCGGATCATCGACGAGCAGATTCCGCTGACCGTGTGCCCGCTGTCGAACACCAAGCTCTGCGTGTTCGATCACATGTCGCAGCACAACATCCTCGACATGCTCGAGCGCGGCGTGAAGGTCACGGTGAACTCCGATGACCCGGCGTATTTCGGCGGGTACGTGACCGAGAACTTCCATGCGCTGCACGAGCATCTGGGCATGACCCAGGATCAGGCCAAACGCCTGGCGCAGAACAGCCTGGATGCGCGGTTGGTAAAACCTTAAGCAACACCGCAAAACCAATGTGGGAGCGAGCCTGCTCGCGAAGAGGGAGTGTCAGTCAACATTTTCGTTGAATGAAACACCGCTTTCGCGAGCAGGCTCGCTCCCACATTCATATTGATGTTCACTCGGTCAGCTCTTCCAGGGTCTTGCCCCGCGTCTCCATCCCGAACAGCCCCACCACGCCTGCCGCAATCGCAAAGCATGCCGCGCCCAGCGCGAACACGCCGCCCTGCCCGGTTATCGGGAACACCAGTCCGGTCACCAATGGCCCGAGCAGTGAGCCGACGCGGCCAATCGCCGAAGCAAATCCCGAGCCGGTTGCCCGTGCCGAGGTCGGGTACAGCTCCGGCGTGTAGGTGTAGAGCACCGCCCACATGCCGAACAGAAAGAACTGCATCAACAATCCGGTGCCGATCAGCAGCGCCACGTCGCCGCCGAACACCGCGCTCTGCCCATAGAGAAACGCCATCACCCCGCCGCCGAGCAGGGTGACGATGCACACCGGTTTGCGCCCCAAACGCTCAACCAGCCACGCCGCCATGAGAAAGCCGGGAATCCCGCCGAGCGAAATCAGCACGGTGTAATACACCGATTGCGTCACGGCAAAACCCGACTGCTGCAGCAACGCGCTGAGCCATGAGGTCAGCCCGTAGAAACCCAGCAAAGCAAAGTACCACAGACTCCAGATCATCGTCGTGCGCTGGCGATATTGCGGCGACCAGATCTGCTTGAGTGCCGAGAAGAAATTGCCCGGTGGCGTCACCGTGCGGGGCAAACGAACCGGTTCCGGCAACGCTGCAGCGCCCAGCGAAGCACGCACCCGCGCTTCGATGCCGTTCAACACCTTGTCCGCGTCGGCGTCCCGCCCGGCCTGTTCCAGCCAGCGCGGTGATTCGGGAATGAAAAAACGGATCGCCAGGACAAACACCGCCGGCACCGCCAGCACCAGAAAGATATCGCGCCAGCCAATCAGCGGCAGCAGGAAGTACGAAAGCACGCCCGCCGCGACAAAACCCAGCGGCCAGAAGCCGTCCATCAGCGCGATGTAGCGTCCGCGTCGTTGCGCAGGAATCAGCTCCGACAGCATCGATTGCGCGATGGGAAATTCCATGCCCATGCCGATGCCCAGCAGGATGCGAAACAGCGTCAGCGTCTCCACCGTCTGCGCCGTCGAGCACAGGTAACTGGCCACGCCCCACAGCACGATGCTCCACTGAAACACCGGTTTGCGCCCGAAGCGGTCGGCAAGCATCCCCGACAGCGACGCCCCCAGCACCATGCCGAAAAAGCTCGAACTGGCCAGCAGCCCTGCCTGTGCACTGCTCAGGCCGAATTCGGCTTTGATTGAGCCGAGCAGGAAAGTCATCATCGCCAGATCCATGGAATCGAAGAAAAACGCCAAGGCGATGATGATGAAGATGACGCGGTGATAACCGCTGAGCGGTAGCCGTTCGAGGCGCTCAGCCGCGCTAAAGCGTTGTGTATTCATGTTGCGCTCCCCCATCCGGAAAAATCCCCGGATCGAGTGTGCGGGATGGTCATTCAGAGGTCGTACTGGATGCGACCTGTTCACAGTCATAGACGACGTTGATCGTCTGCTCAGTCCAGGCTGTCGCTCTAGAACGCTGTTTCCAGCTCGGTCTCGGCAGCGAAGCGATGGATTTCGCGCTGGCCGGTGGTCGTCAACTGCAAGGCGCGGGAATCGTTGGGCAAGGTCAGCCAGCCGGACTGCATGAACAACTGCAGCAGCGCCGCGCCCAGTGAGCCGCCCATGTGCGGGCGGCGCTCGCTCCAGTCCGGGCAGGCGCAGGCGACCTGCACGTTGCGGTGCGCCAGGGCCTGGATAAACACGCCGCGCTGGGCCAGTCGGGTGGACCCCTTGTGAGTGACCACCACACGTTGCTCAACTTGTTCGATCCAGCCGGCATCGAGCAGGCGCTGATACAGATCAGCTGCCAGGGTGCCGCCCAGATGATCGTCGCAAAACCGCGCGCGCAACAACGAAGACGGCGCCGCCTGTGGCCTGACCATCGGCGTGGTGCGTTTCAGCGCAGCGGGGATTTGCCGTGGCGCGCTGGCAATGGTGGCGCTGGCCAGTGCCTCGATCGCCGCGCCCACCTCCGGGGCTGCCAAGCGGAAGAAGCGTTTACGCCCACGCATCTCGATGTTCAACAGTCCACCTGCGGACAATCGCCCCAGATGCGCACTGGCCGACGACGGCGAGAGCCCGGCCAGCAACGCCAGCTCTTCGGCTTGCCGCGCCGAGCCATCCATCAACGCCCACATCATCGCGCTGCGCTTGGGGTCGGCCAGCAATGTCGCGATCTGGCTGATGCACGGTGCATTTTCCATTTGTTCACTCCCTGTCGAATCGTATCGTCTACCGCTCGGAGACATCTTGGCCGCTAATGGGTGATTGGCCAACACGCGAAAACCGCCCTGGATCGGGGCAAGGCCTGCCACCGACACCCGTTGCTCCGGCACACAACCTTGCAGCAGAAGTTGCAACCGCCACCAAAAGCCGGCAACGCGTTACGGGATCTGCGCGCCAGGTGTCAGTGCAAGCATGAGGCGGGCGCTAGTATAAGCGGGTTAAGCCAGACGTCCTGCGCCCGGGCCTGCGCAGGTGGCGATTGTTCCTGAGAGAAATTTCTCTATTTGCCTGCGACTAATGATCAACTTTGAGAAAAGCGGGAAATTGACTACCCAATTCGGCGCAACGGCTGGCGAGCATCTCCCTCAGCAGGTTCACCGGCTTACTCAATTGTGCGCGATGGGCGCACAACAGATTCAGCGGTGCGCGCTCACACAACAGTTCCGGCATCAGCACTTTGAGGCGCCCGGCGAGCACATCGGTACCAACGTCGAGCCATGACTTATAGGCGATCCCGGCACCGGCCAGCGCCCATAGCCGCACCACGTCGGCGTCATCACTGAAGCGATCGCCGCTGACGGTCAGGCCGACTTCGCGCTTGCCATCGTGAAAACTCCAGTGGTCGTGAACGCGGCTGCCAAGCATGTATAAAAGACAGTTGTGCTGGGCCAATTGCTCGAGCTGACGCGGCTCGCCATGCCGGGCCAGATAATCAGGAGAGGCGCACAACACGCGGCGATTGTGTGGGGCAATGGGCAGGGCGATCAGGCTGGAATCTTCCGGCTCGCCATAGCTCAGGGCGATGTCCACCGGTTGCCGGAAGAGGTCGGCGATGCGGTCGCCGAGCAACAGCCGCACCGTCAGTTTCGGGTGTTCACGCTGGAACGCGTCGAGCCACGGCAGCAGCAGATTGCGCCCGAAATCCGAAGGCGCCGACAGCTGCAGAATTCCGCTGACCTGATCCTGGCCGCTGGCGAGCAAGCGACGCCCTTCATCGAGATTGCTCAAGGCGGCGCGGGCATATTCGAGGAAGCCTTCGCCCTCGGCGGTGAGGCGCAGGCTGCGAGTCGAACGCGCCAGCAGGCGCGCGCCGAGCTGCTGCTCGATGCGCTTGAGTGCCGCGCTGGCCACGGCGGCGGACATGTCCATCACCCGCGCCGCAGCCGACAGGCTGCCCAGATCGGCAGCGCGGACAAACAACTGCAAATCATCAAAACGCAGCATGCGCAGCCGCCATTATCAAAAAAAAATTGAAAGAGCCTGCTCTTTTAGCCGGTTTTATCGCGCAGAGAAATAGCCAATGATGGCTTCCATCGAATTCATCCGATTCTCTGGAGTCCGCGCATGTCCCAGTCCTTTACCGCTATCGCCATACTAACCGCCAAACCCGGCCAGCAGGACGTTCTCGAACAGGCGTTGCGTGCCCTCGTCGAACCAAGCCGCGCCGAGCCGGGTTGTGGCCAGTACGACCTGCACCGCGACCTTGCCGATCCACAGGTTTTTTATGTGATCGAGCAGTGGGCCAGTGATGAGGTGCTTGAGGCGCACAACGCCAGCGCGCATTTTCAGAATTTCCAGGCCAGCGCCGGCCACAGCATCGAACACTTCCAGCTCAAGCGCCTCGGCGCGATTGCCTGATTCCTTCTTCTAACAACCGTACGGAGCCACTTATGAAAGCCATCGCCTATTACGCGTGCCTGCCGATCAACGACGCCAAATCCCTGCAGGACATTGAACTACCAGAGCCGGTCGCCGGCCCGCGCGACCTGTTGGTGGAAGTCAAAGCCATCTCGGTCAACCCGGTCGATACCAAAGTGCGGCAGAACGCGGCGCCGGAAAACGGCGCGGCAAAAGTGCTGGGCTGGGACGTTGCCGGTGTGGTCAAGGCTGTCGGCAGTGACGTCACCCTGTTCAAGGCTGGCGACAAAGTGTTCTACGCCGGATCGATCGCCCGGGCCGGTAGCAACAGCGAGCTGCACGTGGTTGATGAGCGCATTGTCGGGCACATGCCCAAGTCCCTCGGTTTTGCCGAAGCCGCTGCGCTGCCGCTGACCGCGATCACTGCGTGGGAATTGCTCTTCGAGCGTCTGCAAATCAGCGAAGGCAGCGCCGACCAGGGCCAGAGCCTGCTGATCGTCGGAGCGGCGGGCGGTGTGGGCTCGATCCTTACCCAACTGGCCAAGCAATTGACCGACCTGAAAGTCATCGGTACCGCCTCCCGTGCGCAAACTCGTGACTGGGTCAGCGAACTCGGTGCCGACCTGGTCATCGATCACAGCCAGCCGCTGAGCGAAGAGTTGAAGCGCGCCGGCATCGCCAGCGTGACCCACGTCGCCAGCCTGACCCAGACCGATCAGCATCTGCCGCAACTGGTCGAAGCCCTCGCGCCGCAGGGCAAACTGGCACTGATCGACGATCCGAAGTCCCTCGACATCAGCCTGCTCAAGCGCAAGAGCCTGTCGCTGCACTGGGAGTTCATGTACACCCGCTCGCTGTTCGAAACGCCGGACATGATCGAACAGCACAAGTTGCTCAACCGCGTCGCCGAGCTGATCGACGCCGGCACCTTGAAGACCACCTTGGGCGAGCACTTCGGCGTGATCAACGCGGCCAATCTGCGCCGCGCCCATGAGCTGCTGGAAAGCGGCAAGGCCAAGGGGAAAATTGTTTTAGAAGGTTTCTAAAGTCAAAAGATCGCAGCCTTCGGCAGCTCCTACACGGGCTGCCGAGGTTTTTGCCGTCAGTCAGTTGCTTGACCCTTGTCACAATTGCGCGGGTATTGGGGTCTACAATCGAAGCCTCTGCGATACATCTTTTACGCAAGGGAGGTCAGCAATGAAGATCCTGATAAAAGAAGTGGCAAAGTCCCAATGGCAGGTGCGCCTGGACCAGCATGTCGTGACCTTTCGCAGTGAAGCCGAGGCCCTGGCCTTTACTCGCACCCTAGAAGCGCGACTCTGCGCCCCCCACCGGATCCCCGAACCCAGCCAGCAGCGCGCCGCAGGCTGAGCTGCAAAGCTCAGCAGTCAAACCAGAACTTTCACACCTGGGCTTGCGCCAGTGTCCGGGCATTCTGCAGACGCCGGGTGAGCAGCGCGACGCTCACCACCAGCAGACCGCACAGGCTGATGACCATGGCCATCGGCACGGCGCTGCCATCGTGCAACACCCCCACCAATGCGGCGGCACCGGCGGCGATGCTGAATTGCAGGCAACCGAGCATCGCCGACGCACTGCCGGCGCGGGCGCCCTGGCCGTTCATTGCGCAAGCCGAGGCGTTAGGAATGATGCAGCCGAGGCTGGCGATGCAAATGAACAGCGGAATCAGCAACGGCCACAATGCCTCTGGGCGCATTGCGCTGACCGCCAGCAAGGTCAGGCCGGCGAGGAAATACACCCACACCGCGCGCACCAGCAAAAACGCCGGGCCACGCTTGGCGAGCAGGCGTGCATTGACCTGCGCCACCAGAATGAAGCCCGCCGCGTTGGTGCCGAACAGCCAACCGAAATGCTCGGCGGGTACGCCGTAGAGCTTGATGAACACAAACGGTGAACCGGCGATGTAGGCAAACATCCCGGCGATGGCGATGCCGCCGGTCAGGGCGTGGCCAAGGTAGACCGAATCCTTGACCAGTCGCCCGTACTGGCGCAATGCACCGGACAACGGCTGGCGCGGCACATGGGCCGGCATGCTTTCCGGCAATCCTAATGCCACCGCCAGACCTGCCGCCGCACTGAACCCGGTGAGGACCAGAAAGATCGACTGCCAACCCGTGGTGTTGACCAGCAGCCCACCGAGCATCGGCGCCAGAATCGGCGCCAGGCCCATCACCAGCATCAATTGGGAAAACACCTTCGCCGAGCCGACCGCGTCGCACTTGTCGGCAACCACCGCGCGGGAAATCACCATCCCCGCGCAACCGCCCAATGCCTGGACGAAACGCGCGCCGATCAGCCATTCCAGACTCGGCGCATAGGCGCAGGCCAATGACGCCAGGGTGAACAGAGCAACGCCGCTGAGCAGCGGAAGCCGCCGGCCAAAACGATCGGAAATCGGCCCATAAGCCAGTTGGCCCAGAGACAGACCAAGGAAATACGCCGCCAGCGTCAGCTGGACATGCTGCTCGTCGGTGCCGAACGCCAGCGCCATGGACGGGAAGGCAGGTAAATAGAAGTCGATCGCCAAGGGACCGAAAGCGCTCAAGGCGCCGAGTATCAAAATCGTGCGGAAGTTCATCAGGCATCCAGGTGGGCAAGTCGCAGCCCGACAGTCTAGCCGCGCCCGGACGCCTTGAACATTCCGATAGCTCGCTAACGATCAATTTCAGACGAGCTTCACGTCATAACCCTCTTCGCGAATTGCTTCGATCACCTGGTCGGCACTCAGCGCGCTTTCGACGCCGACTTCCCTGGCAGCCAGATCGACGCGCACGCTGGCGGCCGGATCCAGCGCCTGCACCGCTTGGGTAATGGCTTTGACGCAATGACCGCAGGACATGCCTTGAACGTTGAACACTTGCATGGGAAGACTCCTTTGAGTGAGGTTGCCGGCAGTCTCGAGCTTGCCACGATGGCAAGGTCAAGTTCTGCACAAAACTGCCGGGCTGGCAATCAGCGCTGCGCTCGGCCAAGCTGCATGCATCAATGACTGAAATTCAGGAGATTCAGCCATGCGCTGGTCAGCTTTGAGCCTGTTTGGCTTGCTCAGCCTTTTCGCCGCCGTCCCGCAGGTGCAAGCCGCCGGTGAGGATTACGCGGTACTGATCATTTCCCGCGAACGCCTCGAAGTCGCGACTTCGTGCGAGATCGGCGTGTACATCCAGGACCAGCTCTCGGCGCGCCTGTTCCAGGAGCAGAGCACTTCGTTCAACCTGCCGCCGGGCAAGGTTTCGCTGCGCTTGAAACTGCTGCCGGGCCAGGCACCGGGTTGCAATCCCGGCATGCTGGCTCCGGGTTCGCAGGAAGTCGTGCTGCACGCCGGGGATGTGCTGAAGTTCCGCCTGGCGATGAATGCCGAAGGCGTGTACCTCAAGCCGGCTGGTCTGGGTTATTGAGCAACCGCCTCGACCTGTGGGAGCGAGCCTGCTCGCGAAAGCGCCAGATCAGTCAACATGATTGCTGAATGCAGCACCGCATTCGCGAGCAGGCTCGCTCCCACAGTTTGTTTTGCAGCGCGTTGAATAATGGTGCTTGACCTTGCCCGCATGGCAAGGTTGATCCTGTAGGCATCCACTACAGGGAGCGCGACCGATGTCCCAATCCACCACTTTCGATCTGCCGATTGCCGGCATGACCTGCGCCAGTTGCGCCGGGCGTGTCGAGCGGGCGCTGCGCAAGGTCAGCGGCGCCAGTGCCGTCAACGTCAACCTCGCCACCGAACAGGCCCGGGTGCAGGCGCCCGGCGACAGCCTGCCGGCGCTGATGCAAGCCGTGGAGCGCGCCGGTTACAGCGTGCCCCGGCAAACCGTCGAATTGAGCATCGATGGCATGACCTGCGCGTCCTGCGTCGGCCGCGTCGAACGTGCCCTGAACAAAGTCCCAAGCGTGAGCAGCGTCAGCGTCAATCTGGCCAACGAACGTGCGCACATCGAATTGCTCGGCCAGGTCGATGCACAAACCCTGCTCGACGCCGTGAGCAAGGCCGGTTACTCGGCCAGCGTCTGGCAAGCCGAACGGCCACAGTCCGATGACCAGCAAAAACGCCTGCACCGCGAGCGCTGGGCATTGATCTGTGCGATCGCCCTCGCCCTGCCGCTGGTGTTGCCGATGTTGCTGCAACCGTTCGGCATTCACTGGATGCTCCCGGCCTGGGCGCAATTCGCCCTCGCCACCCCCGTGCAATTCATCTTCGGCGCACGCTTTTATGTCGCGGCATGGAAAGCCGTTCGCGCCGGCGCCGGCAACATGGACCTGCTCGTCGCCCTCGGCACCAGCGCCGGTTATGGGCTGAGCGTCTATGAATGGGCCAGCGCCGCCGGACGCATGCCGCATCTGTATTTCGAAGCCTCGGCCGTGGTCATCGCCCTGGTGCTGCTCGGCAAATACCTCGAGAGCCGCGCCAAACGCCAGACCGCCAGCGCCATCCGCGCCCTCGAGGCGTTACGGCCGGAGCGCGCGATTCAGGTGGTCGACGGGCGTGAGCAGGACGTTGCGATCAGCGCCCTGCGCCTCGACGATCTGGTGCTGGTCAAACCCGGCGAACGCTTCCCGGTGGATGGCGAAGTCGTCGAAGGCCAGAGCCACGCGGACGAGGCGCTGATCAGCGGCGAAAGCCTGCCGGTGCCGAAACAACCGGGCGACAAGGTCACCGGCGGCGCGATCAATGGCGAAGGTCGTTTGCTGGTGCGCACCCAGGCGCTCGGCGCGGAAACAGTGCTGGCGCGGATCATTCGCCTGGTCGAGTACGCGCAAGCGGCGAAAGCGCCGATTCAGAAGCTGGTGGACAAGGTCAGCCAGATTTTCGTGCCGACCGTGTTGCTGATCGCCCTGGCCACGCTGATCGGCTGGTGGCTGTACGGCGCGCCGCTGGAAACTGCGGTGATCAATGCCGTCGCCGTGCTGGTGATCGCCTGCCCGTGCGCCCTCGGCCTCGCCACCCCGACGGCAATCATGGCCGGCACCGGCGTAGCGGCGCGCCACGGCATTCTGATCAAGGACGCCGAGGCGCTGGAGCGTGCCCACGAAGTCAGCAGTGTGGTGTTCGACAAGACCGGCACGCTGACCTCGGGGACGCCGCGTATCGCGCACCTCAGCGCGGTCGACGGCGACGAAAACAATCTGCTGACACTGGCCGGTGCCTTGCAGCGCGGCAGCGAGCATCCGTTGGCCAAAGCGGTGTTGGATGCAGCCGCCGAACGCGGCTTGAACGTGCCCGATGTCAGCGACAGCCAGGCGCTGACCGGGCGCGGCATCGCCGGCACGCTGGATGGCAGGCGCCTGGCGCTGGGCAATCGGCGGATGCTCGACGAAAGCGCTTTGAGTGCCGGCGATTTGCGCGCATCCGCCGAGGCTTGGGAACGCGAAGGCCGCACACTGTCGTGGTTGATTGAGCAAAGTCCTCAGCCGAAGGTTCTGGGTCTGTTCGCCTTCGGTGACACGCTCAAACCCGGCGCCCTGCAGGCGGTGCAACAACTCGCCGCGCGGGATATCCACAGCCACCTGCTGACCGGCGACAACCGTGGCAGCGCACGGGTGGTGGCCGAGGCTCTGGGGATCCAAGATGTCCACGCCGAAGTGCTGCCTGCCGACAAAGCCGCGACCGTCGCCGAGCTGAAGAAAACCGGCGTGGTCGCCATGGTCGGCGACGGCATCAACGATGCCCCGGCCCTCGCCGCCGCCGACATCGGCATCGCCATGGGCGGCGGCACCGACGTCGCCATGCACGCGGCCGGCATCACCTTGATGCGCGGCGATCCGCGACTGGTGCCGGCAGCGCTGGAGATCAGCCGCAAGACCTACGCAAAGATTCGCCAGAACCTGTTCTGGGCCTTTGTCTACAACCTGATCGGCATTCCGCTGGCGGTGTTCGGCTTCCTCAATCCGGTGCTGGCCGGTGCGGCGATGGCGCTGTCGAGCGTCAGCGTGGTGAGCAATGCGCTACTGTTGAAAACCTGGAAACCCAAGGACCTGGAGGAACACCGATGAACATCGGCCAAGCGGCCCGACAAAGTGGCCTGAGTGCAAAAATGATCCGCTATTACGAGTCGATCGGCCTGCTCAAAGCGGCCAATCGCACCGACAGCGGTTACCGCGTGTACGGCAGCGATGACCTGCACACACTGGCATTCATCAAGCGCTCGCGGGATCTGGGCTTTTCCCTGGAGGAAGTCGGCAAGCTGCTGACCCTCTGGCAGGATCGCCAGCGCGCCAGCGCCGACGTGAAGGCCCTGGCGCGCCAGCACATCGACGAACTGAATCAGAAGATCCGCGAGCTAGGCGAGTTGCGCGACACCCTGCAGGATCTGGTCGAGCATTGCAGCGGCGACCATCGCCCGGACTGCCCGATCCTCAAGGAACTGGCGTCGGGCTGCTGCGCGCAACCCGCCCGCGCCTGATCCGCAACAGCGTCACCACGCACAATGTACCCAGGGGAATGCCGTGGAACAGCATGACCACGGCCCCCGGCGTCCACCACGCATAGAACGGCGCGGCGACCAGCATGCCGATGCCGAAACCGCTCATCTGCAGCAAGGTCAGCACGCTGAAAATCGGCAGGCGCAATGCCGCAGGTTCCCGTTGCAGCCGAGACATCAGGCTGACTTCGGACACGCCATCGCCGAGCCCCGCCGGCAATGCAAACAGCAGCAGGCACACGAGGCTGTGCTGCTGGAACATCAGAATGAAACCGCAGGACATCAACGCCACGCCGCAGAAAAATCTTCTTTCGAGGTGACTGTTCTCCGAGCCCTTGAGGTGACTGGCAATGCGCGCGCCGAGCAATTTGCCGCTGGCCCATACCGCAAGCGCCAGGCCCAGCGTGGTGCTTGCGGCCTCGGGCGTGAGCAGTTTCGAAATGATCGGGAAGCCGACGTTGTGCGCGGCGCTGCCCAAGGTGTCGGCATGGTCACCGCGAGCATGGCCGCGACCACTGGCGCCGAACGAAGGCCTTGCCGCAGTGCAGACCATTCACCGCGCTCCGGCTGTTCGCTGATATCGGTTTTTTCGAAACGCAGCGGCACGATCAGCAGCGCCGCGAGTAAATAGGTCAGCGCGTTGAGGGCGAAGACCGTTTCGAAACCAAAAGCAGCCACCAGCACCCCCGACACCAGACTGCCGCCAACCATGGCTGCTGAAGAAGCTGAAGTGATCCAGGCGTTGGCCTTGATCAATTGCGCCGGCTCGATCAAGCGCGGCAACTGGCTGTTGAGGCCGATGGCGAACATCGAATTGCCCAAGCCGAGGCCGAAGGCAATCAACGGCAACAGCCACGCCTGCTGACTGGCCGGGGTGATCAACAGCAGCCCCAGCAGTGCAGCGCGCAACAGATCGAACGCAATCAGCGGCGCGCGGCCCTGCAAGCGCCGGTAGAAGCGTGTGCCAATCAGACTGGCGAAGATTCCGCCACCGACACGGCTGGCAAGGAAGATGCCGACGCTCATGGCGCTGTTGCTCAGCAGGTAGACGTAGGTGGCGAGCGCGACCATGTTGAGGAAGGCGCCGAAATCGGAGATCAGCCGGGCGGTTACGATCAGGTGGGTGTTGCGCGGAGTACTCACATACGGTCCTTGTAGGAGCTGCCGAAGGCTCGGGCCGCGTTCGGACGATCTTTTGATCTTGTCCTTGAAGCAAAGGCAAAAGATCGTCCGAACGCGGCCCGAGCCTTCGGCAGCTCCTACAAGGGCACGCTCGCGTTTGCGGAAAGTGCGCAGGCACAAAAAACCCGGCCGAAGCCGGGCTTTTCATCACGAGATCACTGCATCCACGGCGGTGGAGGCGGTTCTTCGGGTTTGCCTTTCGGCGCGTCGTCCGCCGCGCGAATGGCCTGCTTGCGTTCCTCGTCGAGGCGCGCCGCTTCGATTTCGCGCAGCACCCCGCCGACATCCGCCAGGTCCTCCGGATCGTCGAACTCGCCGGTCAGCACACTGTTCGGGTGCAAGGTGCCCGCTTCGTACAACGCCCACATTTCCTTGGCGTACTTGGTCTTCTTCAATTCCGGCGCGAACCGGCCGAAGTACGAAGCCATGTTGCCAACGTCACGCTCGAGCATGCTGAACGCATGGTTGTTGCCCGCAGCGTCGACTGCCTGGGGCAGGTCGATGATGACCGGGCCGGTCGGTGTCAGCAGCACGTTGAACTCGGAGAGGTCACCGTGCACCAGACCGGTACACAACATCAAGACGATCTGCGAAATCAGGAACGCGTGATATTCGCGCGCCTGATCCGGCTCCAGCACCACGTCGTTCAGACGCGGCGCGGCGTCGCCGAATTCGTCGGCCACCAGTTCCATCAACAGCACGCCGTCGAGGAAGTCATAGGGTTTGGGCACTCGCACACCGGCGCCGGCCAGACGGAACAGCGCCGCCACTTCGGCGTTCTGCCAGGCGTCTTCGGTCTCTTTGCGACCGAACTTGGACCCCTTCGCCATGGCCCGCGCCTGACGGCTGTTACGAACCTTGCGGCCTTCCTGATACTCGGCCGCCTGGCGGAAACTGCGTTTATTCGCCTCCTTGTAGACCTTGGCGCAACGTAACTGATTGCCGCAGCGCACTACATAAACAGCTGCCTCTTTGCCACTCATCAGTGGGCGCAGCACTTCGTCGACCAGACCGTCCTCGATCAGGGGTTCAATGCGTTTTGGAGTCTTCATCAGCTTTTATTGTGGGTCCTTTATTACCAAACACGCGAATGTCACTCGTTATACGGCAATCCTCGCCCGACGGGGAGGGGTTGCCGACCTGTGAACCTTGAGGATGCACACACTGTGCCGGATCAATCGCAGCGACCCGGGCGAATCATAGCCGAGACAGTGGCATTGATTGGTATCGGCCGGCAAGGGCATTTGCGACAGAATCTGACATGCACACGCATCGGAAACCCTGTGGCAGCGAGCCTGCTCGCGAAAGCGGCCTGTCAGCAAAGAATGACGCTGACCCGGCTGCTTCGCGAGCAGGCTCGCTGCCACATTGGAATACTGCTTAACGTTCGATAATCGCGGTGACACCCTGCCCGCCCGCTGCACAGATCGAAATCAACCCTCGGCCCTTGCCCGCCGCATCCAGCAGTTTTGCCAGGTTCGCGACAATGCGCCCGCCCGTCGCGGCAAACGGATGCCCCGCCGCCAGTGAACTGCCTTTCACATTAAGCCGACTGCGATCAATCGACCCCAACGGTGCGTCGAGACTCAAGCGGGTTTTGCAATACTCGGGATCTTCCCAGGCCTTGAGCGTGCACAGGACCTGCGCAGCGAACGCTTCGTGAATCTCGTAGTAGTCGAAATCCTGCAAGGTCAGGCCGTTGCGCGCCAGCAAGCGTGGTACGGCGTACACCGGCGCCATCAGCAGGCCCTCGGCACCATTGACGAAATCCACCGCCGCCGCTTCGCCGTCGCGCAGGTAAGCCAATATCGGCAAGCCGCGCTCTCTGGCCCATTCCTCACTGCCGAGCAACACCACCGAAGCGCCATCGGTGAGCGGCGTAGAGTTACCCGCCGTCAGTGTGCCCTTGGCGCTTTTTTCGAACGCCGGTTTCAGCGTGGCGAGTTTTTCCAGGGTCAGGTCCGGGCGCAGATTGTTGTCGCGGGTCAGGCCGAGGAACGGCGTCATCAGATCGTTGTGCCAGCCTTCGCTGTAGGAGGCAGCGAGCTTGTGGTGGCTTTCGAGAGCCAGTTGATCCTGTTCTTCGCGGGGGATATTCCAGGTCTGCGCCATCAGCTCACAGTGCTCGCCCATCGACAGGCCGGTGCGCGGCTCGCCGTTGCGCGGGAATTCGGGAATCAAATGCCGGGGCCGCAACTGCAAAAGGGTTTTCAGTTTGTCGCCGGTGCTCTTGGCGCGGTTGGCCTGCAGAAGAATCCTGCGCAGGCCTTCGCTGACGCTGATCGGCGCGTCGGAGGTGGTGTCGACGCCGCCGGCAATGCCGCAGTCGATCTGGCCGAGGGCTATTTTGTTGGCCACCAGCAGCGCCGCTTCCAGACCGGTGCCGCAGGCTTGCTGGATGTCATAGGCCGGTGTCGCTGGAGACAAGCGCGAGCCGAGCACGCATTCGCGGGTCAGGTTCATATCCCGTGACAATTTAAGCACCGCGCCCGCCACCACTTCGCCGATGCGCTGGCCGTGCAGGTTGTAGCGTTCGATCAGGCCCTCCAGCGCGGCGGTGAGCATCGCCTGATTGCTGGCCGTGGCGTGCGGCCCGTTGGAGCGGGCGAAAGGAATGCGGTTACCGCCGATGATCGCGACGCGGCGCAGCTGGGTCATGAAAAGCTCCTGTTCCAAATGGTCGAAATTTGCCCAATCCCTGTGGGAGCGAGCCTGCTCGCGAAGAGGACGGCACATTCAGCCTCTTCAGCGCCTGGTACAGCGCCTTCGCGAGCAGGCTCGCTCCCACATGAACCGCATTTATCTGCAAGACCTGCTAAACCTGAGTGTTCAAGCGTAGGCCTTATTGCGCCGATCGAACGATTGATTGCCGTAGGCAGTCCACACTTTGAACCCCAACTTCTGGAGAGCGTTCCATGTCTGACCGCTATATCGACTTCGCCAACTCATCCTTCGGCCATCGTCTGGTCGGGGCCTTGGGCCTGCCGTCGCCGGTGCGG
>Ga0157369_10004979_pt1 | contig 15567 bp, 13 predicted proteins | sample C25metaG_FD_113461 | JGI IMG/M metagenome (GOLD analysis project Ga0157369, IMG submission 113461) | Corn rhizosphere microbial communities from Kellogg Biological Station, Michigan, USA - C2-5 metaG | ecosystem: Host-associated > Plants > Roots > Rhizosphere > Soil | place: USA: Michigan... | reverse complement strand
CCTCGCTCAGCTCGTGCGCTCCAAAATCGAAACATCCCCCGGATATTCACGATTTTGGAGCGGGCGAAGGGATTCGAACCCTCGACCCCAACCTTGGCAACCTAAAATGATAGGCTGTAGCGAGCTGTCGCCGGTTGTATAAGTACCTGAGTTCCCTGCACAAAATGGTCCGCAGCGGTGTATCGAATTGTAAGCCGTTGCATTGGAAAACCTACGCAATGCCTACGCAGGAGAACTCAAGATGCCCGCACTTAACCTCACCGAAGACTCGTTGCGCCGACTCTCTGCGCCCGCGACTGGCCGGGTGGTCTATACCGACACGAAGCTGAAAGGCTTCTCGGTAGTCGTCGGCAAGCAGTCCCGATCCTTCTACGCCCAACGCGACGTGCGCGGGAAAACGCACAAGGTCTTCCTCGGACGGCACCCGGACATCAATGTGCCGGAAGCTCGGAAGGCCGCCGAAGACGTGATCCACGGAATGCGGCGGGGGGAAGCCCGATACCTCGAACGCGAGAACCCGACGCTGCGGCACGCCCTCGACGGCTTCATTGCAGCGTCGAGCGCCTGCGAACAGCACAAGACTTACGTGAAGCGCGCTTGCGAAGTCCGCTTGAAGGACTGGCTGGATCAGCCCCTACGCGACCTCACGCGCGGCATGATCCGCACGAAGCACTCGACGCTCGGCAAGGACGGCAAGACGATGGCGAACGACACGCTGCGCGCCTTCCGCACCGTCTATAACGACGCGCTTGCCGAGTATGAGAAAGCAGTCCTGCCGGTCTGCCCGACCATCGCGCTACGCGGTAAGTGGTACACGGAAGCGAACGAGCGCAACGGCGCGATCCGCGATCTCGCTGAATGGAAGAAAGCGGTCGATGCGCTCGAAAACCCGACGCACCGGCAAATCTATCTGCTGTGTTTGCTCACCGGCTTGCGGAAGACGGAAGCCTGTCGGCTCGAATGGGATCGGGTGCTGCCGGATCGCATCTTCATTCGTGAGAACAAGGCTAACCGGCCATTCTATCTACCGCTGCTGGACGAGCACCGCGCGGTGATCGGGAAGATGAAGGGGCTGCACAAGCAGTGGGTCTTCCCTGATCGCTCGAACAGCGGCCCGACCGTCGATCCGCGCCATGATGAAGTGCCGGGGACGATGCACAGCTTGCGGCACACGTTCGCGAGTGTCGGCGCAGAAATCGGGGTCCCTGACGACATTATCGGACGGCTGCTCAACCACAGCAGTTCGAAGATCACGAGTCGCTATATTGCGGTCGACGTGGAGGCCCTTCGGGAGCCGATGCAGAAGATCGTCAGCGAGATCGTCCGGCGCTTGAACGCGGGGTCGAGCGTAGCCGACGAGGCCGTGCAGGAGGAACTTCCGCTCGCTGCCTGATTTTAGGGAAACTCGCTGTTGCGTCTTGTTTTTAGCTGACCTATCGAATCGGGGTCCGTCGCTGTTGGCGGACCCCTACCACAGCGGCTTTCCAAGGCAGCTGCTGTGACCGTCAAAGCCCTTGGGGACTGAGGCGCCTAGCCCTCCGGCCGCCGCCATGCGCGGTGAGCCATAGCAAAGGAAACAACCCGACGACGGGCTTGGGATCGACGTTCGATCTGAGGTTACTTTGCTATGACTGAATTACTGACCACTCGTGAAGCGGCGGGCTATTTGCGCCTCGCTGTCACCACTCTCGAACACTGGCGGCTCGAAGGCCGCGGTCCCGCCTTCTGCAAGATTGGCAGACAGGTCAGGTATCGCCGCGCCGACGTGGACCGCTGGTTGGCTGAAATGAACGAGGGCGCGACGGGTCGGTGAAACCCCTCACGCCCTCAGGTTCGCAACAGTCAGCAAGCATGAGCGGTGATTTCATAAGGCGGTAATACCGCCCTCCACAACCACTGCGCCCGACTGTTGCCTCAATCCCTGAGGTGGCAAATGTCTGAACACTACCGCAAGCAGTACCGCGAGACGGGGTGGGACATCTTCCCACTCAACGGTAAGCAACCGCGCGTGAAATGGTCATCGGCCTTCAAAGGAGAATGGTCGGGGGCCGACAACATCGGCGTGGCGCTTGGGAAGCGCTCGAACGGACTTACGGACCTCGACTGCGATTGGCCTGAGGCCTGCACCAACGCGCGTGCGATCATTGGCCGAGAACGTACGAAGGCGTTTGGGCGAGCGGGTAAGCCGTTTTCGCACTTCATCTTCTATTCCGATGTGCCGAAGACGAGGAAGTTCACGCTCCCGAAGTCGTTCCTGGCACTGAAAGTCCCCGACGAGCACGCGCTGACGGTCTGCGAAGTCAGGTCGACCGGCGGATATACGATGTTCCCGCCGTCCGTTCATCCGAACGGCGAGCGTGTAGAGTTCGAGAACGAGTGCGACGTGGCCCGAGTCGACGCCGATTGGCTCATGCGAAGCGCAGGACTGATAGCCTTCCTGTCCGTCTGCGAGCGCTTCTGGCCCGGTGACGGTGCACAGCATGACTCGGCACTGGCGTTCGCCGGCATTTTGAAATGGGCCGATTTCCCGGAGGCGGTCGCTGCTGGCTTCGTCGGTGCCATGAGCGCGAGTGATCGAGAGAAGGCAGATCGGCTGCGCGCCGTCGCGGACACCTATTCGAGCGAGGGCGTCACATCGAAGTGGCGCAAGCTGTTCGAGGCGTTCGCCTTCCCCGAAGATGCGCGGTCAACCTTCGCTGATTGGCTCGGCCTTACCGACCACTCGGCGGTTGATGAACTGAACGAGCATTACGCTGTGATCCGCGACGGCTCGCGTGTCCGCATCGGCACCACGCGCGAAGACCCGTACTACGGCCGCGAGACATGGGACTTGATGTCTGAGAACGACTTCATGCTCCTCGAGCGTAAGCGGAAGGAGGCGGCGATCTGGCTCCAATCGGATGCCCGTCGCGAATATCCCAACGGCTTCGTCTTCGATCCGTCGGGACTTGAACGCGATGGTTATCTGAACCTGTGGAAGGGCTGGGCTGTCGAGCCTGCTGCTGGCGATTGGTCACTCATCCAGCGGCACATCGTTGAGGTCTTAGCCAGCGGGAATGAGGAGCACGGCGATTACATCATCCGCTGGATCGCATGGATGCTCCAAAACCCCGACAAGCCAGCCGAAGTCGCGCTTGTCCTGAAGGGCGAAAAGGGCGTCGGCAAGGGCGTGATCGGGCGCGCGCTCGGCAAACTTGCGGGCCAGCACGGCATCCATCTGTCGTCCACGTTCCTGATGACCGGGCGCTTCAACGCTCACATGCGCGACTGCATCTTCCTATTCGCGGATGAAGCTCTTTGGGCGGGCGACAAAGAAGGCGAAGGCCAGCTCAAGCGCATGACGACCGAAGACACGCTCGTGATCGAGGGGAAGGGACGGGACGCCGTTGTCACCCCGAACCGCCTGCACATAATGATGGCATCCAATGAGGATTGGGTGATCCCCGCAAGCGCGGATGAGCGCCGCTTCGCCATGTTCGACGTGTCGTCCGCCCGACGCGGTGATCACGCCTACTTTGATGCTCTCACGGCCCAGATTGCGGGCGGCGGCCTTGCGGCCATGCTCCACGACCTCCTCAAGATGGATCTCGGGCGCTGGCATCCTCGCTTCGACATTCCGAAGACGCAGGCGCTGCGAACGCAGGTGCAGCACTCGGAAGACCCGATGCGAGGCCTGTTCCGTGAGCTGCTGTTCTTAGGCCAGTTGCCGGGGCTGGAAGCGGGCCGGAACGCCCCGAACGAATTGCTTTGGTGGCACGGACGCAAGCACCTGAACGCTCGCCCGTTCGGTTCCCGGTACAGCGACGTGAAGGCGAGTGTTTTTCTCCGGTCGATCCCGGGCGTGATCCGGGACAACAACGGCTGGTACCTTGAAAGCGTCAACGTCGAGACCGGCAAGCCCAACCTTCGGCGGTGCACCCGGTACGTTCTTCCTCGCCTCAAGGACTTGCGGGAGTGGTTCGACCCCCACGAGGATTGGGACAATCAGGAAGATTGGGACTTTGCCGAGTACGACGACGGCGTGACCTTCTGATTGCGTATGGGTTGGACTCGGCGCGTGTAAGGGCTGTGGCTGAACCCTTACGGCGGTTTTTCGCTGATCGGCCAAGCGGTTCGCTGAGCTGTGTAAGGGTCGTAGGGGTGTAAGGGTCATTTGTTCGCGGCTGGCGAACCGATGCTGCGCTGACCGATGCGATGGTTGTCTGCATGAACGACACGTCCAACCTTTACAGTCTTACAACCCTTACAGACCGGCTGAGAAACGACAGAAATCAGGGCTGAAACTCGTGTAAGGGTTAACTGTAAGGGCTGGGCTGGAACGGCAACCTTTACATCGCCGTCGCACTCGATTGAGCCCCAGCCCCAGCCCCAGCGCTCCGTCCGCGCCAGCCACAATCGCGGCGCGGATTATGTAAACCGCCGGATCACAGTCACTTGCCGGTGGCGTCACGCGGCCAGAACAGCGGCGCGAAGCAGGTAGAATGGCGCGATCACCTACGCACTGCCTACGCGGCGCGGCGCTCGCCCGGTGAGTTCTGCTGCACGATCAAGCGGTTCGTCAGTTGCGACCACAACCTTACGTAGGTTGTGGCGCGTCGCTGCCGGGAGCGGGTTCCAGAAAGCTCGCAAGGTGATCACGTCCGGCATGCTTCACTTTGATGTGATCCATGAGCTGCGCGACGCTGCGCTCGTGTTGCGCGGTGTCGATGTTGCCACGGAAAAGCTCGTATCGGAGGAAGAGTAGGTAGGTGTTGACGATGTCCGTCTCGCAGTAGTCGGCAACCTCTTGGATGCGTCCTTCGGCCACGTATTCGGCAACCTTAGAACCATCTATTCCGACCGGCTTCCCTGCGATGCCGAGCACTCGGCACAGTGCGTCGAGGCTCATTTTGCTCCGCCCATCGAACGACGCGAGTGCATCGCACAGGTCTAAGCAATCCTCGCTGAACCGGTTGAAGTAAGCCCGGCAATTCAGACCCGGAGCAGACAGGCCGTGGAGCATCGTGCGGTAGCGCAGAACCGGCAGGTCAAAGCCATGGCCGTTGAAGCTGACCAGTTGTGGTCGCAGTTCGCCAATGCGACCAACGAAAGCCTCGATGATGTCGCGCTCGGACCGCTGCCCCGTATGCGGCGCACCCAATGCTATGACCCGGAAGCCTTCGGCATCACGTTGAGCCACCAGCGCGCCGATGCAGACGATCTGGTGAAGCGGTAATTTGGCGAACTTGTCCCCGTGCTGTTCGCGGGCCTCATCGTCGGAGAGTTCCAGCAGACTCTCCATCCGCTTGAAAGCCTCGCAATCGACCACCGTTTCCAAATCCCAGATGATTGAATACGTCGTCATTAGAACGGCACCTCGTCACCGAAGTCCTCAACCACCTTCACCGGCCACTGAACGTAGGCACGTCTGGCAAGCTTTTCGGAGGCGTGGTCGCTGATGACTATGCGGGCCGCGCGACAGCCAGCGGCCTCCGCGTCGTCCGGATAAAAGAACCCGGATTCGTAATAGTATGAGGGCAGGTAGGCATCGAGCCACGTCGCCCCCACGAACACTCCGATTCCAAGCCCGTCGAGCGCCGTGAGGCCTTCGTTCAGACTTGCGATGAGGTCGAGCCGTTGCGCGAGCGTGCGAGAGGGCGGCCACCCGACCTTCTCCGCATTGAAAGGTTCCGGCATATTCTCCTCAAGAATTGTTGCGACGCTCTTGAGAATCGCGAGATTGTCCGGGGACGGCTCAACGTCGCATTCGATCTTGCACATCACGGTCTGATCGAGGGTGTCGATAATCGAACGTCCAGACATTGCGCGGTGGAGCGTGATTGTCTTCCCCAACAGTGCCGGAGCATCCGCGCTCTTCGTGTCCAACGCCAACGCGCGAGGCGTCGTCTGCAATGCCGCTGCAACGGAAGCGGCGCTCTCGTTGCTGACAGAAAAGCCACCCTCGGCACGTTGAACGGTTCGCAAGTTAACCTTGCTCTTGTCGGCGACGTTTTGCTGCGAATAGCCGAGCCCTTGCCGCTGCTTCACTAGTTTGACGGGGTCGAGTTTCATCAGGTTCTCCATGCCGTGGAGAGATACTGACGAACGATATGACAGCGTTACGACTATAAGGCGACAGAGACCCGACAATAAGCCGCGACTCACCGGAGTACCCGACAGACAAGCTGTCGCTTTACTAGGAGATGTTCTCGAATCGTTCTCTTGGACATAGTTTGGCGAAATGCCCCCGCTGTCGGAACGCCGCCTCGTCACCATCGCCCTTGATGCCCTAGAGGAGGCCTTTGCCGCGGCCCGCGACCAGCCGGTGAAGCGGACATTTGCGCTGCGCCTCGTGCTCGCCTTCCTCGCCACGCGGACGAGGCACGGATCAGCGCCCGAACGCTGGCCCTTCGACAATTACTGGCGAGCCTTGGCGCATGAACGCCCGCAAGATCGAACAGCGATCCTCAATGCCGCTCTTAATGCGATCTACCTCGCCGTTGGCGAGAAACGGGACACGCAGCGTGTCTCGCTTTTCGAGCAGCGAGCGAGGCGTTAGCTTCGCTCAAGTGACCGACCCAAAGTCCCAGCATCTGTATGTCATGCAGAACGAGTTTGGCTGCATCAAAATCGGTCGCAGCGTCGATCCGTGGGAGCGTCGCCGCAATCTTTGCCAGTCAGAGCATTGCAAAGTCGAACTGGTCGCTGCGTTCCAAGGCGGAGGCGAAGACGAAGAAGCGATCCACATCGAGCTTCGAGATTACCGCCTCGCGGGAGAGTGGTTCGAGGGAGTTGAAGAGGCACGCGCTGCTGTCCACCGTATTTTCGACCTCGATCCGAGCGAGTGGAAGTTCGACCACGATCCAAACGGCGCGGCCAAGTGGCTCGATCACCTGCGCGTCGTTCGCGAGGCGAAGTATATCTACCGCGCTCTCACGACCGAGATCGGCAGACTTCGGGACGCGACTGAACCGAGCTGGGTGTATGACTGCGGTATCTTCTTCTGCCGCTACCTCGCTGAGACAGGTAATCGACCAGGTATCTGCGTCGAGAGGCGAGAGGGCAAAGTCGTCAATGTCTGGTACCCGCCGGACAGCAGCAAAGGCCAAGTGCTGCCTGCTTACACGATGAGCGTAGAGGCGGCGCTATTGGTGTGGCCCGATGATCTTCGCCCCGCCTCGTGGGAGGGGTCTCCGATTGACTGCTGCATCGCCGCGCTGATGGAGATCCGCAGGCGCCTCCCGAAGGTGCCGCGCCTTTAATCCGAAGACTGCGGCAACAGGCTCCCGGCAAGCTTCCGCTTCCTGCTCGGGTGCGCCGCAAGCTGCATCGTGCGCAGCAGCGGTAACGTGGAGGGCACCGCGTTCTTGTCGAAGCGGCGAGTGCTCAACTCGGCTAGGATGTCGGCGACAAGGTCAGTAATCCAGACGATGCGAGCGCCTCCAATGTGAGTGCGCGGCCCTCCACCAAGACCCAGCAACGCGACCTGATCGGGTTCGGCTTCGATGTCCAAGCCTGCGAACAGATCGCCAATGAAGCGACGACCACGTTCGAACTTTGCCGTGAAGCGAGTCTCGCGTTTGTCCCAAGTATGGGCATCAAGCGAACATTCGATATGCAGCAGGTGCTTCGTCGCGGGATGGACGGCCACCACATCCAGCTCGCCTTCCCAGCCGCCCTTGTCGCGCTTACCGACGAGCACGGACTTGCGGACGAAGTAGCCGTTGAACTCCAGCCATTCCGCCGTGAGGTCTTCGAGATGGTTCGACATTTACTGCCCCCTGTTTGGACCCGGTGACGGGGCACGGAAACAGAGCAGGGATTCAAGGCCCCACCTCATAGGTGATCAGTTCAGGTACGGGATATCGGCGGCAAACGTATGAGCTCGGCTTCTTCGGCAGAGGTTTGCTTCCAAGTCTTCTTGCCGTTCTTACGCATTAGGGTGCCTGACTCGTGTGCTGCTTTAATGTCCGCGTATACGTCTGCTGAGCCGTTGAGCTTCGAAACGAGCTCTTCGGTCTCCAAAAAGGTCAGATCTGCGATCCAAACTTCTGCCTGTCTTCTCTTTCGAATGCCCCTGAGCCGCCCAAGGGACGCGTCAAGGGTCGGCTTCCAGTCGGGGAAATTCAATTTGGCCTCGGTAGTCGGCGGCATCACCTGGATCACCATGTCGAAGCGACCTCCCCGACGAAAGGCTGCATCAAAGCGTGTGAGGTAGTTCGTCGCCAGCAAGAACACGATCTTGCGGGCTTTGTTTATGGCCGCCAGCTTGGGCAACATCGCAGTCGTAATGAAGCGGGAGAGCACTTCCGTTTCTTGAGCCCTATCTCGACCAAGCTCGTCGAACTCGTCGAGCAGGACCACCACTTCCTCGACCGCCGCGAGCATGGAGAACAGCCTATTTGCCCGGGCGTAAAGCCGGTCCAAGCCATCCTGAACAACATAGGATGGGTCCACCAGCAGAACGGGCCAGTCAATGTATTTGCCGAGGAGCTTCGCCAGTTCGGTCTTCGACGTCCCCGGTGGTCCGAAGAGGATCGCGGACATGGGCGTCTTTCGCCCGAGACTGAAGCCAATCTCAACCCTGCCCTTTGCTTCATCGATTGGCTTCACGAAATACTGGAAAAGGGTATCGCGCAGACTCAGTGCGTTTCCATCAACAGTAATCGTCGCGTCCAAGAATCCTGCCTTGGGCGGCGGACCTGCTTTAGGAGGCGGAGCAAATTCGCGCTTGCCTGACACGGCGCTTTGGCCCGGGGTGGTATAGACCTCGCGAACCTCAGCGAAGAGAGCTCGGCGGATAGCCTCCGCCACGAGGCGATCCAACGCGTAAACGAAGTCATAGACGCAAGCAGTCGACCATGATTCTGGTCCTTCGATTTGCGGGTGGTGCCCGGAGGCCCAACCTCTCTGCGACGGCCCTAAGTCGAAATATGACTCATTGAGATGCCGAACCGCCGCTTGGAAGTTCTTCATGAAGCCCAGAAGTTCGTCTTGGAGCGGTTTGCATCTAAGAAGCTCGGTGAGGAGCTCGTATTCGTAGCACTGCGCGTTGCCGACATCGGGGTAATGGAAAATCGGCTGGCTCGGAGGCCAAGTTCCGTCCGGCAGTTGGGAGCCAAAAAACGTCTCGAGTGCTTCTTGGATTAGCGCCTTTTCTTCCGGACTGTTCTGTTCATCCATTGCCGAGTCGGCCAACAAGATAACCGCATAAGCAAGCTGGAGCGGATCGGCCAAGCGGCTACCCGTCTTGATGAGCGAGATCTGGCGATAGGCCTCATTCCGCGCCCAGCTCCTCACCTTCTTGCTGATCAGGGCAATGTCCAATGCATTGTCGTCAGTGCGTTTGAGAACTCTAAAGGCGAGTTCGGTCAGGTACGCGGACGGCGGATACGGCGCGATGCTGACAGCGCCCGACACAGCTAACGGCTGGGAATCGCCGTTGATGCTATCGAAAAGGAGCTGCGCCACGTCTTTATGGACGACCGCCAAGTGCGCTGCGCGGCCATCGTAGTCGCCGGTCTCTGCGAGATCCAACACGCCCTGTCCGATGAACGAGACGCTGAAAGGATTGTTTTCCTCAAGGCCAGCGCTCTTCCAAGGTTTAGTAATCAGACGTTCTGCGACCGCACTCGTAGTGCCCCACGAGTGGTCAGGCTCATTCCAAATACCGGCATGTACTAAGGAGCTCACGCACGTTGCTGAGCTCGATAAGGAAGCGGTGCCCCTTTTTGTCGCTTGATGCCAAAATCCCTTGCCGTCGGAACTGGCGTAGTGATTCATCGTAGGGAAATGATGCTCGCGAAGCGTACTCAGCGAGGTTCGGACGTCGGCGAGAGCCTCGAACGCAACAACATCTGACATCGGCTTAGTTTAGCTGTGAAGGCCGAATTGACGAGTGAGCCTGATCTTGGCGCGAGTGAATTTTTGCTCGGCGTCCCGCCGACCGTCGCCCCGCTCAGCAGTTAGGTAATATCGTAGCTCATCGATCTGATAGGCCGTGCCACTGAGGCTCTCGGGATCGAGCAGTGCATGAGCAGTCAGCGTTGCACCCCTCCTCTTGGCGACGCGCGCTAGGGCTTCCGTCATTGAACTCACCTGTTCGACATAATCGCCGATGGTGATGTCGAGTGCGACATGCATGGAAAAGACGGGCACGTTGAGCACAGCAGCGGCGAGAATCTCGCCACTTGTAGACGCTCCGGTGTACCCGTCCGGGCAGACCACCCAAAGAAGGTCAGAATTGCGGATCGCTTCGAGGTGCCGGTCTTCCACCATCTTTCGGGAGCGCAATTTATCGCTCGCCACAAAGAGGAAGTCCTTGTCCGCCGCGACCACGGTTGGATCGGCTGGTGAGAGGACTTCAACACCAAGGGCACGAAGATTGCCGACAGCCTCTTGAATGGGAGCCATGTGCCGGTGAAAGCTGCCCGATACCGTCGCCTTAATCATGAGGCCCTCTCAATCCACTCTGCGGATGCAGTGTCGTTGGCCGGTTCCGCCATCGTAGGGCTGCCGCCGTCAGTTCGCTGCTTGGAAATGCTTCTCAGTCCACGTCGCACAATGAAGTGCGTGTGATGGTCGCCGCTCGCTGCCCACTGTTGGGAAACGGAAACAACCCATTCGGGACAACTCTTCGATGCATCGTTGAGCCAATTGCCGACGGCGAGCTTCACATATCGGCTGGAGTCGGCCTTCACTTGCTCGAGGAGTCGAAGGCCGCGACTCGGTTCTCGTTTCAGGACTGGCAGATGCGCACCCCACACACTCCGCGGCCGCGTAACTTCAACGGCAAAGCGGCGGATGTTTTCGTTCGGGTTTCCGGCAAGCTCGACGAGTAGGGGGAGCAGAGAATCGAACTGGGCCGCCAAATGAGGGCGGAAAGCCATCCATGCTGTTTCCCGGACGCTCATGTTGCGGTCCGCCGCGAATGGAAGAGTCGCGTCAAGCCTTTCACTATGTGACAGACTCAGCGAAGAGTCGTTCACAGCATAGCAGGCCCACTGGCGAACCAAATCGCTTTTGTGTTCAGCCAAGAACCCAAATTCGGGCGAAGTTGGGGGCGCGCTGGCAGCAATCGCCGCGCCCAGGATGCGAAGCCGCTGGGTTACTCCGGCACCGACGATTTCCGAGGCTGCTTGCAGAAGTGCCATTCGCAGCGAGGTCCCGCACGAGCTCGTCGCCGCTATCGACCTAGCTAGCGCGGACATGTCCGTCGCCAGCCACTCCATGAGGTTCACCGTTTCGATTTCGCCGGCTGCGAGCCCAGCGAGCACATCGCTCGGCACGTCACGCATTTTGCGTGCTCCTGCGCGTGGCTTGGACAGCTCCCGTTCCACCATCGTTTTACAATAATTGAAGTAAGCTATGTTTTCAATTATTTTCGAGAGAATCATGCCTAGAACGAAGAAGGTTCTGAATGCGTTCCCAGCGGACGAGGTGAGCCGGTACACCGGTCTCAGCCGACCGATGGTCGATTACCTAGCTCATGAGGGTTTCTTGCGGCCCGCTTATGGGAACCCGGAGGGCAGGCGCGGGAAGGTTCGGTATTATTCATACCGAGACCTCGTGATTGCTAGGATCATTCAAAGGCTTCGCGACAGCGGTGTCGAGTTATATCGGTTGAAGGCTGCCATTCAGGAGCTGAACTCCCACAGTGATTGGCGCGAGCTACCCTCCGATCAGGCAGAGCAAATCAGATGGCTCGTTTCCGATGGGCGCAAGGTTTTCATCCGCAACCAAGATGGATTCTTGGACGAGGTTGGCAAAAAGCAGCGAGCCTTTGCCTTCATCGTGAACCTCGAAGGCGTAGTTGGCGAGGTAAAGCGCGCAGTGCCGGCGAAGAAGAGGAAGCACTGGTCCATCGAAAACACTGAACTCGTGTTTGAAAAGCAGTCAATAAGCTGAGTATTACGGCCTAGCCCGTACTCAGCGCGTCCATTTTCTATTTATTTCTACATTCGTGGGTCGGTGGCCGCGCTCACGACCGGGACCTTGGCAATCGCGTTCGCCGCCGCCTGCTTCGCGTCGATCTGCTTCCGGGCTTTACGGGCGTCGGTCAGCTCGAAGGTCGGTACTGAGTGCTCGTTTCTGGTTTCAGAGTGCTGTACTCAGAACTTACACGCAATGCCCCATTAGCACGGAGCAGCGCGTGGCACAGGAACCGGAACACAAGAAGAAACTGGCGCTAAACAGCCAAAAGCGTCCTAGCGGAGAGGTGTTAGACATAATTTCAGAGCGGCACGCTCTATTATCCGCCCTTGACTTCGCTGAAGCGGCGGAGCACGAGTCCGGGGAAGTCACCCGGAGCGAAGATATGCGGCTCACGCCTGAGATTGCCATCCAGAACGAAAACGTCATCGAGTGCATCAATCGCGGCGTGATCGAAATCGCCAATGGGCGTGTGACCTATCACCTGAACCACAAGAAATCCTATGCGTGGAGCGACCCGGAGGAGTGGGTTCGCTGCATCGCCGTCGCAAACCTCGTCATCGACAAGAAATACCCCGCCACGCAGATGCGCGTTGAGGTGCAGGTTCCGCGTCGGACTCCCAGCGATTGGGCGGACATCATCGTCTATCGCGACGAGGGCTGTCGCGAGCCATACTTGGTCGTGGAGTGCAAGAGTGACCCGCAGACCAAGGCGTTCCGGGATCAAGGCATTGAGCAGCTCTTCGGCAATGCCAATTCGTTGCGCATCCCCTTGGGCCTCTACGAGGAATACGGCGAATCCCGCTTCTTTGACGTGGGAAATTTCCCTTCCACGGAGCGGGTCCAGAACATGCTCGGCACTCGCGATGCCCTGCCCGAGCAGTTCGGCCAGGTGCCGACATATACCTACATCGCGGCCAGCGAGACCGACATCCATCCGGTCGCGTCAAACATCCTTGAAGGCAAGATCAAGCGCGTCCACTCGCTGATCTGGGCGGGCGGCAAGCGCGATCCGCTCACCTCGTTCGACGAGTGGAGCAAGCTTCTATTCGCCAAGGTCGTTGACGAACGGAATCGTCGCTCGGGCGAGTTTCGCCACTTTCAGGTCGGAACCAACGAGACCACGGCCGCCGTCGCGGGCCGGGTCCACGCGCTCTTCGCGCAGGCGTGCAAGCAGGACCCGACCATCTTCCCCTCCAACTCCCGGATTCGGCTCACGGACAAGAAGATCTACGAGATCGTCCTGACTTTGCAGGAAGTCAGCTTCTTGCGGACGGACGTGGATAGCATTGGCGCTGCCTTCGAGAACTTCTTCGGTTCGGTGTTCCGCGGCGAGCTCGGCCAGTATTTTACGATGCGGCAGCTCGCCCGGTTCACGGTTGCAATGCTCGGCATCAACGAGAACGACTACATCATCGACCCCACGGCGGGGAGCGGCGGCTTCCTTTTGGAGGCCCTCTTGCAGGTCTGGCACAATATCGACCGCGAGTACGAAGGCCAGCCCGAGGTCGAGATTAGCCGCGCGAAGATGGACTTCTCGCGGACAAACGTCTTCGGCATCGAAATCCACGACATTCTGGGCCGCATCTGTAAGATCAACTTGCTCCTGCACCACGATGGCCACACCAACATCGAGGCCGACCGCTCGTGCCTCGACACGGTCTTCGCCCATCCGCGACTGAATCCGCCGCGCGACAAGTTCACGAAGCTGTTCGGCAACCCGCCGTTCGGTGACGAAGTGCAAGCCGGAGATGACGACCACCTCGGCTCTAACGTGCTGGAAGCCTTTACCGTCGCTGATAATCGCACGAAGGTCGCCTCGGAGCAGGTGATTCTTGAGCGCTCGGTCGAGCTGCTCGAACCGGGTGGCGAGCTCGGCCTGATCCTGCCGGACGGTTTGTTCAACAACCAAGGCGAGCAGAGCAATTGTCCCGCTGTTCGTCGCTTCCTCGCGAAGAACGGCTTTATCGAGGCCATAGTCTCGCTGCCCGATTACGCGTTCCGTAAGTCCGGCGCTCAGAACAAGACGTCCATCCTCTACTTCCGCAAGTTCCAGGGGTGGCAGAAGACGATGTTTGATCAGGCCTACGCGGAGGCCGTTGAGGGTGGCGCGGCAGAAGAGGAGGCGGTCGCCACTGCACTCGACGCGCTCGAATACAGGGTGTTCATGGCTGAGGCGAATTGGGTCGGTTACACGCCAACGGGCATCCATTCTGACGTGAACGACCTCTATCGCGGGTCGGCTGGCGGCCGCCTCGCGGACGAGCAGGACGGCACCATCCTCGGTGAATATCGCGCCTTTCAAGCGGACCCGAACAACTACGAGGGACGCAAGTCACCCGATTGCATGGCCATCCCGGCTGGCGAGCTGTGGCGGGCTCATGCGAGCCACCGGCTTGATCCCAAGTACCATCTCTTCAAGCGCGAAGAGCAGAACATTGTCCCTCAGGGATGGGTCAAAATGCCTATCCGCGACGTGCTTCGTCGCCGCACCGATCTCGTGAAGCCCGAGGAGCGCCCGAACGAGAAGGTCAAGGTGATGACCATCAGTCAGACGGGAGAAATTCGTCCCCGCGAGGCGGGAAAGGGCCGCAACCCTCCCGAATGGCTCGGCATGTACTTCGAGGACAGCCCTTCGACGTGGTTCGCGGCGCGAGAGGGCGACGTGGTCTTTAGCTCGATCGACCTGTGGAAGGGCTGTGTTGCGGTTGTCCCTCCGGCGTTCGACGGGGCACTCGTGACAAAGGAGTTCCCGATCTACGAGATCACCGACGACCGCCTTGATCCGGTGTTCCTCTCGTGCCTTCTCCGCAGCCGTTATTACCAGCGCGCCTTCCGCGCGATTACCACCGGCCACAGCAACCGGCGTCGGACGCAGGTGGGCGACTTCGAGGCGCTTGAGATCGCGTTCCCGCCCGATCGTGCGACGCAGCTTGAGCTGGTCGAAGGTCTTGTGGCGGCGCGTGATGGTCAACGCGAGGCCTCGGACCTCATGTCCCGGGCGATGATGGCATTCAACGATACCATCGACGGGCGCGGCGACGAGGCGTTGCCCGAGGTCGAAGCAGACCCTGTCGGCGATGAGGTCGACGCTTAGGAAGGAGCGTTCGCCCTGTCTAAACAATCAGCACAGCAATCCGTCGACGCCAGCCGACGTTCGCCGCCGCATGTCTTGCAGGCTTTCCCCCTGTAGAAGAATTCGCCAGCCTTCCAAGCGGCGGCGCGAGCAGCATTCGTCGGCGGGATCCCCGGCACATCGCCGCGCTTGATGCAGTCGATAAGGGTTCCAGTGCCGATCTTGTGCCTGCGGTGAACCTCTTGAATTGCACGGTTTCGTGTCGATCCGCGAGCGATGGCGCTTTTAAGATCGGCCACGATTTCCGGCCAATCAGGTCGGTCCGTAGCTAAGCGGCTTCTTCCCAAGCGGCCCCTCCGTGCGATTCACTGGTCGTGGAAGACCTACACAAAACCTACGCAGAGCAAAGCCTTCGGGCTTTGCCTCGCGGCTAAATCAATAGAATGACGAGAGAAAACTGGAGCGGGCGAAGGGATTCGAACCCTCGACCCCAACCTTGGCAAGGTTGTGCTCTACCCCTGAGCTACGCCCGCTCGAGCCGGCGCCGGAACCGCGTCCCGGCGGAGGTGAGGCGCGCGCCT
>Ga0157369_10004977_pt1 | contig 15567 bp, 15 predicted proteins | sample C25metaG_FD_113461 | JGI IMG/M metagenome (GOLD analysis project Ga0157369, IMG submission 113461) | Corn rhizosphere microbial communities from Kellogg Biological Station, Michigan, USA - C2-5 metaG | ecosystem: Host-associated > Plants > Roots > Rhizosphere > Soil | place: USA: Michigan... | reverse complement strand
GGCCCGTCTCGAAATGGGAAGCCTGGCAATTGCCCATCAGAACGACTGGCATGAACTGATAAACGACTCGGACCAGCCCGTTGAAATCCTTGTCATTCAGATACGCACATGAGATCTCGTAATGCAAGAACTGACTGCGGTTGTCGCTGAAAAAATCGAAGCTGGTTGTTGGTCTGTGTCCGTGCGCGCTGAAGTCTCCGAGCGCTGGAGGATGCCCGATGAGTCCGGCATCTCTCTTCGTTGCGAGCTCATGAATTTGGCTAGCGGTCTCGCAAAAGAGTACGGGGGCGTATTTCTTCGCTCTTTTGTCTTCATGGTGGACGATACAGGCTCATCCGGACCCCTTCAGGTAACATGCTATCCGCATACCGTACATACCATGACCGGCACTCTTGCGCTGGCGCATACGGCCGATCGGTCATGGGCGAATTTTTTGGTATTGGATCTCGCTCGAACGCCGTCGGCCGCAAGCCTTGCAATTCGGACCAACGATTGTTTAGTCGAGCAGCGAATTGAGAATTGCGAACCTGGCGCCATTGTGGAATTAGCGCGGACACTTAAGATTCGACACTGCATTATCCGCTGCGCTAACGTAAATGATCGTTTGGAGGAAGAGTCATGCGCGGAAATACTGCGGCGCGAGGGCGTCGACATCGTACTGTGCGATTCGTCCGCGCATTTCGCTGGCGCGCGCCGGTTTGCGCAAGCACTTGAGGATGATGATGGCGTCTTCGGAATAAGCGGTGAAGACGCCATTCGCCTCAACACGGCTCGGCCCATCTCTTACGAGATCCGCCGCACAACCCGTCCGGCATTTGATCTGGAGGAGAAAGCGCTTGTAAACGTGTTGGGGGAGCGCCCCGTGCTTTTTGTCCTGGATCATGTGATTTCCATGCTTTACGGCGAAGATATCCACCGTTACGCCAGCCGCCATTTGCATAGCTACGGCGAAGTGGTGGTTATGGGGCGCGAGACCGACAAGACTTGGCCGCAAGTGGAGCGGATCTGTGAAACGGCGAGCGCCGCTGGTCTGGGCAGACATGGAATCCTGGTGGCCGTCGGCGGCGGCATCACGCTGGATCTGGCCGGGACGGCTGCCTCTTTATTCCGCCGCGGAATTGGCTATCTTCGTGTCCCCACTACTCTGGTTGGTCTGGTCGATGTCGCAGTGGGTATCAAACATGGAATCAATGCTTTTGGCCGCAAGAACATCCTCGGCTCCTTCTATCCCCCCCTGGCATCCGTGAGCGACTACTCGTTCCTGCGGACCTTACCGGTAGCGGAGATTGCGTGCGGCTTCGCTGAAATTATCAAAGTAGCTCTGGTCCGCGATGAAAAATTGCTCGAACAGATCGAGCAATACGGCGTGCAATTAATCCAGTCGCATTTCCAGGCTCCACCGGCCGCGGCACGCGAGATCGCTCTGCGAGCGGAACTGCTGATGATGGAAGAGTTGGCGCATAATCTTTTTGAGTCCAGTTTGGCGCGCTTGGTCGACTTCGGCCACACTTTCAGCCCTGCGATCGAGACGGCCACCGGATACCGCATTACTCATGGCGAATCGGTTGCGCTTGACTCGTTACTATCCACCGCTATTGCCGCCAACAAGGGAATTTGCGAGCGAGATCTGGTGCATCGATTGTTCAATCTGCTGCGCCACTTACAGCTCCCTGTATGGGACCGTGAGATGCCTTCCGCGGAAACGCTCTGCGTTGCGATTCAGGACGCACGGCGGCATCGCGCGGGAGTCCTGAACCTTGTTGTCCCCAGCGCTGCGGGCGCTGCGGTATTCCTTCAGGATATCGGTAGAGAGGATATCCAGCGGGGACTCGACACGATGTATGAACTGGCCTCCAAAGCATTGCTTCCCGTACACCATCCGCGAAGGGAGCCACGCTACGCGAGCGCTTGCGTTTGATCTTGGTGGGACGCACCTCCGCGCCGCCATTTTAAGCGAATCCGGTGCTTTGCGGCATTTGAAAAAGCACCGTATTCGCTCTGTGGCGGATGGACTGGGTGAGACGGAAATCTGGCGCGGTGTAATCGGTTCGATGGTGGATTACGAATACGAGACCCGACATCTTCTTCAATCTCTTGACCCGATTGTCGTTGCGTTCCCAGGCCCCGTGACGGGGCACCAGCACATTTTACAAGCGCCAACCGTAGCTGGGAAGTCAACAAACGTCCGAAATCTTCCCGCTGAACTCGAGCGGCTTACGGGACGCCGCGTGTATCTTCTGAACGATGTTTCCGCGGCCGCTTGGTATTTCGGAGCGATAAGCGATGCCAATCGCTTTTTGGTTGTCACCGTCAGCAGCGGAATAGGCAGCAAGATGTTCGATCGTCTCCATCCGGCACGAGTTCTCGACGAGCCTGCCTATGCCGGCGAGATTGGGCATGTTGTGGTCGATGACCGGCCGGACGCCATGCTGTGTGATTGTGGTACGAGAGGCCACTTGGGCGCCATCGCTTCGGGGCGGGGCATTGAGCGGACCGCCCGTATTTCTGCGATGCGATCTCCTGCCAAATTTGCCAACTCGCTCGTCCGTACGGCGCTCAATGGCTCAGCAGAAGATTTATCGAACGAGGACCATATCGTTCCCGCTGCATTGGCTGGTGATCGATGGGCGCTCGGAGTCATTCGCGAATGCACGCGGCCACTTGCCCGTACTCTGCTCTTCTCGATTATGGCCGCAGGACTCGAACGGGTGTTTGTTATCGGAGGCTTTGCCCAATCAATGGGTCAGTTATATCTCGAGATACTTCGTGATCTGATGAACGAGACTAGCCGCTATTCGGTGATGGGTGATGCACTTTTATCCATGGTCCAGATTGTGAATTCGGGTGAAGAAGTTTGCTTGACAGGATGTGGCGTTTTCCTCTCGCAGGCAACAATGGGCGTACCGTTGTAACCGTTCTTGGTGGTAGTGCGGTCAGTACGCCTGTTCTGATCGAATCGCTGGCGTCAATACTGCCCCAAAGCTCCGTGACGATCCGGCTCGCGGGGCGGAATCCTGAACGGCTTTCGGCTGTCGCCAGAGCTTGCTCGATATTGGCTGGAACAGGTCCTTTGCAAATTGAGCAATTCGGCAGCGATCAATGGAATCGGGCCTTGCCGGGGAGCGACGTCGTCCTCGTCCAAATCCGTCCGGGTGACCGCGACGGACGTCATTTCGATGAAACGTTTCCGTTGGCGCATGGCATCCCGGGAGACGAAGGGATTGGTCCGGGCGGTCTATCGGCCGCTCACCGCGCTTGGCCCGAACTGAGGTCTGTTTTCCAGAATATTGCGTCCTATGCTCCCCGGGCGTTCATAATCTTACTTTCGTCGCCGTGCAGTCTGCTCGTGCGTTTAGCACATAGAGTGCGCCCGGAATTGGCTTTGGTTGGGATATGTGAACTGCCGCTGACTACGCTCAAAAACATTTGCTCTCTTACTAGCAGCGGATTGGACCGAGTTACGTTCGATTACACCGGAGTCAATCATCTAGGTTGGTTATATAACGTATTTTGCGAGGGACGAAACCTACTCACGTCCTGGCTACGCTCCGAGAGGCGCAGCGCCTTTCCACCCCCTGCTTTAATATCGGCCTATAACGGATTTCCACTCAAGTACCTGCGGCTCCACTTTGAAAGGAGTGAAGTGGTCCGAGAACAACGAATGTTACCCCAATCCCGCGCCGGCCAGTTGTCTTCCATTGCGGCATCCTCCTTTAGCGCGTTTCAGTCGGGAAACGAGCAGGTAATCCGGAACGCTCTGCGGGCCAGGAGCGCGGATTGGTATCCGCATGCTGTCGTGCCGCTGCTGAAGGCCTGCATACAGGGAGAGAGCGGTACGCCCCTATTTCTCTCCGCGGCGTCAACTTCCGGCGATGTACGAGAATGCTGTTACTACGCGCAAGGCGGTCAGCTGTGCCCGGCCGCTACGCAGACTAAGCCTTCGCCGCAAATATCGGTGCTGACCGAAAGCTTCTCAGAATATGACCGCGTTGCCGCCGCGGCTGTAGTGGAAGGAACCGAGGACGCATTGACCGGCGCTCTAGTAAGACATCCCTGGATAGGATCAAGTCATCATGCGGCTCTCCTTGCCCGTGATCTTCACGCCTATTCGCACTCGTATTGGGACCGTCGAGCAAGCGAAGCTTATGTCTGATTTGAGAGTTGCCATTCTGGGCTGTGGGCGCATGGGCAAGGAACGGGCGCGGTGCGTGACGCAACTCGGTGCTCACATCGTCGCAGTCGGCGATATCCAAATTGATCGTGCTGCGGCTCTTGCGGCCGCCTATGGAAGCTGTGTGCTGCCTACTCCGGAAGCCTTCGTCGATGCCGCCGTAGATGCGGTATTCGTCTGCACGCCCCCCAAAAATCGAGGAGTACTCGAGCTGATCGCAGTGCGTTCCAAGGTAGCTTTTTTCGTAGAGAAGCCAATCGGCGCCTCGTTAGCTACTTCGTTTTCTGTCCTGGGAGAGCTTGCCAAGCAGCCCGTCATCCACGGCGTAGGCTACATGAATCGGTATCGCGCTTCGGTTCGGCATGCACGCTGCCTGCTCAGCCGCAGTACGGTACTCGGAATTTCTGTGTACTGGGTTGGCAAAACATATCAAGTCTCTTGGTGGCTCGATCCAGCCGCTTCAGGTGGTCCCCATAACGAACAGGCGACCCATGCGTTCGATCTCTGCCGGTTCCTCGTGGGCGAGATATCATCCGTCAGGACAACATTCCAGCGCGTCGCCCCTGACCAATCGCCTCTCGCGGCAGCAAGCTCCATCGGGTTTGAGTGCGGAAGCGTCGGCTCTATCTTCTATTCATGCCAGGCAAACGCGAAGGATATAGGAGCCCGGGTTTTTGCAGCCGAAGGAACTATTGCGCTTACTGGTTGGGACTTGCGGATGACGGAAAATACCATCGACGGAACGGCGCCCGAAACTCAATCGGAGGATATCTTTCTAGTAGAGACAGAAGCTTTTCTCAGCGCAGTAAGAGCAGGCCGTCAGGAACTGGTCGCCTGCAACTGGTCGGACGCCATAGGAACGCAGGCCGCGTTGGACGCTGCGCGAGACTCCGTTGGAGTCGTTCCGGAGGTGAATATTGGCGGATAAGCCGGAACGGCCATGGAAAATCCTGTCGTCCTCCAGAGCGCATGACACACCGTATTTCTCGGTTTTGCGGCAGCAGGTAATCGATTCGGAGGGTAAGTCTTTCGACTATCACAGCATCTCCTTTCGTCGTCCCGCGGTGGGTATCGTCGCCCGGCGCGGCACGGATATTCTCTTACTTCGGCAGTATCGTTTTCTTGTCGACGAATTCGTCTGGGCAATTCCATCTGGCGGTGTAGCGGAAGGAGAATCACTGGAGCAGGCCGCTGCGCGTGAGTTTAAAGAGGAAACCGGTTATGTGACTGGTTGCCTAAAGCCTCTGCTCGGTTGCTATGCCTCTTATGGCAGCAGCAATCAGCGCTTTGAAATCTTCCTCGCAACCGATATAAGGGAAACACAAAATGGATTCGATCGAAGTGAAGTAATGTCCGTGCGTTGGTTTTCTCGCGACGAAGTACTCGACCTGATCCGATCCAACGGTGTAGTCGACAATCTTTCCCTTTCGCCCCTGCTGTTTACTCTGCTGGAGGACTGTGACCCATGTTCTTTCAGGAATGCCCAGCCTTGATGATGGCGGGGGGACGCTCTGAGCGAATGCGCGCATGCGGTTCCCGCAAACACAAAGCCTTACGCACCGTGCTCGGAGTTGTCCTAATTGAACGCAACATCCAGACTCTCCTATTGTTCGGGTTTCGGCAACTTTTCATTGCCGTCAATGCTGCGGAAAGCGAGCTCATAGAGTGGATAAAGGAAAAAGCCCCCGTCTTAACAAAAAGCCTGCCTGCTCGCATTCACTTACTCCTTGAGGCCCAGCCCCTGGGAACCATTGGGGCAGCGACCTTATTGCCGGAGGACACAGAAAATGTTCTTGTCGTAAATGTTGACAATCTAACTAGCCTTGATTTGAACGCTTTGGCGAACTTCCATCTCGAATGCGGAGCGACATTTACTGTCGCAACCCACGAGGAACCATTTCGGATTCCATTCGGACGCCTCGAAACCAGTGGACAGCTCGTCACCCAGTATTGTGAAAAACCTGAAATTCTTGTTCCGATTTCCAGTGGGACCTACGTCTTGCATCGCCGAGCGATCGAGCGGATCTCTCCCGCTATTCGTACGGACGTCCCACAGCTCGTCAATGGCCTGATCCAGGAGGAAGAGCATGTAGCTTGCTTCCGCCATCACGCCCATTGGATTGACATAAACGATGAAGCCTCGCTAGCGCGCGCCGAAGCGCTTCTCAAAGCCAACGAAAAGGCGTGGCCGCAACCGTCTAGAAGCGTCGGCGCTAGCGTCTAGAAAGGCAGATCTCATGCACCCGGCCATTTCTTCGCTTTGCGGTTCCGAAATTGCGGTCACCGGCGCTGGAGGATTCCTTGGCGGGGCTGTAGTCAAAGAACTAAGGCGCGCTGGCGCCAGAGTCCATGCGATTCTTGGCCCTCCGGGTCTAGGGGATCAAGTTCCAGAAGGAGCAGCGTCAGTTTCCGAGATTGACATCTGCGATCTTCCCAATCTGAAAACGATCTTCGCTACGACGGATGCGGTCGTTCATCTGGCCGGTTTAGTCTCTGTGGCGGCTTCCTTTGAAAACATTGTCGAATACGTTCGGGTGAACACGCTGGGCGCCGCTTGTGTGCTGCAGGCTTGCCGCGAGGCCCAAGTGTCTAAAATCATTTACATCTCGTCGGCAGAGGTCTATGGGCAGCCACGTTCCAACCCTGTTGCCGAAGATCATCCGCTCCACGCGCGATCTCCCTACGCCGCGGCCAAGATCGGAGCGGAGAAGCTAATGGAAGCCTATGTGGCGGGCTTCAACCAGAGCATTATTGTCCTGCGTCCTTTTTCAATTTACGGTCCCGGCGCTTCCGCTCAATCGCTGCTTGGCAGGATTCTTCGCTTGGCGCGTTCGGGAACAGCCGTGGTATTAAACGATCTTCAACCCGTTCGCGACTATATCTTTGTTGACGACGTAGCGCGCGCCGTCTGCCAAGCCTGTTTGCTTGAGCAGACTGGGCTCCAGATTTTCAACATCGGCACGATGCAAGGTCGAAGGGTCGAGGAGATCGCCAGACTATGTATCGAGACGATGGGTAAAACCGTTCCGGTGACCGAACGCCCGAATGCGAAGAGACCGGGGCAGAGCGAGATCTACAGCTTGATCGCGGATAATCGCCGGGCGCGATCAATTCTTGGTTGGAAGCCCAGCACGTCTTTGGAAGAAGGGCTTCGATTGACATCCTTGGCGTTCCCGTGAGATCACGCTACCTGATCACTGGTGCACAAGGGTTCGTCGGTCGGTTCTTAACAGGATTTTTGCTCTGTTCCAACCGGAATGCATTGGTCACGGGCGTAGGGCGTTCGGCGAGGAACGATGGAACATTTACACACCGGTTGTCACAATGGCCAAGCCGCGCGCCACTGCCTGCTCAATTATCTGCGCAACTGAGTGAGCGATTCGCCTATGAACAGCTCTCAATTTTGGACTTGTCCGGAATGCGCAGAATCGTGGAAGATTTTCGACCCGCTTGCGTCTTCCATCTCGCCTCCGCTTTACACAGCGACCCGCCCGAACACCTCATCGAAACCAATATCCGTGGAACGATTTGTTTATTCGAGGCAATTGCAGGAGCAAACGCGCCCAAGCCGACCGTCATATTGGGATCGAGCGCCGGTGTCTATGGAGTTTTAAATCCAAACCAACTGCCGGTAAAGGAAACAGCCGGATGCGAGCCAATCGACGTATATGGGATCACAAAGCTTGCTTCTGAGCACATATCCCGTCTTTTGGGCCGGCGGCATGGCATTCCCGTCATTGTTGCACGCATCTTCAATATTGTCGGCCCAGGTCAGGACGAGCGCCACGTTTGCGGACGAATGGCGGCCCTGCTATCGATTAATTTCAACAACGCGCATGCAACGGTAACCTTCCGCAACCTGGAAACGACGCGGGACTTCATTGATGTTCGAGACGTGGTTCGCGCCTTACTCTTACTGGCCGCTCACGGCGAGCCGCAAAGTATATACAATGTGGCCACCGGCGTGGAGACTCCTATTCGTTCGGTTTTAACTGAGCTGGTCGAGCTAACAGGGTTCCGCGGGCACATCGCCGAAAACTTTGACGATCCGAATTCCGGCGTGCCCCGGTCCTGTGCCGATGTGAGTCGGCTAAGAACCCTCGGATTTCAGCCCAAAGTGAAATTCGCGCAGAGTCTCCTGGACCTGGTCGACTATTACCGGGAAATCGATGAAACCAGATGAATGGGTCATTAGAATATGACGAAAGCAATAACAAGGTCCGCTTGTCTAAGTTACGGGCGCGGGGTGTGCAGGTTTGGAGCGATGCTCGCGTGTTTGTGGCGGCGGATGCCCCGCTTGATGCTTTCGAAAGTGGCGCTACCCTAATGAACGCGATCATCCGCGGATCGGAGACGCGAATCGGAGCGGGATCGCTGATCGGTACATCCGGCGTAGCCATAATGGAAAACGTCCGGACCGGCCAAGGCGTGGAACTCGGTGCCGGCAGCTATTCCGAATGCGTCTTCCTCGACCGGGTTAAGATCAGAGGCTTCGCTGAGATTCGTGCCAACACCGTACTCGAAGAAGAAGCGGAATTGGGCCATAACGTGGGACTTAAGAACACGATCTTCACGGCGGCCGTTGTGGCCGGCTCCAGCATCAATTTCTGCGATGCTTTTGTAACCGGTGGAAGATCTCGTCAGGATCATACTGAAATAGGTTCGGGGACCGTTCACTTCAACTTCGCTCCGACTAGGGATAAGTTTGCGAGCCTTATCGGCGATGTCACCGGAGTTCTTCTCCGTTCGGAACCAGTGTTCATAGGAGGAAATTCGGGGATTGTCGCGCCCGCTTTCCTGCAATTTGGCGCTCTTGTCCCGGCAGGGACAATTGTGCGTCGACACTTCGTAAACGCCAGCGGCGCATCACATCTTCGAGGTCGCCAAAGAGCATTTTTCGGGAAGCTTTCTTTGGCAGTGGAATTTATTGCGAACCTCACGGCGTATGCGATTTGGTATGGCGGAGTCCGGCTTTTGGCGGCTAGCCCCACGGAAAGCATTCTGTACCGCAGCGTGCTCAGACTGGTACAGAGGAATCTGGATCGGCGGCGCGAAGAGCTCACAAATTTTCTCAACCGCGCGATTAATGATAAAAGCCCAGATCCAATTGTGGTCGAGTGTGCTGCTAGAACACTTCAGTTAGTTCAGCAGTGGGATTCGGCAGCCAACGCATCCGCCGCACCCGGCAAATTCGCTCGCAGCTACGTAAATCTGCGTCGGAAACTAGACCATCGACAATCGATCGCGGCCTTGTCGAAGGCTGATACTGTGCTGGCAGCCAATTGGCTGAACGGTATTGTGCGGGATGTCATAGCGCGTCATCGTATCCAGCTACTCCCTGTGGAGAATTCCTTATGAAACGATCACTGGTTTCCAATTCGGTATTCAGGATTCATTCCCGGTGCCCTCTCCATGTCGACAAAACGGTGTGGGGTTTACCGGACCTTGCCACTATTCGGATCAAGGCTCTGATCTTTGTACAAAGGGTTTTGACTGTGACGTCTGGCAAGAGAACGGCTATCGCGCCAGAGTCACTCCTTGCGGATTGGTCTACCTCGATCCGAGGCCGCCGGATGAAACATCGGAGTGGATGTTGGAAAAACACGCTGATGGCTACTATACGATCCCAGCAAAGCTCCGGCTTCAATGGATAAGGACTTTCACCGCGGTGGGCGTCTCCTGGAGGTAGGCTGCGGTCGAGGGCATTTCCTTGCGGCAGCAAGGCGTGAGGGTTTCGAAGTAGCTGGCATAGATCCCGACGTCGAGTCTGTCCATTATGCGTTGGAAAAATACGGCATCACCGTGGAAAGGAACACAATAGAAGAGTCGCAGTTGCCTGAGCAGCGCTTCGAAGTTGTGTACCACGTTGATCTGCTCAGTCACTTCCCGGATCCCATCCGAGCCTTGCGATCTATGGCTGCACGAGTAGGACCCGGTGGACACGTTTGTTTTGAAGTTGGCCTTACCGGGGGAAACTCGCGAGCCTGGTATCAGTGGGAAGGGCGTCTGGGATTTCCCGAGCACCGCTGGTTGTATTCGGAGTCGGCGCTGCGCTCACTGCTGCAATGCGCTGGACTGCAGCTAGTGCGCCTCCAGAAATTCGGATTGCTTGCCGACCTTCTTCTGCTTCGATTTCGCGGTCTGATCTGGCCGCTTGTGAGGCGGTGCGGAATTCCCGATCCTCGACAGCGAACTCCGGAAGCTCACGCGTCCCGCCTTTATCTGCTCTATGCATGGCTGCAGTTCATTCTGCGATATCGGATCGGCCGTTTTGTGCTCGGTGTCGGGCCTCACACCGCGTTTGTCGCCGCCCGACCTGTGTCACAGCTAGATATGCGGTGAATCGCACTAATGTCCCAGACAGCGATATTCTTAGTAGGCAACACTGCACGGCTTATGGTCGGCCATTATTACCATCTTATCCAGCATTTATCAGCCCTTGGCTTCCCCCTCTATCTCTATACACCGGATGTGGTATCGGAGGACCTAAAACAATTGGTTCCTCACGACTTATCCATCAAGCGTCTGCCTTATAACCGGAGCAAACCGTCTTTCCTTGGCCTCTTCCGTACCGTACACCAGAGCTGGCAAGCGGCGCTCCGGTTCCCGCAAGCAATCTTTACTCTTGTCACTTTGCAATCCTATGTGCTGTGGGGCTGGCCGCTGCGGTTCTTGAACAGAAGGACTATCTTTCTCCTGGCCGGTATGGGAACTGTATTTAGCTCGGTTCAACTGCGCCATCGCCTTCTGCGGCCGCTTATCAAGAAGCTCTATCGCTTTCTTTTTTCAAGTCCCAACAGCCGAGTCATTGTCCAGAATCGCGACGATCTCGCCTATGTCATTGATGCGTTGAACGCCGATCCAGGGAGGACTTTTCTGATGAATGGGTGCGGAGCCGATGAGAATCTCTTTCCATTTTTCGCCGAGCTACCCCATAAGAAACGAAAGGTGATTCTGGTCCCGGCTCGAATCATTGTAGAGAAAGGCATCTTTGAGGCGGTCGCAGCTTCCCGCATATTACGCGAGCGGGGAATCGATCATGAGATGCAATTTACATCCGGCATCGATCCGGGTAATCCGTGGCCCGTCAAATCGGAAGATCTTAAGCGATTTCAACAAGAGAACAGCTGTATCAAGTTTTTGGGATTTGTACCGAAGATGGCGCCTGTCTTTCAAGCTTGCGATATCGTGTGTTTGCCCACATACAGAGAGGGTTTGCCGACTGCTCTCATTGAAAGTTCGGCCTGCGGCAGACCAATTATTACTACCGACACAATTGGGTGTCGGGACATTGTTATACATGAGGTAACGGGCTTACTGGTTCCAGTTGGTTCCGCCGAAGCTCTTGCTGACGCCCTCGCACGTTTGATTCGAGATCACAATCTAGCCGAACGATTGCGCCGAAATGCTTATCACCAATTCCAGGAAAAATTTACGAAGCAAAGGACATTAGAGCAGGCGCTCACGGTCTACCGAAGTTTCGGGATGGTCTGTTAGGCTCACATTCTTTTCTCTCGATACAGGCGGTCTGGCGGCAAAATACTTATGTGTCACCGTGATAAAATCGCTCCGTCGCGAGGATCGGACACATGAGACTCACCAAAACTTTATTATTCGGAATATCTACCGCCCTGGTGCTCCTCAGCCCAGTGGCTAGCAATGCCACGCCGCTGCAACTCATCTATACGGGCGTATTCAATTCACAGAATTCTCTTGCACCCGCAGGCGGCAGCGGCGGCGCCTTCACGACGCCGACTCCGTTCACAATCAATGCATGGTTTGACACCAGCAGTCCCAATCTCGCGCCGCCGTCGCCGCCTGCGCCGCCACCCTTTGCCGGCTTCCGGGCGTTTAATCCGTCCCAGGCAACCATCACCATCGGTGGAACCACCTACACCATGGAAACCATCGGCCAGAACCCGACGGCAGGCGTCACGGTCGCCATCTTCGACCAGAACAGCTTTTCTCCCGGCCGCTATGGCGTCGGCATTTTACAAGATCCGCCCGCCGATGGCGCGGGAATCATCGGCGACTTTACCGGTGCCTCACCTGATTTCACGGCGAGCAATATTGTTCCTACAACGTACACCGGTTATCAGGGAGTCGGATATGGATCGGGAGTATGCTTGCAGGGCACTGGCGGTAATTGCCAACTCAACGCTGTCACTCCGCTGGTGCTGCATAGTGGAGGCCAAACGTTCAACTTGACGCTGGGAAATTTTGAGGAAGATTACCCGGAGGTGCACGACCCGAATAGTGGAAACATCCTCGGCCCGCTGAATACGGCGCAATTGGTTGCCGTTCCCGAACCTGCGACCTACGGGCTCGCGCTGTTGGCGTTGGCGGCGTGCGGTCTGATCCGGCGTAAGCGCGCCTAGGCGCCTTTACTCCGGGCGGGCAGGGAACGCAGGTACCGCCATATCGCCTGAAGTTCGCCGTCGCTCATGTTTCTGTAGCCCAACCAGGGCATGTATTTCGGATTGATCGCATGCCCTGCTGGATCCAGTCCATTTCGCATCGTGCTCGTGAAGTCCGATAAGGACCAACGAGAAAGCGGCCCGCCGCGTGTGAGATCAGTGCCGGCGGGCGCGCCAGGCTCTGGCCCTTGGCCGCCGGCGAGGTCAAGGCCATGGCAGAATGTGCAGCCGCCCACATCGATCAGATACTTACCTTCATTGTTCGGTGGCTTGGGCCGCTGCGCTCTGAAATCGATCTTCGCGGCTCGCACCAGGTCGCCAAACACTCCTATATCAATCAGCAGGCGGGCCGGAAAATTGATTTCGATCCTGGTCCTTGTATTATCGACGGGCGGCAGACTCTTGAGATACGCAATGATCGCACCGGTATCGGAATCCGTGATTTTGTTGAAGTAGTCCGACGGCATGAAGAGAATCCCGTGCCCATCCGGACGCACGCCATAACGGATGCTGCGAATCCAGTCGGCGTTCGAATACGTCCGGCCCACGCCGCCGCGCCCACTTGTGAGATTGGAAGTATAGCCCCGGCCCAGGAATGAATCCTGGAAAGCAAGTTTGCCGCCGAGGTTTGCGCCGTGACAAATCGTGCAAACCGCCACCGCTTCCACCAGATGCTTGCCGCGCGCTATGGATGTTGCGTCTGCTGGAATCGCAATCGGGTCGTCGGGCGGGTGATACAAGCGATGACGCGGTGACTGGCTGATGCGCCAGAACAGCGCGCTGGCTACGCACAGCAAGAGCGCCATCGCCGGAAGCGATCGGCGCTGGCGACTGCGTTTCCGATTTTCGTCAGACGGTCCGCCGCCCTGCATAGGCGCTACTGCGGATTGTGGTCTTTCAGCGTAGCTACGAAGCGCATCTGAGATCCGTCCGGCATCTTTGCTTTTGTCGAGAACTTGGCAGGGGCGCCCAGTTCCGGCGCCCACCAGTCCATGCCTTCGATCAGCCCTGTCGCTGCACTCCGGCTCCCGATCGTCGATTTCCAGCAGAGAAACGAGCCCGACTCGGTCTCGACCTGCTCTTGGCCAAATACCACGAGCGTGTTTTCGACAGAATCGCCGTTATCGAAATCCAGCCGGTTACTGTAGGCTGTCTGGTCCGACCAGTTCCCTGGATAAAAAACTTGAGGCGCTTTGGCTTTTCGTGGAGTTCCACCGGGCGTCATATTGTCGGCAGTAATGGCCACATCGCGACTGGCTCCATCCTGCACAAAGGAGAACATCCACTCGGGGGCGGGCATCCCTTGCTTCGAGCCGTCCGCCTGCGTGACCTGAAACTGCTGCGAGAACAGAATTGCCATTGCATCGGAACGGCCTAAAAGCCGGTCCGGAACGATGGACACCGCAATCTGTCCCGTCAATGGAAGAGGCGTACCGCCTTCTGGTGTCAACGTTCCCGTCACGCTGTAGACCCAGTTATCCCCCAGGTGAAGAATTCGAAGCGAAGTTGCCGGTGAAGGTTTCGAGATTTCCATGTTCAATTAGCCTTTTGATCCGCCTGCACTTTTTCCGCGTGCCGTTTGAGCCTGCCGATTTGCTTTTTGACGAACAGCGTCAAAGGTATTCGTAAAAGCGGGCTCAGCAAGCGCACGATCGCCTTGTGGAGCGTGATCTCAATGGAATAGTTGACGGTGGATTTGGTTGGTCCATCCGGCGAGATGCGAAAATGCGCCTCGCTCGAGTAGGCTGGCGCTGGTATATACAGGCCAAAATGCGTCGGAGCCTCCCACGCGATGATTTCGCCCTGAAACTCTTTTAGCGATTTGCCCATGCGGAGCTTTTGTAGAAACCGCTGGCCAACCGGATTGGCCGGATTGCGCTCGCTGATATACACGTGATCCACGGCGCCTTCCACCCACTGAACGATCTGTTCCGGTCGATCAACACAGGCGAAAACGGTTTCTGCGGACGCATTCATCGCCATTTTGCAGCGAACGAGCATCAGATCCTCCCTGCCGGCGGCGCGCTCTGTGCGAACGTTGGGGGCGCGAAACGCAGCGGCAACGTTGCGGGCCCGCGCAGAAACAGGCCTTCATCCGCCGGCGCCGCTCCATTCGCGAAGCGCACAGTAACAGCCCGGCCCAGCAGCCGCCGGACAGCAATTTCCACTTCGATCTTTGCCATCATGGCGCCCAGGCAGAAATGCCGGCCCATGCCGAACGCGGCGTGAACCGCCGTGCTGTGAAAGGCGCTCTCCGGATCGAGATCCGTGCGGTGAATATCAAACACGTCGGAATTCGCAAACCGCCGCTCATCGCGGTTGGCCGATGCCAGAAAACAGATCACCTCGGCCTCGGCGGGTATGTTTCCACCGCTCACCGTGACTTCGCTGCGCGTCCGCCGCGGGATCATATGTGTGGGCGCGGTGAAGCGGAGCGATTCAGCCAAGGCCCGATCGAACAGCGTCCAGTCCTGCTGCAGCTCGGCCAATTGCGCCGGATGTGCCACCAGGTTTCGCACGAAGGTGCCCAGCGTCCTTTCCACCGTTTCCCCGCCGGCGAAGATCATCAGCATGGCAAAATGTACGATCTCGTCATCGGTGAGCCGCTGGCCATCCACTTCCGCACTCGCCAGTATGGACAAAAAACCGGCCTCGGCGGACCGTCTGCGCTGCTCAACCAACGAATGCAAATAAGGGGCTAATTCGTCCCGAGCAGCAAAACCGGCGCGCGTCACTTCCGGATCGCCAATCAGGTTCACGCCAAAGCGCAGCAATGCCGTATACCAGGAGCGAAACAGACTCAAATCCGATTTGGGAAGCCCCACCACTGTGGCGAGCGCGGCCACCGCGAACGGCGTGATAAAGCCTCCAACCAGCTCCACCTCTTCGCGCCCTGCCAAGCCTTCGAGCAACCCGTCTGCGACCTCGCCGATGGCGGCGCCGTAAACGGAAAGAAAGCGGTCGGCGCGAAAAGGCCCG
>Ga0157369_10004976_pt1 | contig 15571 bp, 10 predicted proteins | sample C25metaG_FD_113461 | JGI IMG/M metagenome (GOLD analysis project Ga0157369, IMG submission 113461) | Corn rhizosphere microbial communities from Kellogg Biological Station, Michigan, USA - C2-5 metaG | ecosystem: Host-associated > Plants > Roots > Rhizosphere > Soil | place: USA: Michigan... | reverse complement strand
TGAAGCGCACGTAGCCGCCGTACATGGTGAAGAGCCAGTTGAAGATCTTCACCCCCGTCGGTACGGCGATGATCATCGATGCGATGCCGAAGATCGCATTGACGTCGGCCCCTGCGCCCATGGTGAAGAAGTGATGCAGCCACACCATGAAGGAGATGATGCAGATGGCCATGGTCGCGTAGATCATCGACCGGTAGCCGAAGAGCGGCTTGCTCGAGAAGGTCGAGACGACCTCGGAATAGATGCCGAAGGCAGGCAGGACCAGGATGTAGACCTCCGGGTGTCCCCACGCCCAGATGAGGTTCATGAACATCATCGAGTTGCCGCCGCCGGTGTCGGTGAAGAAATGAAAACCGACATAGCGGTCGAGGAGCAGCATCGCGAGGCAGGCGGTGAGGATCGGGAAGGCGGCGACGATGAGGAGATTGGAGGCGAGAGCGGTCCAGCAGAACATCGGCATGCGGCTGTAGTGCATGCCCGGGGCGCGCAGCTTGAGGATGGTGGTGACGAAGTTGATCCCGGTCATGAGCGTGCCGATGCCGGAGATCTGCAGTGACCAACAGTAATAGTCCACCCCCACGCCCGGGGAATAGGTGAGCTCCGAGAGGGGCGGGTAGGGAAGCCAGCCGGTGCGGTCGAACTCGCCGACGACGAGCGACAGGTTCACCAGCAGTGCCCCGGCGGCCGTGAGCCAGAAGCTGACGGAATTGAGCGTCGGAAATGCCACATCGCGTACGCCGAGCTGCAGCGGCACGATGACATTCATCAGGCCGATCACGAACGGCATGGCGACGAAGAAGATCATGATGGTGCCGTGCGCGGAGAACACCTGATCGAAGTGCGACGGCGGCAGGAACCCGGGGGCGTTGAAGGCGACTGCCTGCTGTGTGCGCATCATGATGGCGTCGATGAAACCGCGCAGCAGCATCACCCCCGCCAGGATGCAGTACATGATCCCGATGCGCTTGTGATCGACGCTCGTGATCCACTCGCGCCAGAGGTAGGGCACGTACCCGCGGATGACTACCCAGGCGATCACGGCGATCATGACCAGCAGCACCGCCGCGCCGGAGAAGAGCGGCAACGGCTCCTGGAACGGAATCGCCTGCCAGGTCAGTTTGCCGAGAAGAGTCATTGCAGGCCTACCGGATGGACGTCAGTAACCCCGCCGCGCGGACCTTCGCCTGGCGGCAGGCGCTGCATGACGATGTCGCCGAAGAGCCCGGGTCGTACCGAGCCATAGCTGTGTGGCGCGTCGATGCTCTGTCGCAGGAGCACCCGATAGGCTGCGGTATCGAGCACGGATCCGCCGCCGCGCGTCGCTGTGACCCAGGCCTGGAAGCGATCCTGGGACACCGCGTCGGTATCGAAATGCATGTCGGAGAAGCCGTCGCCGCTGATCATCGCCGACACGCCCCGATAGACACCCGGCCGGTCCGCCTGCAGATAGAGGCTGCCGGCCATGCCGTTCATGCAGTAGAGCATGCTGCCGAGCTGAGGAACCCAGAACACATTCCAGACCGACGCCGAGGTCACCATCAGGTGCAGGGGCACGCCGGCCGGCACGACCAGCCTGTTGACGCTGGCAATGCCGAGCTTGGGATAAATGAAGAGCCACTTCCAATCGAGTGAGACCACCTGAATGTCGATCGCAGCTTTCTTCGAGGGCAGGGGCTGCGCCGGATCGAGGTCGTGAGAGCTGATCCAGGCGATGCCGCCGAGAAAAATGATGACCAGCGTCGGAATCGACCACACCAGGAGCTCGACGCGCCCGGAGTACACGAAGTCAGGCTGGCGGCGTGCACGGGCGTTCGAGGATCGGTACCACCACGCGACGCCGAGAGTGAGGGCGATCGTCGGGATGACGATCGCGAGCATGATGACCACGGAGTCGAGGAGGATCGTCCGCTCGGCATCGCTGATGGGGCCGGCAGGCTCGAGCTGCGCGCGGCCGCAGCCGGCGAGCTGCGCGAGCACCAGGAGTGTTGTCAGAACGAAGACGAAATGACCTGCTCTGGCCGAGGTTCTTTTCCGGTCGATGACGGCGCCTCCTCCGGCAGCAAGGCGGGGATCAACGACAACCTTACTTCAAAGTTCCTGGCCTTGCTCGCAGGGCGGACTCGAGCTCGGGCGGGACAGTGCATTGACGGCCCCGCAACGCCGCTGATATCGTTACCAGTAGATGCACAGAGCAGCCTTCCTCACGGCCGCGGCGGCCACTCTGTTGTTGCCTGCCTTGGGTCGGGTTGCCGGCGCCGAAGGGGTCACGGCCATGGTCGGCAATCCGTGCCCGGTGCCGAAGCCAGGCGCTGGCGCCGGATCTACGTTCGTCCGGATGCTCCTCATACCCGGTGCGCGCTTCGTGCGGCCGGCACAGACCGCGGCGGAGAAGCTCGCGGCCGATGCGGCAGCGGGAGAGCAGCGGGCGCGGGACTGGGCGGGCCTCTGCCGCTATCGCGCGGACAACGCTGCACTCGAGCGACACCCACGCGTCGTCCTCATGGGCGACTCGATCACCGACTTCTGGCGCGAAGGCAATCCGGCGCTCTTCCGCGGCGACGTCGTCGATCGCGGCATCAGCGGCCAGACGAGCGGTCAGATGCTGGTGCGCTTCTGGCCGGATGTGATCGCCCTACATCCGCATACGGTACAGATCCTGGCTGGCACCAATGACGTCGCGGGCAACACCGGCCCGATGACGGAGCAGGACTACAAGAACAACATCATGGCGATGGTGGCGCTCGCGCAGGCGCAGCACATCCGAGTGCTGCTCGGGGCGATTCCACCGGCGGTCTCCTTCTGGTGGACGCCGCATCCCTATCACCCGGCGGTGCAGATCCGGCACCTGAACGCATGGCTGCGCGGCTATGCGCAATCGAGCGGCGCCGGCTTTGTCGATTACTACACGCACCTTGCGACGGCGGCCGGCGCGTTCCGGCCCGACCTTTCCAATGACGGCGTCCATCCAAACGAGAAGGGCTACAAAGTCATGACGGAGTTGCTGCGGGCGCAGATTGGAGCAAAATAGGGCAGGCTGAGCAGGTCCTCGTCCAGGGAGGCGAGGGGAGTCCATGCCGCTGCGACCATCCAGGCACTCACAGCCCCCGGCACGGGCACGTGGCGGCTTCATGCGCCTGGGCGTCCCGAAGGCGCTCGACTGGGTGCTCGTTGCATACGCCGCTTGCGCGATCGCGGCGGGCAGCGCGTTTGCGGCGCTCAGAATCCACGCAGACTACATCCAGACCCTGCAGCAGGAGCGTGAGAGCCTGCGGGGTGTGACTTCTGCGCTCCAAAGTGGCGCACTCGCCATTTTCGACGATGGCGTGGGGGCGGCGCTGGCCGCAGCGAGAGCGGTACGAGCGGCAGGGAGTCTCGACCGCCTGCCGCCTGCTGCGATCACCGAAATGCTGCAGCGTGAGCTCACCGGCGGCGCGCACGTGCGATCGTTGTTTCTGGCCGACGGCTCGCGCTTCCTCATGGCGAGCCGCTCGCGAATGCTCGACTCACTCGCCTCACCACCGTGGTTGGCAGGAGCCGCGCCGGGTGCAGACGCCTGGGTTGGCGCGCCAATACCTGACCCTGAAACTCCGGGTCGGATGGTGATTCCCGTGGCACGTCGCACGAGCGTTGGAGGGGCTGCAGCCGGTTGGGCGGGGGCTCTGCTCAGTCTCACCGAATTCGAGCAACACTTCCGTCGACCCGGGGGCCGGGTGAGCGGTCTCGGCCTGGTTGCGCTCGACGGGACGATACTGACGACCATATGGAACAACTCCAGCAACGCGTTCGTCGGCCGCAGCGTTGCGCATAACCCGCTCTTTCGGCGGTCGATCGACGCTGGTGGCGGCGGCATTGCCGAGGGCTACGGAGCATTCACCAGGACGCAGATGATCTACGCCTATGAGCCGATAAGCGGCTTTCCGGTCTATGCGGTGGCCGGGGAGGACCGCGCTTCCGTCCTCGCAGGCTGGCGTAGCAGGCGTCGGACCGATATCGGTGCCGCCGTCGCATTCAGCGCCCTCGTGCTCGTCATGACGGTGCTTCTCGCTCACTACATCCGTGCGCTGCGGGCCCGCGAGCGCGACTACCGCACGCTGATCAACAGTGCGCAGTTCAGTGTATTTCTCCTCGAAGGCGGGCGATTCATCGACGCCAACCGCACCGTGGCATCGATGTTCGGGCTGCCGAGCGAGCATACGGCGATCGGACTCGCGCCCTGGCAGCTCTCGCCTGAGCGGCAGTCCGGCGGGCGGTCTTCCAGGGAGCTGGCAGGCGAGCGCATCGCGACGGCCCTGCGCGAAGGCGGCAGTACTTTCGAATGGCTGCACAAGCGTCTCGACACCGGACAGACTTTCCCGGCCGAAGTGGATCTGTCGAGCCTCAGCGCAGGCGACACGACGCTTGCGCTCGCCGTAGTGCACGATGTGACCGTGCGCAAGCGCGCCGAGGAGGAGCTGCGGCATCTGTCCGCCGAGCTGATGCGGTTGCAGCACGAGGAGCGCCGGCGGATCGGGCGCGACCTGCACGACTCGACCGGCCAGTCGCTGGCGGCACTCGAGATCGGTCTGTCAGAGCTTCTGTGGCAGACGGCGAGCCTCTCTGCAGAAGCTCGACAGCAGCTCGAGGACTGCATCCGGCTGGCCGGCCAATGCTCCACTGAGATCAGGACGGCCTCCTACCTGTTGCATCCGCCGCTGCTCGATGAGCTCGGTCTCGTGAGCGCGCTGCGCTGGCTGGCAGACGGGCTGCGGGCGCGCAGCGGGCTCGATGTGCGTCTGCAGCTGCCGGAGGACCTCGAGCGTCTGCCGGCGGAGGAGGAGCTTGCTTTCTTCAGAGTGGCGCAGGAGGCCCTGACCAACGTGCATCGACACTCCTCGAGTCCCTGGGCTGCGCTGCGACTGAGCGAGCGCACGGGAGAGCTGGTTCTCGAGGTCGAGGATGGCGGGCAGGGAATTTCCCACCCGAGCTCTCAGGCAGAGGAGGGCCCTGGACTCGGGGTGGGGGTACTGGGCATGCGCGAGCGCATCCGCCAGCTCGGAGGTGCCTTCAGCGTCGAGTCGATGCCGACCGGAACGTTGATTCGCGCGTCTCTGCCTCTCGTGAGCACGCGGGCTGCGCTTCCCGGGTACGACTCCATGGTGGCGGCCGGATTGTGAAGCGAGTCCGAATACTCATTGCGGACGATCATGAGGTCGTCAGGCGAGGCCTGACGGCACAGCTAGCCCACAACCCTGCTTGGGTAGTGGTGGCGGAAGCGACCAATGGCCGTGATGCCGTCGAGCAGGCGTTACAAGTCAAGCCCGATCTGATCGTCCTCGACCTCAGCATGCCGCAGCTCAACGGCCTCTCCGCGGCCCGCAGGATACTGGCCGCGGATCCCGCCGCGCGCATTCTCATCCTGACCGTGCACGAGTCGGAACAGCTCGCGCGCGAGGTCCTCGCCGCCGGTGCGCTCGGCTATGTTCTCAAATCGGATGCGGGACGTACGCTGATCGCAGCCCTGGAGGCGCTCATCGACGGCAGGCCCTACTTCACGTCCAAAGTGGGGCGAATGGTGCTCGAAGGCTATTTGCGTGCCCCGGCACCTGAGATCGTCACGCAGCCCGTGCTTTCGGCACGCGAGCTCGAGGTCGTCCAACTCCTCGCCGAGGGCAGGAGCAACAAGGATGTCGCGAAGGCTCTCGGCATCAGCGTGAAAACAGCTGAGACTCATCGCAGTAACATCATGCGCAAGACGGGGTTCGCCTCGCTGGCTGACCTCGTGCGCTACGCAGTGAGGAACGGGATCATCGAGGCTTAGCGGGGCGTACCCTCGGCCCTTTGACGCACTACCGAATCTCCCCGTCCCGGATACAGGGTTTCCCCGATCCCGGCACACGGCACCTGCCGCTATGGTGGCCTGCTCAACTCGAGCTCGGCCCATGATCAGCGCGATGTCCGTCCCGATTGCCGATCTGTCGCTGCTTGCTGCGACCGTTCTATCCACCGGTGTCGGTTTCACGATCGGCCGCCGGTTCGGCTGCAACGAGCTGCGGGCGCACGTGAACCGCAGCCGCCATGATCTCGCGGAGGCGCACGCGCGACTGCACCATATCGCTACACACGATCCGCTCACCGGACTGCCGAATCGTAACCTGCTCAAGGAGCGCCTGGCCCATGCGCTGGCGGGCGGCCACCGCGCGGGGCGTACCATCGCCCTCGCGGCGCTCGATCTCGACCACTTCAGCGCGGTCAATCACTCCTTCGGCCATGCGGTCGGCGACGGCGTGCTCGCCGAGATCGCCCATCGCCTGGAGTCGACTCTGCGGCACTCGCACCTGCTCGCCCGCGTGGGTGGTGATTCCTTTGCACTCCTCATCGACAGTGTTTCGGCGCGGATGGAAGCGGACGAGGTGACCCGTGCAATGGCGGCCGCCCTGGAGCGGCCCCTCACGGTGAACGGCGGGCAGATCCGCGCGCAGCTCAGCGCCGGTGTCAGCATTTGGCCCGATGATGCCAATCGCGCAGATGACCTCCTGGCTCATGCCGAAGCGGCCTTGGTCGCAGCGAAAAGCAGCGGCGGCGGCCGCGTGTTGTTCTTCGAGTCCGGCATGTCGGATTCGATGCGGGAGCGTCTCGCGCTCGAGAACGAGCTGCGCCGCGCCCTCGTCGCCGGTGAGTTCGAGGTTCACTATCAGCCGCAACTCTCACTGCGGACCGGCAAAGTGGTAGCGCTCGAAGCACTGCTGCGCTGGCGGCATCCGACCAAGGGGCTCATCGCTCCGAGCTCATTCGTGCCGCTCGCGGAGCAGACCGGGCTCATCGTACCGCTCGGCGAGTGGGTGCTGCACGAGGTCTTGCGGCAAACCCGCTCGTGGCTGCCAGAGTCGGGACTGGATGTGCGGGTGGCAGTCAATCTGTCGGCGGTGCAGTTTCACCACCACGATATCCTCGATACCATTCTTTCGGCCCTGAGCAACAGCGGCCTGGAGGCTCGCGTCCTCGAGCTCGAGTTGACCGAGAGCGCTCTCATGACCGATCCGGAGAGATCGGCAGCGGCGCTGAAAGTGCTGCGGTCCCTCGGCGTCAGCATCGCGATCGATGACTTCGGCACCGGCTATTCGAGCCTGAGCTATCTGCGACGGTTGCCCATCGACAAGCTCAAGATCGACCGCAGCTTCGTTCGGGATCTCGCGAGCAACAACACCGACGAGTCGATCATTCGCGCCATCGTCTCGCTCGCGCACAGTGTGGGGTTGCAGGTAGTGGCGGAGGGCGTCGAGACCCACGAGCAGCTCGAGCGCATCCGCGCGCTCGATTGCGATCAGTGGCAGGGATACTATTGCTGCCCGCCGCAGCCCTTCGAGCGCCTGCGGGAATTGCTCGAGGAGCGCGGTGCGACCTCGCGGACGGGCATCGTGGCGGCGCTGACGCGGGCATCGCGACTGCTGTCGCAATGACCGTCTAATGTCGCATCCGCGCTCAGACTGCAGGCCGTGGCTTGCGACGGCGATCCCGGCACAGCGGGTTGCGTGGCCATCCGGCGATCCTCATGCGGTTTCAGGAGTGATTGGCCTCATCAGCAATTCCTGCACGCGGGGCGGTGTCCCACAGCTGCCGTGGGTCGAAGGTCACCGTGGCCGCGATGGTCAACAGGCTCATGAGGATGAACGCGGTCGCACCCCAGCCTGCGGATTCGGCGCCGAGGCTGCCGAAGTCGACGAGTGGGACGAAGAACACGACGGAGAGGGGGCTGGTCTCCGACCAGCGTCCCGCTTCCGTGACCAGGCGCGCGAGGCGGGTCTTCAACACCAACCGCCGGTCCGAGCCGCGCCAGACCGAGGCGACGCACCAACCGAGTGAGAGCACCAGAAGCGCGGGGCTCACGATCGACGTCCAGAAGACGAGCACGCTCAACGGCCACAGTCCGAGGCTCCAGAGCTGCAGTACATAGCCGAAGTTCGTGTAGGTTTTGTGAATGCCGAGGAGGAAGGAGACGTTCATCGGATAGAGGTTGGCGGGAATGAATAGAATGGATGCCGCCGCCGCGAGCGCCGCCGTCCTGCCGGCGGCGTGGGGTTTGCGCAGGCGGATGCGCAGCCCGCAGCGCAAACAGGAAGTGCCTGCCTGCGTCAGCGGCTGGATGAGACCGCAGGCACTGCAGCCTGCCGAGGGCTCGCCCGGCGCGGAGGCGACGTCGGCGCCGATTGCCCGCCAGACCGTCTGCTCATCGAGTGTCGCCCGGGAAAGCATGGTGAGGACCCCGGCGCCCGTGAGGAACACGGCGCCGGCCTCGATGGTGATGGCGATCCGCTCGATGTTGTTGAGATAGTAATAGCCGGCCGCCACTGCGACCAGGAACACATCGACCATCGCCCATCGGTCGAGCCACATGGCCCAGCGGAAGGCGCGACCCAACCAGGATGGACGATAGTCCAGGCGAAGCGCGCCGAGCACGGCCGAAAGGAGCCCCAGGCGAACGGCAGGCAGGAGAATGACGAATACCGCGCTCAGGCCGGCGAGGAGGATCCACTCATGACCCCAGAGCTGTGCGATGCCATCGATGAGCGATGCCCGCGAGCGGCGGCCGAATATCTCGGCCGAGAGTAGTGGCAGGACGTCCGCCGGCAGCAACAGCAGCAGCGTCCCGAGCGAGCAGGCGAGCGCCGCATCGAGGCTGCGCCCGATGGTGGTTGCGATCGGGTTGTGGCACCGCACGCAGATGGCGGTGCTGCGCCTGGGCAGCACAGGAAAGCTCAGCAGGGTGCCGCAGTCTGGGCACGCAATGGCCAAGGGAGTCGCGCTCGTGAGGGGGCGGGCAGCACCGAGGGGTGCAACGCCGCCGTTCAGGGGCAAGTTCCGCGGCGAGCCTGCGAGCGCCCTGGCGGCACCGTCAAGCCGCTGTTGCAGGCGCCCCGCGGAAGATGCAATGCTGTTGCATGCCGCGAGCGTTCGCTCGAATCACACCGCGGATCCGCTGGCGGATCTTCGCCTTCCTCTTTGCCTTCGGCCTGATCGCTTACGTCCAGCGTACCGGCGTGACCGTTGCCGCCGAGCGGATGATGCCGGAGCTGCATCTCTCCCAGCTGCAGATCGGCCTCATCGAGCAGGCCTTCGTCATCGGCTACGCCCTGTTTCAACTCCCGGGCGGCCTCCTCGGACAGCGCTTCGGTGCGCGGGCGGCGTTCACGGCGTTCGGCATCGTGGCGTTCGCCGCGGTGATGGCGACTCCCGCGGCGCCGGAGCTGTTCAACGGCGCGGCTCTCTTCACCGTGCTGCTCGGCGCGCAGTTCCTGCTCGGAATCGCGCAAGCCGGCATCTTTCCCGTCTCCAACGGTGTCTTCGAGGCCTGGTTTCCGGCCCGCCAGTGGGCGCTCGCCCTCGGGGCGCAGAACATGGGCCTCAATCTCGGTGCCGCGCTGACGCCGCCGTTGATCGCGGTGCTCATGAGCGCGGTGGGCTGGCAGCAGGCTCTCGCCTGGTCGAGCATTCCACCGGTAGTGGTGATCGCGCTCTGGGTCTGGTACGCGCGCAACTCACCGCGCGAGCACCCGGCGGTCTCGAGCGCGGAGCTCGCAGAGCTCGGCGATGAGGGCGCGCAGACGCCGGTCGATGACAAGGTCACCGCGCGACGACTGTTGCGGCTGCTCGGTCATCGCAGCACGCTGCTTCTCGCCCTCTCGTACCTGGCGATGAATTACTCGTTCTTCCTGCTCTCCAACTGGTGCTTCCTCTATCTCATCCAGGAGCGGCATTTCTCGGTGCTGCAGAGCGGTTGGCTCGCGATGTTGCCGCCCATCGTGGCAGGCGTCGGCTCCGGAGTCGGCGGCGTCACCACCGGCTGGCTCTGCAAGCGCTTTGGGGCCACCTGGGGTTATCGCGGTGTGCCGCTGGTTGCCTTGCCCCTCGTCGGCGTGTTGCTTCTGATCGCAGTCGAGACCTCCAACGCCTTTGTCGCCGTCGCGGCCCTGACAGGCTGCTTCGGCTTCGTCGAGATCAACGAGGCGGCCTATTGGGCCGCATCCATGGCGGTCGGGCGCAGCGACTCCATGGCGACCGGCGGTGTGCTCAACACCGGCGGGAGCCTCGGTGGAATCATCGGCATACCGGTGGTGGCGTATCTTTCCGGCCGGCACGCCTGGGGCGCTGCTTTCGCGATCGGCAGCGCCTGTGCGGTCGCTGCAGCGCTCCTCTGGCTCGGAATCGACGCCGACCAGACGGTCACGAGCCGGAGCGGCGCGCGCGCCGAGGCTGGAGCGCCGATCGCCGGCTGACGAGCAGGCTCGGAAAGGCGCCCGCGCAAAGCGCCGTCGTCCAGTCCTCACAGAGTGCGACGGCCTCCGCCGGCCTGAAGGCGCTGGGATTGATGCTGGCCTCGATCCAAAGCCCATCGAGGAGCGCCGAGAGCGCGATCGCCGCCGGGCGCAGCCTGAATCGCGGAACGCCCTCGCTGCGCTGCAGCTGGCCGAGGAGGGACTCGAGCGCCGCCCGATAGGCGGCGTAGGTGCGGTCGTGCACGCCCTGCACGCCCGCATCGTGCGAGATCATGCTCCAGAAGACGAGCCAGGTGTTGAAAAGGGCAGGATCGAGCAGCGCGGGTGCGAAGGAGGCCTCGTAGAAGCGCCGCAGGCGCTCACGTGCGCTGACATCGGCCGCCCGCGCGTGCTGCCGGATGGAGTCGAGGAGCGACATCGCGAGCGTTTCGTAGGCGGCGGCGAGCAGCGCCGAGACGCTCGGAAAATGATGGATGATGAGACCTGGAGAGACCCCCGCCTGAGCGCTGATGCGGCGCACCGAAAGCCCCTCGTGACCGAATTTGCGCAGACACGCGAGGGTCGCCTCGATGAGCGCCTCGCGACGCAGCTGCGGCGGTGCGCGGCGAAACTTCGGCGTGTACTGTCTCAATGAAGCGCTGGATCCGGGCATCCTGCCCGGCCCAGCGCCGTCTCCGGCAAAAAGCGTGGTTTTTGCCGGAGACTCGGCCACCTGCGGCGGCCGGGCGCGTCCTTGTGCCTGAGTTGCTCTGTCGTGTCGCTTCATGGTTCCGCCGTCGATGGGCAACTGTTGCACGGGGGATGATACCTCCCCAGGGCTGCGCTTGACCGTGCCGGATGCGTTGTTATACAGTCGTTCAATAGCAGACTGACCGAGGCCTTGTCTCATGAGCGCCCGTGCGATCGATATCGTCCCCACCACCGACGACGATGCGGTCAGCCTGCCTGCCTGGATCTACCGCGACCCGGAATTCTTCGAGGTGGAGAAGGAGCTCATCTTCCGGCCGAGCTGGCAGATCGTCTGTCACCTCAACGACGTGCCGCGCAGCGGCGACTACCATTCCCTCGATTTCCTCGGCCAGAGCATCATCGTGCTGCGCGGCGATGACGGACAGGTTCGCAGCTTTCACAACGCCTGCCGTCACCGCGCCGCCCGGCTCCTCGATGAGACCCGGGGACACTGCGGCCGGAGGATCACCTGCCCCTATCACGCCTGGACATACGGTCTGGACGGGCGCCTCCTCACGGTGCCGCAGCGCAATGACTTCAAGGGACTCGATCGCGAGCGCCACGGACTGGTGCCGCTCGAGCAGGAAGTGTTCATGGGATTCGTGTTCGTGCGCCTCGAGGAGAGCCCCGCGGACAACGTGGCGCCGCTTCCGAGCGTCCGCGAGATGGCGGCGCCCTATATGGATGAGCTCGAGGCCTATCGGCTCGAGGAGCTCGTGCCGCAGGGCAGGGTGACTCTGCGGCCCCGCAGCGTCAACTGGAAGAACGTCGGCGATAACTACTCCGACGGACTCCATATACCCGTTGCGCATCCGGGACTCACGCGTCTTTTCGGTACCAGCTATGGCGTCGAGGCGCGGCCGTGGATAGATAAGATGTGGGGACACCTGCGCGATATCCCATCGGCGAACCTGTCCGAGCGTCTCTATCAGAAGCTGTTGCCGCCTGTGCCGCATCTGCCGCAGAAGCGGCAGCGCCTCTGGACCTATTTCAAGCTCTGGCCCAATCTCGCCTTCGATATCTATCCGGACCAGATCGATTTCATGCAATTCCTGCCGATCTCCGCCACCGAGACGCTGATACGGGAGATTGCCTACGTGCATCCCGACTCACGCCGGGAGATGCGCGCGGCCCGGTATCTCAACTGGCGCATCAACCGTCGGGTGAGTCTGGAGGATCGAGGGCTCATCGAACGCGTCCAGGCGGGAATGGCATCGGATTCCTACTCCGTGGGGCCGCTCGGGGAGAGTGAGGTGTGTCTGCGGAGCTTCGCGCGACGCATGCGGGCCCTGATTCCCGTGAGCCGCCAGCGACGGGCACCGACGCGGGGCTGGAGTGTCGAGCGTCATGACCGTTGAGAAGCGCGACGTCCTGATCATCGGCGGCGGCCACAATGGATTGGTGTGCGCCGCGTACCTGGCCGCCGCGGGCCTCAAGGTAACGGTGCTCGAGCGTCGTGGCGTCGTCGGCGGAGCCGCGGTAACGGAGGAATTCCATCCGGGATTTCGCAACTCGGTGGCGTCCTACACGGTCTCGCTCCTCAATCCCAAGGTCATTCGCGATCTGGATCTGCCCAAACATGGGCTGCGCGTCGTCGAGCGCCGGCTGGCCAACTTCCTGCCGACGGAGGATGGCCGTTATCTTGCGACGGGCGGCAACCGTACGCGGCAGGAAGTGGCGAAGTTCTCGGCGGCGGACGCCGAGCGCTTAGGGCCCTACGGCGAGCGGCTGGAGGCGATCGCGGACGTCCTGCGCTCCCTCGTGCTGGAGACACCGCCGAACGTAGTGCAGGGGAGCTGGTCGGCTGCGCTTCCGGAGCTGTTACGCGCCGGGCGCGTCGGAACGCGCTTGGGCAAGCTCGACATGAGCCTGCGTCGCGAGCTGCTCAAGCTCTTCGCCGCCTCGGCGGGCGATTATCTCGAGGAATGGTTCGAGAGCGACCCGATCAAGGCGGTCTTTGGCTTCGATGGAATCGTCGGCCACTACGCGAGCCCGTTCAGCGCCGGAACCGCGTACGTCCTGCTCCATCATGCCTTCGGCGAGGTCAACGGAAAGAAGGGCGTGTGGGGTCACGCCGTGGGTGGGATGGGCGCGATCACTCAAGCGATGGCGAGATCGGCCGCCGCGCGGGGCGCCGATATTCGTGTGGGAAGCGGCGTACGGGAGATCATCATCGAGCAGGGGCGGGCGACCGGGGTCGTCACCGAAGCCGGTGAGACCTTGCGAGCCGCTGCGATCGTCTCCAATCTCAATCCGCGACTCCTCTACCTGAAGCTGATCGATCCGGCGGCGCTGCCCACGGAATTCCGCGAGCGCATGACCCAGTGGCGCTGCGGCTCGGGAACCTTCCGCATGAACGTTGCGCTCGCGGAGCTGCCGGATTTCACCTGTCTGCCCGGCAGGACGGGCGCCGATCACCACACCGCCGGCATCATTCTCGCGCCCACCCTGGGCTACATGGAGCGCGCGTATTTCGATGCCCGCACGCATGGCTGGTCCCGGCAGCCGATCGTGGAGATGGTGATTCCCTCCACCCTGGATGACACTCTGGCGCCGTCCGGCAGGCACGTGGCGAGTTTATTCTGTCAGCATGTCGCACCGCAGCTACCCGGCGGCGAGTCCTGGGATGCGCACCGCGAGAGCGTCGCGGATCTCATGATCGAGACGGTGAATCGCTTTGCGCCCAATTTCAAGGCATCGGTGCTCGGGCGTCAGATCATGAGCCCGCTCGATCTGGAGCGGACCTTCGGCCTGGTGGGCGGTGACATTTTTCATGGCAGGCTGCAGCTCGATCAGATGCTCTCGGCGCGGCCGCTGCTCGGCTATGGCAACTATCGCGGCCCACTTCCCGGCCTTTACATGTGCGGTGCAGGTACGCATCCGGGCGGGGGTGTGACCGGCGCGCCGGGCCACAATGCCGCGCGGGAGATCCTCGGCGACTTTCGTCGCAGGCGACTGCACCGGGCTGCCTGAGACGGTGAGTGCGGGAGGGGCGCGAAATTGTTCTTGCCGCATCTTGAAAAAAACGCAGGTTCGGGCACATTAGGCGCACCTTGAGCACCCCCGCAGAGCCTGTCGGGACACTCGAAGTCGCTTTGGCGCACGCTTCGCGTCTGCTCGCGGTGAAGCCGGCCGTCGCCGCCGAGCAGGCCTGGGAAATCCTGAAGGTCGTCCCGCGACAGCCGCAAGCCATGCTCATCCTCGGCCTGGGGCGTGCCGCAGCCGGTGACGTCGATGGGGCGATAGACGCGCTGACCCGCGCAGTATCGCTGCGGACGGATCTGCCCGATGCCTGGCTCGCACTGGCGGACCAACTTCGCCTGCGCGGCGATGGTGAGAGTGCCGACAGAGCGTACGCCCGCTACATCAAGGCGGCCACGCGCGATCCACGACTCCAGAGCGCCGCAGCCGCGCTCTGCGACAACCGCATCCCGGAGGCGGAAGCCCTGTTGCGGGCGCATCTCGCCCGGCACCCCAACGACGTGGCGGCACTGCGCATGCTGGCAGAGGTGGCTGCGCGCCTGTTGCGCTACTCCGATGCACAGCGGCTTCTCGAGCGCTGCCTCGAGCTCGCGCCGTCCTTCGATGCGGCTCGGCACAACTACGCCACGGTGCTCAACCGGCAGGGCAGGAGCGCCGAGGCTCTCGAGCACTGCGCCTGCCTTTTGGCCAAGGAGCCGCATAATCCCAATTACCTGAGCCTGCAGGCGGCGACGTCGGCCAACCTTGGCGACTACGCGGACTCCATCGCGGCATACGAGTCGGTGTTGCAGAATTACCCGCAGCAACCAAAGCTCTGGATGAGCTACGGCCACGCGCTGCGCACCACCGGCAAGGTGCCGGAGAGCATTGCGGCCTATCGGCGCGCGTTGTCGTTGGAGCCCACTTTGGGTGAGGCTTGGTGGAGCCTGGCGAATCTCAAGACTTTCCGCTTCAGCCACGAGGATGTGCTCGCCATGCGCCAAGCGCTCGCGCGCGGCGATCTCTCCCATGACGAGCGGATTCCTTTCGAGTTCGCACTGGGCAAGGCGCTCGAGGACGCGGCCTCCTACCAGGAATCGTTCGATCACTACGCGGCGGGTAATGCCCTGCGCCGGAGCCGGCACGGCTACGATGCGGAGGAGATGTCGCGGTTCGTATGGCGCTCGAAGCAGCAGCTGACGAGAGAATTCTTCGCAGAGCGTGCCGGCGCGGGCGCCCTGGCGAAGGATCCGATCTTCATCGTGGGGCTGCCGCGCGCGGGCTCGACGCTCATCGAGCAGATCCTCGGCAGCCACCCCCTGGTCGAGGGAATCATGGAGCTGCCGCAGCTGCCGAACATCGCGCGCAAGCTCGCCGGCCCGAAGCAGGAGGAGGAGGGGACGTTTCTGAAGAGGCTCGCTTCGCTGACGCCGGACGAGCTGCGAGCACTGGGCGAGGGGTACCTCGCCGAGACCCGGGTCATGCGCAGGACCGACGCGCCTCTCTTCATCGACAAGATGCCGAACAACTTCATGTACGCCGGCCTCATTCAGCTGATCCTGCCGAACGCCGTGATCATCGATGCGCGACGCCATCCTCTGGGCTGCTGCTTCTCCTGCTTCAAGCAGCAC
>Ga0157369_10004974_pt1 | contig 15572 bp, 11 predicted proteins | sample C25metaG_FD_113461 | JGI IMG/M metagenome (GOLD analysis project Ga0157369, IMG submission 113461) | Corn rhizosphere microbial communities from Kellogg Biological Station, Michigan, USA - C2-5 metaG | ecosystem: Host-associated > Plants > Roots > Rhizosphere > Soil | place: USA: Michigan... | reverse complement strand
CTGGAATACAAGGCGCTCGCCGGCATCAAGCAACTCGATCGCGGTTCGCTGCGGCTGATTGCGGTCGCCGGCGCGCCGCTCGACGTCGCGCTCAAGTCCCGGGTGGAAGCGGAGCTGGGCCTGCCGCTCTCCAACGGATACGGCATCACCGAGTGCGCGCCGGGAATTTCCGGCGTGAGATTTGATGAGCCGCGTTCGGACAGCGCGGTCGGCCGGGTCTTGCCCGGCGTCGAGGCGCGGATCAGGACGCTCGATGGACTGCCGCTTGGCAATGGCGAGGTCGGCGAGCTTCACGTGCGCGGACGCAACGTCATGCGCGGCTATTACCGTGCGCCGCACCTGACAGCGAAGGCAATCGACAGCGATGGCTGGTTCAACACCGGTGATCTCGCGCGTTTCGAGGGCGATTGCCTTTACGTCGTCGGGCGCACCAAGGAGATGATCATCCGCTCCGGCTTCAACGTCTACCCCGCCGAGATCGAGGCGGTCCTCAGCTCGCACAAGGACGTCGTTCAGTCGGCGGTGGTGGGGCGTCCCGTGGAGGGCAATGAGGAAGTCGTGGCCTTCGTGCAGTTGACCAAAGGCTCGAAAACCGGGGCGACCGAGCTTGCTGATTTCCTCAAGCCGCAGCTCGCCGCCTACAAGCGGCCCTCGGAGATTATCCTGCTCGATGCGCTGCCCGCGACATCGACCGGCAAGCTCCTCAAACATCAGCTCGCGCAATCCTTGCGCACCCCACAGAAAATGACCGCGGCGAGCTAGGCGCGGTTTTATGCGATGGAGACGGATTTGTCCGAGAAGAATGCAAAGAGAAACGCGACCGCGGCCGTGATCGGCGCCGGTGACTATATCGGCGGCGAGATTGCCAAGAAATTCGCTGCCGAAGGCTTTACGGTTTTCGCCGGGCGGCGGAACGGCGCCAAGCTCGAGCCCCTGGTGAAGGCAATCGAAGGAGCGGGCGGAGAGATCCACGCGCGCTCGCTCGATGCGCGCAAGGAGGAAGAGATCATCTCCTTCCTTGGCAACGCCGACAAGCATGCGCCGCTTGAAGTCTGCATCTTCAATATCGGTGCCAACGTCAATTTCCCGATCCTGGATACGACGGAGCGCGTGTTCCGCAAGGTCTGGGAAATGGCCTGCTATTCGGGCTTCCTTGCCGGCCGCGAAGCCGCCAAGCTGATGCTGCCGCGCGGCAAGGGCAATATCTTCTTCACCGGCGCGACCGCCTCGCTCCGCGGCGGCATCGGCTATGCGGCGTTCGCCAGCGCCAAGTTCGGTCTGCGTGCCGTTGCGCAGGCCGCCGCGCGCGAGCTCGGACCAAAGAATATCCACGTCGCCCACCTCATCATCGACTCCGGCGTCGACACCGAATGGGTGCGTCAGCGTCGCATCGAGGCGCTCGGACCGAATGCGCTGGATGATCCCGACCTCCTGATGCCGCCGGCCTCGGTCGCGGAATCCTATTGGCAGCTCTACCAGCAGCCGAAGAGCGCCTGGACCTTCGAGCTCGAAATCCGTCCCTTTGGCGAGAAGTGGTGAGGGCAGGATGCGGCGTTCGCTTGACCGGCCACGCGCTGATCGAGGGCCGGCGCCGCAAGGCGAAATATGCCGTCGTCACCATGTGCGTCGGCGGCGGCATGGGCGCTGCCGGCCTTCTCGAGATCGTCCATTGATCCCACGCCAACCGGCATTCAGGAGTTTTCCGTGAAAACAGCCATCACCGAATTGTTCGGCATCGAACACCCGATCATCCAGGGCGGTATGCACTATGTCGGCCTTGCGGAGCTTGCCGCGGCCGTGTCTGACGCGGGCGGACTCGGCATCATCACCGGCCTGACGCAGAAGACGCCCGAACTGCTCGCCAAGGAGATCGCGCGTTGCCGCGGCATGACGGACAAGCCGTTCGGCGTCAATCTGACGTTCCTGCCGACCTTCAGCGCGCCTCCGTATCCCGAATACATCGCGGCCATTCGCGAAGGCGGCGTCAAGGTCGTCGAGACTGCTGGCCGCAGTCCCGAGCAATATATGCCGGCACTGAAGGCTGCTGGCATCAAGGTCATCCACAAATGCACCTCGGTGCGGCACTCGCTGAAGGCCGAGCAGATCGGCTGCGACGCCGTCAGCGTCGACGGCTTCGAGTGTGGCGGCCATCCCGGCGAGGACGATATGCCCAACATGATCCTGTTGCCGCGCGCGGCGGAAGAGCTGAGCATTCCCTTCGTCGCCTCTGGCGGCATGGCGGACGGGCGCAGCCTGGTCGCCGCGCTCGCGCTCGGCGCAGGCGGCATCAACATGGGCACCCGCTTCATCGCGACGAAGGAAGCGCCGGTCCATGACAACGTCAAGAAGGCGATTGTCGCTGCCACCGAGCTCGACACGCGCCTCGTCATGCGCGCGCTTCGCAATACCGAGCGCGTGCTCACCAACAAGGGCGTCGAGCGCCTGATCGAGATCGAGCGCGAAAAGGGCAAGGTACTGAAGATCGACGATATCCTCGACGAGGTGGCGGGCGTCTATCCCAAGGTGATGATCGATGGCGACATGGATGCGGGCGCCTGGAGCTGCGGCATGGTAGTGGGTCTGATCAACGATGTTCCGACCGTGAAGGAATTGATCGATCGGACCATGGCTGAGGCCGAGAGCCTCATCCGTCAGCGGCTGACAGGTCTGCTCGATGGTGTGCCAGAGCAGAAGCTGCACAAGAAAGCGCGTGCGGTGGCTTGAAGCCGGCGAGTAAGGAAATCAGCCATGACTGAATACATCAAGACGGAGCTTTCGGACGGCGTCCTGGTCCTGACCCTGCAGCGTCCCGACAAGAATGCGCTCACCGGGGCGATGTACAATGTCCTGTCGGATGCGCTGGATCGGGCGGAGACGAATGCGGCCGTCAAGGTCGTCTGGTTTCAGGGCGACGGCGACAGTTTCACCGCGGGCAATGATCTCGCCGAGTTCGCGGCGCAGTCAAAGTTTACTTGCAAAACAAAAGTCACAGGATGCTATCGAAGTAGATAAGAGGGAGGTTCGCATGTCGGAAGACGTGTTGGTGTCGCGCGAGCAGCGCGGCAATGTTGCCATCCTGACCATGGTTTATCGGCCCTATAATCTGTTGGGACCGAAGCTCATCAATGCGATCGTCACCGAGGTCGAGGCCGCGCGCGACGCGGGCAGCCGCGCCATCATCATCCGCAGCGGCTTGCGTCATTTCTCGGCCGGCGCTGATCTCGACATCTTTGACAAGCGAGTCGCGGCAGGCGAGGTCGATCAGAGCAGTGAGGGCCGGCGGCTCAATGGCGTGGAGTTCCTGCGCTTCATGGAGCTGTTGCCGGTGCCGCTGATCGCGAGCGTGCACGGCGTCTGCCTCGGCGGCGGGCTCGAGCTCGCGCTGTCATGCGACTATATCGTTGCGGCGACCTCGGCGAAGATCGGCTCGGTGGAGGCAACGCTCGGGTTGCATCCTCTGCTCGGCGGCATTCAGCGCCAGGTCCAGCGGATCGGCGCGGCGCGCGCCAAGGAGATGTCGATGCTGGCGCGGCGCTATGATGCGCCGACGCTGGAAAAGTGGGGCCTGATCAATCTCACCGTGTCGGAAGAGGCGCTGTTCAACGCGACGCTGTCGGTCGCCGAGGAATTCGCGCAAGGACCGACGCTCGCCCATGCTGCGACCAAGGAGCTCGTTCACATCGCGGTCAACGAGGGCGTCGATGCGGCCGATGCCGCGATGACGAGGGTGCAGGCGCCGATCTGGGCGTCGGAAGATTTGAAGGCGGGCCTTGCCTCGTTCCGCAAGAACGGGCCGGGCCTTGCCAAATTTGCAGGAAGATGACCATGAGCGGCCCTCTCAACGGACTGCGCGTCGTCGATTTTTCCCGCGTGCTCGCCGGTCCGCTCTGCGCGCGGACGCTGCAGGACCTCGGCGCCGAGGTCATCAAGATCGAGCCGCCAAGCCCGGACGTTTCGCGTTTCGCCTTTCCGTCGACCGACGGCATGTCCGGATATTACGCGCAGCAAAATGCGGGCAAGCGCAATGTCAGCATCAACCTCAACCTGCCGGGCGCCTATGAGCTGGTGCTCAAGCTGTGCGACACGGCCGACATCGTCGTGGAGAATTTTCGTGCCGGCACGCTTGGCTTTTTCGGCCTCGATTACGAGACGCTGGCCAAGCGCAACCCGCGGCTGATCTATGCCTCCATCACCGGCTATGGCCAAAGCGGTCCGTGGCGGAGCCGCATGGCCTACGCGCCGACGGTACAGGCCGAAGCCGGCTTCACCGAGACCAGCATGCGTCATTACGGCAGCGCGCTGGCAGAGCCGAGGACGGACAGCCTCTCGCATGCCGATGTTTACACCGGCTTGCAGGCGGCGATTGCGATCCTTTCCGCACTCAACAGCCGCCAGAAGACCGGCCGGGGCCAATATATCGACATTGCAATGGCCGCGACGCTGTTGGCGGTGAACGAGCGGGCCCATGTCGATCTCTCGGATGACGACATCGGCGCCGAGCCTGCCGTCCTCGGCGCCACCGATTGTTCTTTCTTTACGGGACCACAGGGCGAGTTTTTTACCGTGGCGACCAGCATCGTCGGCAGCCGCACCTTTCCGTCGTGGCTGCGGGCGATGCGCCGGGTCGACCTGATGGATGATCCGCGCTTTGCCAGTGCGGCGGCGCGGCGACTGAATTTCGGGGCACTGCATCAGATCATTCAGTCCTGGATCATGACCTTCCCGGACATGGCAACGCTGGACGCGCAATTTGATGAAGCCAAGATCGCGATGGGCGAGATCCGATCGCTGAAGGAATTGGCCGCGTCGGAATGGAGTGATTATTGGGGGGCTGTACAACACGTGCCGGACCGCAACGACGGTGAATATCGTTTGCCGGGCCGGCCGTGGCATTTCTCGGACGAGCAACTGACGCCGATCGGAGCGCCCGCGTTCCAGGGCGAGCACAATCTCGAAGTCTTTGGCGAGCTCGGCCTCAGCGAGGACGCGCTTAAGCGGCTGTCGGAGGCAGGCGTGCTCGTCACTCATCCGCGTGCACGGACGGCAAAGCCGGCCGTCGAGCCGTCGTCGAAGCCGGAGCAGGCGGCTTGACCCGCGCATCGGTTCTGGGCCGGCAGGTGCCGGTGCGCCGATTGATCGTGGTATGAGTCCATGCGAGTCCAGCAGCAAAGGCGGGCGGCTTGCCAACGCGCAATGCTCGATGGCGCGCGCGTCGCGCGGAGCGGTGCTCCGAAATCGAGGCGCACGTAGCCGTCAGATAGATGTGCCAGCCGGAAACGGCGCCGCAAGGATGTCGGTAATGGCCGTAACGTTTGCAAGCTCCTCGAGTCTCGCGCAGGAGTCGAGTAGCTTCTCGCCGGCGTCCGGCGCAAGAAGCCCGACGATATTGGCGCTGAACTTGCGTTCGATATCGCCCCACATGACCGGATTCTCCGGGCTGCCGCGCCGATGCAGGATTTCGCGCGCGAACGAACGCCCGTCGGTGGTCTGCACGCGAACGCGTGCTGCGTGGCGGAAAGCGGGGCCGCGGCCCTCGAGCTCTGCATCCTCCTCGATCCTGATCTTCGGCATGAAGTCGAGGAGCCGGGGACTGGCGATATCGGCTTCGCCATAGTCTGCCGCCGTCACGTCCTTTTTCAACGCCATGACGCTGAGGCCGTAATACATGTTCATCTGGGCGGCGGTGACTCCGGCCGGCCGATAGCGCCAGGCCGTGTGCACGAAGGTCATGTGGCCGCATCCGACATGGACTTCCGCAATATCTGCCGCCTCCAGCTTCTCCTCGATCAGGATCGATCGCATGGCGTCGAGCGCGGCGTGAATGCTGGTCACGTTGGGATACATCTTGAACCCTATCTTGCCGGCTTCCCAGTCGTCCCCGATTCCTTCCAGCAAGCGCGACGGGTTCGGTGTGCGCGAGAACGAGCTCAGGAATCCGCCATAGCCGGCTTCGACGACGTCGGAGATCCCGGTAAAGCCCCGCTTGGCGAGTTGGGCCGCGAGAAGGCCGCCTTGCGCCGCCCGGCCCGCATGGAGGCGCTTCACCATGGCGCCTTCCTGCGCCGCCATCAGGCCCGCGGCCATCGATCCGGCAATGCCGAGTGCATTCTGCATCTGCTCGCCATCAAGTCGCAGCATCTTGCCGGCAGTCGCGGCAGCGACGAAGGCGCCTGACGTGCCCTGCGGATGGAAGCCGTTCAGAAACAGCGACATCGTCGCGGCATTGCCGATGCGAAGACCGATCTCGTAACCAACGGCCAGGGCCGTTGCGATGTCCCGCCCGGTGATGGAGGGGTCGGTCTCGGCCAATCCCAGCGCGACCGGCACGGCCAGCGAGTTCGGGTGAACGATGGACTCCTTGTGGATGTCGTCCATCTCGAAGGCATGGCCGGCGGTGCTGTTGACCAGCACTGCGTTCGCCCTTGAGGTGCGATGCCCGCTTCCCCAGATCGACGCGAGCGGCTTGCCGCCTTCATCCACGACCTGCTCGCAGACTTTTCGCGTCCAGGGCAGCGTCGCGCCATGCAGGCAAACGCCGAGCCCGTCGATCAGGCTGAGCTTGATGCGTTCGATCACCTTACTCGGGATGTCGGCAAATCCGGTCCTGGCTGCAAAGCTTGCGAGATCGCGCGTCGCGTGAGGCAGGAGAGAGGGCTGTGAGTTGCTCATATTGAAGCCAATCTTGCTAGTAATGATCGCCACGTTCGGCTTCGCTGCCTGATCGAGAGAGCGCGATGAGCGCGACGATTGCGGCCGCAAAGCCGGCGGCTGCGCCGACACCGAGTGCCCAGCGCGGGCCGAGGTGGTCGGCGACCCATCCGACGATCGGTGCGCCGATCGGAGTGCCGCCCAGCGCGACGCCGAGCCGGAGTGCCATCACCCGCCCGCGCATCGCCGGCTCCGTCGAGAGTTGCATGAGCGCGTTCGACGTGTTCATGAAGGTCAGCGAGGCGAAGCCGATCACGACCAATGCGGCAGCGAACAGCCAGTAACTCGGGGCCAGTGTTCCCAGCGTGCAGCCGAGGCCAAAGATCGCAGCGCCGAGCAGCAGCGAATTGAAGCGTGGCCTTTCGCGGCCTGCGGCCAATAGCGCACCCGACATCGTCCCGATGGCCATCATCGAGGATAACAAGCCAAACCCGCGCGCATCGGTATGGAAGGCGCTGACGGCCATGGTCGAGATGAAGATCGGGAAGTTGAGCCCGAAGGTCCCGATCAGGAACAGCATGATGAGGGCAGCCCTCAGATCGGAGCGGGACCAGACGTAGTGAAACCCTTGCAGGACGCTGCCCTTGGTGCGGTGGGCGCGCGCATTGGGGCGAAGTTCCGATGTGCGCAGCAGGCATAGCGACGTCAGCACCGCCATGAAGGATACGCCATTGAACAGGAAAGCCCAGCCGGTGCCGACGGAGGCGATTACGAGGCCGGCGACCGCAGGTCCGATCATACGCGCGGCATTGAAGGAGGTGGAGTTTAGTGCAATGGCGTTCGACAGATCGGCATCGCCTACCAGCTCGGCCACGAAGGTCTGGCGCACCGGGGCATCGAGCGCTGCACTGCAGCCGAACAAGAAGGCGAACACATAGACGTGCCAGAGCTGCACCAGGCCGGTGACCGTGAGAAGCCCGAGGATGAGCGCGAGCGCGCCCATCGTCGCTTGCGTCGCCATGAGAAGCCTGCGCTGGTTGAAATGATCGGCGGCGAAGCCGGACCAGGGCATCAAGAGCAGCTGCGGTCCGAACTGCAGCGACATCACGATGCCGACGGCGGACGCGCTATGCTGCGTGAGTTGCGTGAGAACGAGCCAATCCTGGGCCGCGCGCTGCATCCATGTGCCGATGTTGGACACCAGCGCCCCGGCCGCCCAGACCCGGTAGTTGAAGCGTCGTAACGATCGAAACAAGCGTCTCATATGCGCCCAAGCTCATTGCCGCCGTGGAAACCGCCTGAACGGCTGCGCCAGGAAGAGGCAAATTGGAAGTCTGGCGCGACAACGGACCATCGCTATTCTTCCGGGCGCCGCTCAAGCTGGCCGAAGATTGCTTCTACTGGATTCAGATTGTCCACGATCGGTCCTGGAGGTTACAACGGTAATCTCGTCGTCAAACCTCTGGCGAGTCGCATCGCACGCGGCTCGCAGGGCGTGGGCCGGCGCCATCGCCGCCGGCGCGTTGGCCACTTTCGTGCAGTGGAACTATAACGCCGCCCGGACGGCCTCCGCTAGCCGCTTACCATCAAGCAGCCCCGCCGCAGCCCGGGTCAGGGTCGACCTCCCTCTCATCCCCTGACGCAAATCCCCTTGCGTCACCCCCGCTCGTTTGGAGGTGACCGGCAATAAGTAGCAGGTCTATGATAGACAGGTTGGCTCTATAATAGACTGTGTTGCGTTGCGCTGGGCTCGTGACTGGAGGCGCTCGGTTGCGGAAATTTGCATTCGGGGCAGCCGCTGCTGCCATACTCCTCGGAAGTGCGGTCGTCATGATGTGGCGGCTGCGCGCTGCGGACGACGTGTCGCCGCCAACGAGGCCAGCGGCGCTCCCGGGCATCCCGGTCACCGCCGGGACTGTCGCCGCCGCCGATGTGCCTGTCGTCTTGCGCGGCCTCGGCACGGTGCAGGCCTACAACACGGTGGCGGTCAAGAGCCGCGTCAACGGCCAGATTGTCAGCGTCGATTTCAAGGAAGGCCAGGAGATCAAGGAGGGCGCCGTCTTGTTCCAGGTCGACCCGCGGCCATATCAGGCCGCGCTCGACCAGGCCACGGCCAACGTCGAAAAGGACCAGGCTACCCTCGCCAACGCGCAGCTCAATTTCAGCCGCGACGCCAAGCTGATCGAGAGTCACCTCGCCATCTCGCAGCAGCAATACGACACCGACAAGGCGACCGTCGCGGCCGACCAGGCGGCTCTCGACAGCGACAAGGCTCAGGCCGAGGCAGCGCGGCTCAACCTCAGCTATTGCACGATCACCTCGCCGATCGACGGCCGGCTTGGCGCGCGGCTCGTCGACAAGGGCAATCTGGTGCAGAGCGCCGGGAACGCAACGCTGGTCAATATCACCCAGATCAAGCCGATTTTCGTCAGCTTCACATTGCCGCAGAACGCGCTCGACGAGGTTCGCCGCCAGCAGGACCGACGGCCGCTTGCGGTCGATGCGGTCGCGGCCGACAATTCGACCACGCTCGCCGAGGGCAAGCTTACGTTGGTCGACAACATGGTCGACCCGAACACCGGCACGATCCACCTGAAGGCGCAGTTCGACAACGAGGACGAGCGGTTGTGGCCCGGCGAATTCGTCAACGTCAAGGTTGTGTTGTCGATGCGTCATCAAGTTCCTACGGTTCCGCAGCAGACCGTTCTTGAAGGCAGTGACGGCCACTTCGTCTACATCATCAAGTCGGACGACACCGTCGAGCGACGCGCCGTCGAGGTTGCTGCGGTGCAGGACGGCAAGGCGGTCATTACCAAGGGCCTCGAGCCCGGAGAGCGGGTCGTCGTCGAGGGCCAGTATCGGCTCGATAACGGCGCCAGGGTAACAAGCCTGGCCCGCCCGCAAAGCGGCGGCGAGAAGCCGAACGGCGCCCCCCAATGAATATTTCCGAACCTTTCATCCGCCGCCCGATCGCGACCTCGCTGCTGATGGTGGGGCTGCTGGTATTCGGCGTCGGCGCCTATAATCTATTGCCGGTGGCAGCGGTGCCCAATGTCGATTTTCCGACGATCACCGTCACCGCGCAATATCCGGGCGCCAATCCCAGCACCATGGCCTCGTCGATTGCGACGCCACTCGAACAGCAATTCATCTCGATACCGGATTTGAGCGAGATGACGTCGTGGAGCGGCGTCGGTGTCAGTTCAATCACGCTGCAATTCGAGCTGAACCGCAATATTGATGCCGCTGCGGGCGACGTGCAGCAGGCGATCAATGCGGCCGGCGGGTTGCTGCCCAAGGACATGCCGACCCCACCCACCTACCGCAAGGTGAACCCGGCGAACTTCCCCATCCTGATCTACGCCATCCATTCCGACGCGCTGCCGCCCTACAAGGTCGACGAATACGCCACCAACATCATCGCAGACCGCCTGTCGACAGAGTCCGGGGTCGGCCAGGTCTTTGTGTTCGGGTCGATGCCTTATGCCGCCCGCGTCCAAATCAATCCGGCATCCCTCGCCGCCAAAGGGCTGGGACTTGAGGACGTCCACAACGCGCTCGCCGCGGCAAGTGTGAACCGGCCGAAGGGCACAATCGAGGGCTCGGATCAGTCGATCTCGCTCGATACCAACGACCAGCTGTACGACGCCACGCAATACCGCAATGTCATCATTGCCTACAGGAACGGCGCACCGGTACGCATCAAGGATGTCGGCGACGTCATCAACTCGGTGCAGAACAACCGACTTACCTCATGGTTCGGCGCCGACCGATCCGAGGGCATCGCCATCCAGAAGAAGCCGGGCGCCAACACCATCGCCGTGGTCGACCGGATCAAGGCGTTGATGCCCAAGCTCCAGCAATCGCTGCCGCCGGCGGTTCACATCGACCTGATGTCGGACCGCTCGGAGACGACCCGCGCGTCCATCCGCGACGTGCAATTGACGATGATCGTGACGATCGGCCTTGTCATCGTTGTGATCTTCCTGTTCTTGCGGACCATGTGGGCGACGGTGATCCCGAGCCTGGCGGTGCCGTTGTCGCTGGTCGCCACTTTTGCCTTCATGTATGTGGGCGGTTACAGCATCGACAACATTTCATTGATGGGCTTGACGATTTCGGTCGGCTTTATTGTCGATGATGCGATCGTCATGATCGAAAACATCGTGCGCTATATCGAACAGGGGATGCGACCGTTCGATGCCGCGCTCAAGGGCGCCGGACAGATCGGCTTCACGATCATTTCGATCACTTTCTCGCTGATTGCGGTGTTCATACCGCTGTTGTTCATGGGCGGGATCATTGGCCGGCTGTTCCGTGAATTTGCCGTGACGATCTCGGTCGCGGTGATCGCGTCGGCAGTGATATCTCTGACCCTGACCCCGGTGATGTGCTCGCTGTTTCTAAAACAGGAGGGGCTGCACCCCAAAGGTCGCTTCAATCGTGGCTGCGAGCGTGTCTTCCAGGCAGCGCTGAGCGGCTACGACCGCGGCCTCAATTTCATCTTCCGCCACCAATTTTCGGCGCTGGTGGCAACGCTCTTGCTGATGGTCGCGACCGGTTATCTTTATGCCAAGATGCCCAAGGGCTTTTTCCCCGAGCAGGATACCGGGTTCATTTTCGGGGAGCTCGACGTGCGCCAGGACTCGTCGGTTGCCAACACCGACAAGATCCGGCGGGAGGTCGTCAATATCGTGATGCAAGACCCCGACGTCCAGGGCGTCTTCTCCTACGACGGCGCCACGCCATACAATCCCGCCGAGAACACGGCACGCATCTTTTGGGGATTGAAGCCCTATGACGAGCGCGCTGAAACGGCGGAGCAGATTATTCAGCGATTGAACAAGAAGGTGGCCGGCATCGAGGGCGCCAGATTCTATATGCAGGTGCCGCAGAACATTACCGTTGGTGGCCGTCTCTCCCGCACCCAATATCAGTATACGCTGACCGACACCAATATCGATGAACTCAACCATTGGGCGCCAATCATCGAATCCAGCATGAAAAAGCTGCCGGAATTGCAGCAAGTGGCGTCCGATCAGCAGATTGCCGCGGCACACCTGGCCATCGATGTCGACCGCGACGCTGCCTATCGTCTCGGGTTGTCGGCCGATCAGATCGACCAGACCCTTTACGACGCGTTCGGTCAGCGGCAGGTCGCGACGATCTATACCGCGACCAATCAGTACAAAGTCGTGCTCGAAGTGCAGCCGCAGTTTCAGCACGATCCAAACCTGCTGTCGGAAATTTATGTTTCGAGTCCCTCTGGTGCGCAGGTGCCGCTGAGCACGTTCGCTCATTTCACCCGCAAGAGCGAACCGCTGCTGCTCAGCCACCAGGGCATCTTCCCGGCAGTCACGCTGTCGTTCAATCTGACGCCTGGAGCCTCGCTCGGACAGGCGGTCAGCGCCATCCAGGCCACGGCCGAACGCCTGCACGTGCCGCCGACGTTGAACTCCTCTTTCTCGGGGACGGCGCAGGCCTTCCAGGACTCGCTGTCGTCGATGCCGTTGTTGCTGGCTGCGGCGATCCTCGTTGTCTACATCGTTCTCGGCGTCCTGTATGAGAGCTACATCCACCCGATCACGATCTTGTCGGCGCTGCCCTCGGCCGGCGTCGGCGCTCTGCTGCTGTTGATGCTGCTGCATTACGATCTCTCGGTGATCGCGATCGTCGGCATCGTCCTCTTGATCGGTATCGTGAAAAAGAATGCGATCATGATCATCGACTTCGCGCTGCAGGCCGCGCGCATCGAAGGCAAGAATCCGCAGGAGGCGATCCACCAGGCGTGTCTCTTGCGCTTCCGCCCGATCATGATGACCACGTTTGCCGCGCTGTTCGGCGCGCTGCCGATCGCCTTCGGCACCGGCGGGGGCGCGGAACTGCGCCAGCCGCTTGGCGTCGCGATCATCGGCGGTCTGCTGGTGTCGCAATGGCTGACGCTATACACGACGCCAGTCATCTATCTCTACCTCGAACGGCTATCCCGCTGGCTGGGCCGTGCCTTCCGGCCGTCGCGAGTGGCAGACGCGCTCGCGGGTGAGACATCGGCGGAGGAACGGCAGGCCGCGGAATGATACTTGGCGCCTGGCGGGGTGGCCCGATCGAGTCGTTCAGAAGACTCCGCCGGACGATTGATCTGATTGGTGGCCCGGCAGCCGCCATATGAAGCTGCTTTTCTTCAGGGATTACTTGGTCTTATCAAGATGTCGAATCAATGAGTACCAACAAAAATACCAACAAAGTTGCCAAGGGAAGAAGACGCTGCATTCGCCCACCGGACGGAGCGAGCATCGACTGGTCTCGACGACGGTTTGATCGAGGTTGGATGCCTACCACGACGACGTACTGCTCTTAACGTCAGTAGAATACCTCTTCAAGATATCCGGCCGATACCGAAGCCGGAACAACCGAGACGGCTTGGATCACGGGAATGAGCAGCGACGACGATCTAAGTCTCCTCGAGGATCGGCTTGATGTCCTCGGGGAAAGCGCTTCCATATCCATCCAGCAGCCAGGGGCCGCCAACGAGACAGAACGATGCTGTGCCGCCTTAGTGCAGTCGATATGCCGGCTCGCTGGTGAAGCCCGCGCGCCCGAGGGGATCAGGGCTAGCATCCGAGCCGCCGCGGTTGCGCCGGTCGTTTGTTAAGAGCCTGGATGATCAATCTTGCAGGCGCGAGGCCCATGATTGGCCCGGCTCTCATCCGTTTCGCTCAGGTGCCGGAGCCGTGCCAGAAACGCGGCAAGGTCGGCAGCGTAAAACAACGTCTTCTTGCCGAACTTGACGCGCTTGAGGTCACCTCGTTTGACCGCTGCGTACAGCGCGGTGCGGCCGATACTGAGCAACTCAAGTGTCTCGTCGACCGCGTACGCTACCTTCGTAAAACCGAGGGCAGAAGGGTCGTTCAGATCAAATCCGGAGGTCTTATCGTCGTCGACACTCGACGCTACCTTGCTCATTGGAACCTGGTTACGGGATTTGCGAAGGTGAGCCATGTTACACATTGTGTCATACGTCTTGGCGCAAATGAACAGGCCGAGTTTGCGCTATGGTACGCTATAGCGCCTCCTCAGGCGGCCATGAGACTGTCCTGTTTGGGTCGCGTTTCGGACGCCATGTTGTGGGATCCGCAATCCACCGGTTGATGTCGGATTCATGCCATCCAGTCCCGTTGGTGCTGATCTTCAGCTGAGCCGGGAATGTGCCCTCGGCAATCTTGCGGTAGATGGTGGACCGGGATAGCCCGGTCCGGACGAGAACGGTCTTCACGCGAATGATCCGGTCCGGTTCGCGCATGGCCGCGCTGCCTCCTGCTGGCTGTTCGTGACGGCATCTGAGACCAGACAGGACAGGCCGTGCAGGTGCGCAAGAGCATTTTGCTCATAGGCGTACTTTGGCGTTCAAACGGCGGAAACAGGATAGATCAAATTCCGAGGCCCCGGCCTCGGCCAAGATCGATGCCATGGACGAAAGCCAATTCGTGGCCGAGCCGGCGGCCTGTTTCAAATGAAATGCCGAGCTCCCGCTTGCGATTGGCGAGGATGGATTCCGTTTGCGGATCGCGTTCGAGGCTTCTCGCCATGTCGCCCATCGCCGAGCGCGTGGCCCTGCAGCCGGACATGTCGCCCGCCTGATACTGGTGCTGGCTGGTCTGCTTGAGCTCCTGCCAGCGTTCCACAAAGCGGTCAGCGCGGCGGTTAGGATCGATGCGCAGCTCGGTTTCAAGCTGGAGCGCGCGGATGGCGCGGTTGACCCGACCGCCAGCCGCCTCACGGGCCAACTCCGGGTCCTTCTTGTAGGCGGCTTCGGCGTCGTGCGAGCCATAGGGTCGCACCTCCTCGAAGGACCGGCGGGCCTTTTGTAGTTCTTTCACCTGCTCGGGACTTGCCTGGCCGCCCATCTCCTGCGCCTCGAAGATTGCATCCACGGCGCGGGCATGACGCACGAGCGCTCGGGTGCGCAAGCGGCGCATTTCCTTTTCCGCCTCTTCCGCTACGTTGCTTTCCGGCGCTTCGGTTGCGCGCCGCTCGGCTGGCGCACCGCTGCTTTCCCTTTCCGGCGTTTCCCGATCCGGCCTCCGTCCGCCATCCCCGCCGGGCACATCTGAAGGAGGGCGCAGGCCGTCAAACATGTTGCGTACCTTCTCGGGCACGACCTTGCGCACGATCTCGGCCACGCGCTCGCGGACGGTGATCCCGCGCCGCTCCGCGTAGCTCTGGACGGGATCGGCAAGGTCGTAATCCGAAGCCATATCCTTGGCACGATCGCGCGACAGGGTGCGGACAAGCCGCCCCTCGCCCGCAAAATCGTCGCGGCCATAGTGCAGCTCCAGGCCGTCGCGGTGCCGCGATAGCGCAACATAGCTGCTGTGGGCATCCATCCCGGGGGTCGCCAGCACATGGGCGCGATCGACCGTCATGCCCTGAGCCTTGTGGATGGTTGCGGCATAGCCATGGTCGATCCGGTTATAGTCCTTGAAGTCGAACTGCACGGATCGGCCATCGTCGGTGCGCACGGTCATGGATTGCCCGCTGACCCGCTCGACGGTCCCGAGCGTGCCGTTCTTCACGCCAAGGCCGCGCTCGTTCTGCAGGAACATGACGCGGTCCCCGCTGGCAAAATTTCTCGAGCCGCGTTCGACCGTCACACGCACCTCATCGCCCAGATCGCCGACGGCCCGCATCCGCTCTCGCGCTGCCTCGTTGAGGGCGCGGACCTCGTCGTTGGTGTGGGTGAGAATGATCCGGCTGCGATCCGGTGATGCCTGCCGGTCGCGGTCCCAGCGCTCGATCAGATCGCCGCGCGCCTGCTCGCGGGTTTGAGCCTCATGCACCATGCCGCGGGACCGATAGGTCTCCAGCGCGTTGACGGTTTTGCCAGTGGCGAGATCGCGCGTGGCGCCGCGCTGCCAGTCTTCCCG
>Ga0157369_10004973_pt1 | contig 15573 bp, 10 predicted proteins | sample C25metaG_FD_113461 | JGI IMG/M metagenome (GOLD analysis project Ga0157369, IMG submission 113461) | Corn rhizosphere microbial communities from Kellogg Biological Station, Michigan, USA - C2-5 metaG | ecosystem: Host-associated > Plants > Roots > Rhizosphere > Soil | place: USA: Michigan... | reverse complement strand
GCTGAACGAGTACGTTGCGCACTATCACAGCGAGCGGAACCATCAGGGGAAGGGAAATGTCCTGCTCTTCCCAGAGCGGATCGATCCCGGAGGTGCCACGGGTAGTATTGAATGCAGGCGCCGGTTGGGCGGCCTGCTCCGGTTCTATAGCCTCGCCGCATGAGTATTTTGACCATACGACTATGCAGCCGTCCGACTACTGACAGAGCCTCGCTCGCCACTTCGCTCGCGCTTATAGGTCTGCTTACTCCGGCGCCACCCGGAGACCCTGCCAGTTCTCCTGAGGTCATGCATCACTCTTCCGTACCGTGCCGTCCGCAAACACCTTGGTGGAAGTGGGGTGAATGAGAACGCCTTCGCCCGAATGAAGCAGGCTCGACCGATCCCCACCATTGGCCGACCGGTTCATCTCGGGTTCTCCCTCGATTACGGCCCGGTACTTCTCCTCATGCCCTTCGGATTCCACCTCGCGGTGGACACCCTGCCCTCCGGAGCCTGCAAGCAGTGGCTTCAGGTCCGCCTTGGCTGTATCCGGCTTTCGCCTTCGTGCCCGTTTAGGCTTCTCCATACCTTCCACTTCTCCGGCCAGCGAGGCTGTTCACCCCGCTTTCGGATACGACGCCCCTCATCCGAGCGCCGGAGGGACTTGAACCCTCCTGAGCAACGCGCTGCTCAGCGCACTTCATCCCCGGTGTGGCGACCGGCCATGAAAGAGTCACCGGGTATCACCGGGTATTTGACTAATGATTACAATCACTTACGCTCACCGCGCTGAACCCGTCAGCTATGATTCTGCTTCATGTCCACCGCAGCCCAAATCCTCGCAAATCGGCAGAATGCCGAACGATCCCACGGCCCTGTCACGGCCGAAGGGCGAGCCCGCGTCTCGCAGAATGCCGCCAAATTCGGTCTCTTCTCGGTCGCGAACTTCGTCCGCCCCGAAGAACGCGACATCTTTAATGAGTTCGAATCCGGCTATTTCGCTGAACTCGCGCCCGACTCGTCTCTCGAAGAGACCCTCGCTCGCGAAATCATTCATGCCGCCTGGCGTCTGCGGCGCTGCGCCGATCTCGAAATAGCTCCACCCGAGGATCTGACGGACGAAGAAGTCGACCGTCTCCAGATCTCGATCGATCGCGCCCGCGCGGCAGCCCAGCGCACCTTCCACCGGTCTCTGAAAGAACTTCGCCGCCTGCAGGCCGAACGGCTCTACGCAACCTTCGCCGCCGCCAACACCATTCCCCAGGTTTCTACAAAACAAACCCAATCCGAGCCGGTGAAATCGGCAACTATCCCGCGCAGCGCCCCGTGCCCGTGCAAATCCGGCCTGAAATACAAGCGCTGCTGCGGCAAAAACGCGGCTCCATTGCTAACCACCAGGGCCGTATAGCCAAATTACGATTGCCAGCCGCCGCCCAACGCTTTATAGAGCTGAACCACGCTAAGCAACTCGTTCAACCGCAGCTGCGAGAGCCCGATCTGCGCCTGAAAAAGGTCGCGGTCCGCATCGAGCGCGTCCAGTTGCGTATCCACGCCGCCGCGATAACGGGCGTATGCAAGGCGGGTCCGGTTTTCGAGAGCAACCACCAGCTTTTCCTGCTCGAGCCGGCTTTCGCGCACGTGCTGGTGCGCGCTCAGCGCATTCGAGACCTCGGTAAACGCAGTCTGGATGGCCTTCTCATATTGCGCCAGAGCGCTTTCGCGCTGCGCCTGCGCAAGTTTTACAGTTGAGCCCAGCCGCCCGGCCGCGAAAATAGGTTGGGTAACCTGAGGCACGAAATTCCATGCGCTGTGAGGACCGCTGAACAGGCTCGAGAGCTGCGTACTCTGGCCTCCCAGAAATCCGCTGATGCTGATTTGCGGGAAGTAAGCCGCTCTCGCCACGCCGATCTGGGCGTTCGCGGCAACCAGCGCCTGCTCCGCTGCGACAATATCGGGTCGCCGTTCGAGCAGCGCTGAAGGCAGCCCGGCCGGCACTTCCGGCAATTCCTGCGAAACCAGATCGCGGCCTCGCGCAATCGGCCCCGGGTTCTCGCCCAGCAGCAGACTGATCTGGTTTTCGGTCTGTTCGATCTGCTGCTGGATCGCAGGAATCGTTTCGGCTGCCGTGTAGACCAGCTGCTCGCTCTGCCGCAGATCGAGTTCGGTAGCCACGCCGCCGGTTTGCCGGAGCCGCGTCAAATCGAGCGATTCCCGCCGCGTGCTCAATGTGCGCGCTGAAATCGCCAGTTCGTAATCGAGTTCGCGCAGCGTGAAATATGACGTGGCGACATCGCTCACCAGCGTCGTCACCACCGCTTTACGGGTATCTTCGGCGTTGAGCAGATTCGCGCGCGCCGCTTCGGTTGCGCGCCGCAGCCGTCCCCAGATGTCCACTTCGAACGAAAGGAGATTCAGACCGGCCTGGCCCCAATTGCGATTCTGCGAAGGCACGAACGACTCCGGAAGCGGAAAGGAGCCGTTACGCGAAAGGCGGGTCAGATTCACATCGCCCGATGCCGCCACATTCGGATACTGGTTCGACCGCGTGATCCCGAGATTTGCGCGCGCGGCTTCCACGTGGGCTACCGCATCGCGCAGATCGTAGTTCCGCTGAAGGCCGGTGCGTATCAGCTGCTGAAGCTGCTGGTCGTGAAATACCTCCCACCACTTCATATCGGCGAGGCTGGCGGGCGCAGCTGCAGTATTCGTTGTTGCCGGCCCGCGAAAGTTCGAGGGGACCTGCACGGCCGGCCGTTGATAATTCGGCCCGACCGCGCACCCGGAAAGAACGGTGGCAATGGAAACGAAAGCAATGCTCCGGTACATATTAATCGCCCTCCACGGGCTCAGGCTCTTCGAGAGATACATCCACCCGGTTGCGGCGAAAGCCCGAGACGCGTTCAATCAGATAGAAGATCGCGGGAATAAAGAAGATGCCGATCGCGCTCGCGGCCAGCATTCCCCCAATCACCGTCGTGCCCATGATTCGCCTGCTCACCGCTCCCGCGCCCGATGCCGTCCACAATGGAACGCAGCCCAGGATGAACGCGAAAGACGTCATCAGAATCGGCCTCAATCGCAGACGCGCGCCCTCGAGCGCCGCCTCCGCCAGACCCATTCCGTTCTCGTACCGCTCCTTCGCGAATTCCACGATCAGAATCGCATTCTTCGCCGCCAGACCGATCAGCATGACCAGCCCGATCTGCGAGTAGATATCGTTTTCGATGTCGATCATGTAAGCCGGCAGGAACCACGCAAGCACCGTCCGCCGCAGCCACAGAAACAGGAACGCTCCGAACACCGCCACCGGCGTGGTCAGCAGAACGCTGAATGGCAGCGACCAGCTTTCATACAGCGCGGCCAGAATCAGAAACACGAACAGAATCGACGATCCGAATACCAGCGCCGGAGACACGCCTTGCTCCGCCTTCTTTTCCTGGAAGGACATGCCCATGTAGTCGTAGCCCATCTCCCGCGGCATCGTTTTGTTGAACGTTTCTTCCAGCGCCTTCATGGCCTGCGCGGAGCTGTAGCCCGGCGCCGCGTTGCCGATGATCTGCGCCGACCGGTAAAGGTTGTAGCGCATGGTGAACTCCGGTCCCGGGCTCGGCTCGAGTCCGGAGAGCGAAGAGAGCGGAACCATATCGCCGTTTCTGTTTCGAACGTAGGCCGCATTCAGCGCATCGAGATTGCGCCGGTACTGGCCTTCCGCTTCCACATAGACCTGCCACTGCCTCCCGAAGCGGTTGAAGTAATTGACGAAGATTCCACCCATGTAAGCCTGAATGGTTCGATAGACATCGCTCAAAGGTACGCCCTGTTTCAGAACCTTGTCGCGATCTACCTTGATAAACTGCTGCGGAACTGCCGGCATGAACGTGGTGATCATGCCGCCCAACTCGGGCCGCTTCGACGCGGCGGCTATGAACTTGTTCACATTCCGGGCAAGGAACGGAACGTCGCCGCCGGAGCGGTCCTCGAGCACAAAAGTGAACCCGCCCGAAGTGCCCACGCCCGGGATGGCGGGGGGAGGGAAGCTGAAGGCCAGACCTTCAGGCATCTTCGCCAGAGCCTGATTCACGCGCTGGACGATCTCGTGGTACTGTTCCGCGCGGCTCTTCCGCTGGTCCCAGTCCTTCAGGGTGACGAAGAAGAACCCGTTATAAGTGGTTCGCACAAAACTCAGCAGGCTGAAGCCGGCCACGCGCGTCGTGTATTTCACGCCGGGCGTTTTCGCCAGAACCTCTTCAATCTTCTGGCAGACCGCGTCGGTTCGCTCGAGCGATGCCGCTTGCGGCAACTGCAGGTGCATAAAGAGGTAGCCCTGGTCTTCATCCGGAAGGAAGCTGGTAGGCACTCTCCCGCTCAGGAACCATCCGGCCACTCCGAAGCCGGCCAGCAGAACCACGGCGACGGCGCTCTTTCGAATGAGCGCGCCGGACCAGCGCACGTAGCCATTCGTAGCGTGTCCAAATACGCGATTGAACCAGCCGAAGAATCTGCCGAGCAGACCCGGCGCCTTCCGCCGGTCTTTTGGCCGCAGCAGCAGCGCGCCCAGCGCGGGACTGAGGGTCAGCGCGTTGAATGCCGAAAGCGCAACCGATATGGCAACAGTAACGGCGAACTGCTGATACAAACGCCCGGTGATGCCGGGAATGAATGCCGTGGGGATAAAGACCGCGGCGAGCACCAAAGCGATACCGACTACCGGCCCCGAAATCTCGCGCATGGCCGCCAGCGCCGCCTCTTTCGGGCGCAGCCCTTCTTCGATGTGTCGCTCGATCGCCTCCACCACGACGATCGCGTCATCCACCACGAGGCCAATCGCCAGCACCAGACCGAACAGCGAAAGGGTATTGATGGAAAATCCGAACAGCGGGAAGAACACGAACGTTCCCACCAGCGATACCGGCACCGCGAGAAGCGGGATCAACGTCGCTCGCCAGCCCTGCAGGAAGATGAACACCACCAGCGTGACCAGCGCAATCGCGATCACCAGAGTCTGGATGATTTCCTTCATGCCCTGCGAAACGGCCTCCGTGGTATCGAGCGAAACCACGTAATCCATGTCGTGAGGGAATCTCTTCTTTGCCTGCTGCATCAGTTTCCGGACGGCGTCAGCCGCCTGTACGGCATTGCTGCCGGGCAACTGGTAGACCGCGAGGATGGCGCTGGGATGGCCGTTCAGCCGGCCGATATTGGTGTAATCCTGGGCGCCAAGCTCAACGCGCGCTACATCTTTCACGCGGACAGTACCGCCGTCGGGCGTCTCGCGGATCACGATGTCGCCGAATTCCTCCGGGGAGGTCAAGCGGCCTTGCGCCTTCACCGAATAAGTGAACTCCTGGCCTTTCGGTACGGGATTCATCCCGATCTGTCCAGCCGGATTCACCGTGTTCTGGGCCTGTATGGCGCTCACCACGTCGGGGACAGTGACGCCGAGTTTCGACAACTGGTCCGGCTTCACCCAAAGCCGCATCGCATACTGGCCCGCTCCGAATACCTGCACGCTGCCGATGCCCGGAGCACGAGTAAGCTGATCGTTCAGGTTAATCCAGGCGTAGTTAGCCAGAAACTCCGCATTATAAGTACCGTTCGGCGAGTAAAGTCCGATCACCATCAACGGCGCGGTTACGGATTTCTGAACCGTAACTCCATAATTGGTCACGTCCGAGGGAAGCTGAGATGCCGCCTGAGTTTCGCGCATCTGGGTGAGAATCAGATCCGTGTTGGGGTCGGTCTTCACGTCGAAGTCGATAATCATGGTCGTCTGACCATTGGCGGCGTTGAGCGAATACATGTAGTTCAGGTTGTCGACGCCGCTCATCTGCTGCTCGATGGGAGTTGCGACGGACTGCTCGACCGTCTGCGCATCCGCTCCGACGTAATTGGCCTGAATCTGCACCTCGGGCGGCGCGATCGCGGGGAACTGCGCCACCGGCAAAGCCGCGATGGTTACCGCTCCTGTAACCACCAGGAGGATGGAGATCACTATGGCGACGATCGGCCGGTTGACAAAGAATCTCGACATTCACTCGCCTCCTTTGCTGCTATCAGAAAGAGCGACGAGCTTCGGAGTTACCGGCGCGCCGGGGCCGACTTTCAGCACTCCTTCGACCACCACCTTCTCGTTCGGCTTGAGCCCGTCATCGATCACCCACTGGGAATCGATACGCTGCCCGGGATGGACCGTCGCGATCCGTACTTTGTTGTCCGGATCGACTACGGCCACCTGGTAAGTTCCCTGCAGTTCAGTTACAGCACGTTGCGGAACGAGCAGCGCGCCTTTCTTCACCTGGACGGCGGCCCGAACTTTGGCATATTGACCTGGCCTCAGCACATTTCCGTGATTGGGGAAAAGTCCGGTCAGGCGGATAGCTCCCGTATTCGGATTCACCTGGCGATCTGCGAATGAAAATTGTCCGGCTTGTGGATAAACGCTGCCATCCGCCAGGATCAGTTCCAGCGGAACATCTTCGACCTCCGCCTTATGCCGCGAGAATGCGAGATACTCCTGCTCACTTACGGTAAACACGGCTTTGATCGGATCCATCGTCGAAACCGTGGTGATCGGATCGCTCGAAGGGCTTACCAGATTGCCGGTTTGCACTTGCGCCGTTCCCGCGATGCCATCGATGGGTGAAGTGAGACGGGTGAAACCGAGATTGACGTTTGCTGTTTCGAGAGCTGCTTTAGCCGCCTGGACCGCGGCCTCGGCGGCCTCGATCTGCGCTTTGGACGTCTCGATCTGCGCCCGTGAGGCGTCTACCTGGGCCTTTGCGGAAAGATTATTCTGCCGCGCATTATCAAGGTCCTGCTGGGTTACGGCGTTTTGTTTCGCCAGCGGGATATAGCGATCCTCGTCGAGTTGTGTCCGCTTCTGAGCGGCCTGGGCGGCGACAAGCTTTGCCTGCGACTCCGCCAGTTGGGCTTTCGCCTGGGCATACTGGCCATTGGCTTGGGCTACCTGCGCTTTCGCCTGATCCACCGCCGCCTGGAAGGGGCGCGGATCGATCTGAAAGAGTAACTGCCCCTTCTTTACATATGCGCCTTCTCTATACGACTGCTGCAGAAGATAGCCGCTGACTTCCGCCCGGATTGCGGCGTTGACCAGGCCATCCAGAGTGCCTATCCACTCGTGGTATATCGGAACGTCACGCGTCTCGACCGCGGTTACTTCGACCTCCGGCGGTTGCTGTGGCGCCGGAGCGGCCGCGCCGCGGTTTGCGCATCCCGCCGACGCGAGCGCTGCAACCACAACAATGAATGCGCTGATTTCACTTCGTAACATGTGTTTGTTCCTTTTAACGGATTTCATTCGTCCGGCCGAGCATTCTTCGAACCGGACGTCGTTCGTTTGTGCAAAGATTTTCGAGCAGATCCCGGTTATCGACGCCCGCGCCGGCAATCAGTTCGATGCCCTCGCGGCAGAACTGCGCCAGAAGCGCCTCGCCGTCTTCATCGATGAACGTGACGTCAGTCAAATCGACGACATCGCGTTTCGGCGGAGGCTCCGACGCGGCGAACTCCCGCCACTGCGATCTCAACTCGTGTACCCACCGGCCGGCGAGTCGCCCGCAAAGCACCCAGCGGCGCTCCGCCACGGTCTCGGTCCGAATGATTCTAAGCATGCCGGTGTTTCCAGATCTGCGGAACTCATTTAGAAGCAAGGCGTGGATCTGCGTGAACCGGGCGCCGGCGATAACGTTGTATACATATGAACTACTCCTGTCACCTGGGACTTATGCCGATAGCCGGCACTTACTCGCGTTAAGGGCACGCACATCGCCAGAAGGGAAAGATTGAGTTAGCAGGAGTTATAGAGCGGAGGCGCCGAGAAACGCTGTCGGCGCCGGTGGCACTCGTCGGCGCCTGCCGGAAATTCGGCGCCGACTAAGCGGCGCCGGCGCGGGAAACGCGAATGCCCAGTTTCTGCATGCGGGACTGAAGGGTCGAGCGCTTCAGTCCGAGCCGCGCGGCGGCCCCATTGGGTCCCGCGACAATCCAGCGGCTCGCCTCGAGAGCTTCGAGGATCCGTCTGCGCTCTTCGGATTCCAGATGCGCTTTCATCGTGTCATTCACGACAGGAGCCGGTTCGGAGCGAGGCGCGGAGTTGGCCAGATGGTCGACAGGCGCGCGCAGAGTCGTCCCGGTCGAAAGAATGACCGCCCGCTCGATGACATTCTGCAGCTCGCGGATGTTCCCGGGCCAATGGTATTGAACCAGCGCATTCATCGTTTCGGATGGAACCGTGTCGATCTGGCGGTTGGCGCGACGGCTGAACTGCTGAACGAAGTGGCGCACCAGCAGCGGTATGTCGTCGGGACGTTCGCGCAACGGCGGCACCCGCACTGGAAAGACGTTCAGGCGGTAAAAAAGGTCCGAGCGGAACTGCTGCCGGTCCACCATGCCCGGCAGGTCGCGATTGGTGGCTGCGATCAGCCTCGCATCGGTGTGGAGCGTACGCGAACTCCCGAGCCGTTCGAATTCGCGCTCCTGTAAGACACGTAGAAGCTTCGGCTGCAGTTCGAGCGGGATCTCACCGATCTCATCCAGAAACACCGTGCCTCCATTGGCGAGTTCGAAGCGGCCCGAGCGCTGGCTGATGGCGCCGGTGAACGCCCCTTTTTCGTGCCCGAACAGCTCGCTTTCGAGCAGCCCTGTGGGAATTGCGGCGCAATTGAGTTTTATGAACGCGTTGCGGCTGCGCGAACTGAGGTTGTGGACGGCGCGGGCGATCAGTTCCTTTCCGGTGCCGGTCTCGCCATAGATCAATACGGTGGAGTCGGTCGGCGCAACCGTTTCCACATCCCGCAGCACGCGGCGCAGAGCGTCGCTGCGGCCTACGATCTCTTCGAAATTCAGCTCGCTGCGAATCTCATCTTCGAGATAGAGTTTTTCCTCCGCGAGCCGGTCCTTTAGTTCGGTGATTTGCCGGAATGCCAGAGCATTTTCGACGGCAATAGCCACCTGCCTTGCAACCTGCGCAAGAAATTCGATCTCATCCTGCGAAAACGGTTTATCCTGGCGCCTGCCGAGGCTCAGAACGCCGAGCACGCGTTCCCGGGCAATAAGCGGCAGATGGCAAATGCTTTTGGCGCCTTCCGCTGCCGCGACGGCGTCGTCACCCAGTTCGGCGGCCGTAATATTTTTCACCTGGCCGGTGCGGAAGACCATTTCCGCGTACGTCTCCGGAACCGATCGAGTCTGGTAGCCTTCCCTGATCACGCCACGGCCGTCGGGGTAATCGAGAGCGTAAAGCTGAAGCCGATTCTCCTCGTCGGGGAGTCCGACACCGACGCCGTCGCATTGCATGACCCGGCGGATACTGGCAGCGATTGCGCGCAGAAGATCGCGCAGATCGAGATTGGATACAACCGTATTCGTGAGATCGAGCAGGAGCGAAAGCCGCTCGTGGGCGCGCCTGGAGGCCTGGAAATTGAGCGAATCGTCCATGGCGAGCGCGATCTGGCTGGCGGCGAGGGCGAAGAAGCCCATGTCGTCTTCCGAATAAGCGTCCGGCTGTTCAGTGGCTATCGCGATACTTCCCAGGCGCCGGTGCACGGTGCTGAGCGGGAGGGCGCAAATCGACTGCAGACCGTGCGCGCGGAGCTGATCCATTGCCGCGGGAAAGCGAGGATCCCGATCGGCATGCCGAATCAGTACCCGTTGCTGGTTCTGGTGGACCCACCACGCGATCGTGTCTTCTTTCGCCAATTCACCATCGGCTCCGCTGGTTTCGTGACAGCGATCGCCCCGTATGCGCCAGCGCACCTTGTTAGCCGCTTCATCGAACTGGGCAATGGCGTCGAAGCGCACGACCCGGCACAACTCGGAAGCCAAGAGATCGAACAACTCATGCGGGTGATGGCGGGCCCGAATCGATTCGGCCAGCCGGATCAGAGACTGATAGCGGGCGGATACGGCGGGTTCAAACGGACGAATGCCGCCGCTCTTTGATTCCGGTTCCCTTGCGTAGCACGTCGCGAGCATGCCGTGTGAGATAGATCTGCCCTCAGCTTCGATTTGATGAAACCACTCGCGCGCTGGTTGCAGAAGACCGAATCAGAAGCCGGGTTTTCTGTCTGGCGGGGCTGCGCCCGGCGGGAAAGATAAGATATAAGAATATCCAAAACGGGATTTTCGCCTTTTTGCTCAGGAATTTAAGTCTGCTGTGTCGCTTTATTTTTGGTTTGATTTACGCCTATATTTATAATCAATTGAAAAAAGTGAAGGCCGGATCAAACGGCGCGGCGGAGAATGGGGGCGAACAATCGGCGCGCGGGGCGCCACTTGCAGCATTTCTTGTCTGGCTGCTGCTGATACCCGTGTGCGCGCTCGAGTGCGCGGCCGCCCCTGGTCCGGACCCCGCGACTGGGGAGAGGCTGAGGCAACTCTCGCTCGAAGAGCTGGGCAATCTCGAAGTGACCACCGCGTCCAAAGAACCCGAGGAGGTGTGGAAGACGCCAGCGGCCATCTATGTCCTCACCAAAGAGGACATCCGGCGATCCGGCGCCACGAGTATTCCGGAGGCCTTGCGGCTGGTCCCCGGAGTGGACGTATCGCGCATCGATGCGAGTACGTGGGCGGTGGGCGTAAGGGGATTCGGTAGCCGATTCTCTCAATCCGTGCTGGTCCTGATCGACGGAAGAAACGTTTATACGCCCCTGTTTGCGGGAGTGAACTGGACAGTGCAGAACGTCATGCTCGAGGACGTGGCCCGGATTGAAGTTATTCGGGGCCCGGGAGGCACGATATGGGGCACCAACGCGGTGAACGGCGTGATCAATATCATCACGGAGAAATCGGGAGATACGCAGGGCGCGCTGATTTCGGGGGGCGGCGGAAACCTGGAGCAGGGCAATGCAGCGGTGCGGTACGGAGGAACCTTCGGACGGAATTTCAGTTATCGCGTTTACGGAATGGCGTTCCGTTACGGTCCGGAACTGCACCCCGACGGCAACAATTTCGATGACTGGGAACTGGGACAGGGCGGCTTTCGGCTGGACTGGAGCAATCAAAAAAAGGACTCGATTTCCGTTCAGGGCGACTTGTATAAGGGCTCGGTTGGCGAGAGTCAGAGCGTCGCCTATTACTCGCCCCCCGCGATGCGCGCGATCAATGCGGATGAGGATGCCTCCGGCGGAAATATTCTTTTCAAGTGGCAGCGAAAGGTCAATAAAGCGTCGGATTTCCTCTTGCAGGCCTATTACGACAGGACCTGGCGGCTCACCTCTCAATTAGGCGAAAAGCGAAACACATTCGATCTGGATTTCACGCATCATCTGAGGATTTTTCCCCGCCAGGAACTGACGTGGGGACTGGGCGCCCGCTGGAGCCCGAGCGAGTTTATTCAGACGGTTCCCACGATAGTTTTCCGGCCGTTTCATCAGGCGGACAACATTTACAGCGCCTTCCTGCAGGACGAGATCGCGATTCTGCGGAACCAACTCTCGCTGACGCTTGGAACGAAATTCGAGCACAATATTTATACCGGCTGGGAAACGCTGCCGGGCGCGCGGATTCTTTGGACACCGACAACGCGGCAATCCGTCTGGGCCGCGGTGACGCGCGCGGTTTGCAGCCCGTCGCGCGTCGACGAGGATCTTGAACTTACAGACCTCTACGCCACAACTCCGGTTCCGCAATATCTGCAGCTGGCCCACAACGGGGAGTTCGCCTCGGAGAAGCTGCTCGGTTACGAATTCGGCTACAGGAAGTTAGTAACAGCGCGGATCTATTTCGACCTTGCGCTGTTTCGCAACAACTATAACGATCTGGCGAGTTACGGCGAGCCTGTAATCGGTCCGGAAACTTCTTCCAATCCTCCCGGGCTGGTGGCGATGATTCCGTGGATCAACGGACTCGTCGGGACAACGGAGGGATTCGAAATCGCGCCGGACTGGAAGCCGACACCGTGGCTCGAGATGAGGGGAGCCTGGTCTTATCTGAACATGAATCTGAGGAGCAAAACCGGAAGCGATCCCGGGTCGACGATTGCCGTGTACGAGGGCTCGAGCCCCCGGCACAAGGTTGTGTTCCAGACACGAATCAGCCTTCCCAAAGGGTTTGAGTTCGACCCGGCCTACCGCTATGTGAGCGCACTGCCGACGCAGTTTCCGACCGGCTTGCCCGCCGATTACGTGAGGGCGTACAGCACGATGGACTTCCGACTCGCCCGCCAGATGACCCGGTCGCTGGAATTATCGATCTCCGGCCAGAATCTATTCCAGCCCGGGCACGCGGAGTTCAGCGGCGACCCCGGTCCGCTGGTTCTGATCAGGCGCACGGTTTACGCCTCGGTCACGTGGCGGCAGAGGGAATCACCGTGATGGCACCGACCACGCCGCAGTTCCGGGCCTGTATGGCGATTGCCACTGTTTTCGCGGCAATGATGCTTCCGAATTGGCGCGGGCGCGACGACCTCTTTGCGGACAACCGCAGGCCGACCGAGTATCAGGTGAAAGCCGCTTATCTGGCGAATTTCGCGAAATTCGTCGAATGGCCGGCCGGCTCGATCACGGACGATAGTCCAATTCCGGTATGCGTAACCGGCCAGGATCCTTTCGGTCCGGCTTTGGACGCCGCTCTCAGCGGGGAAAGGGTGGGCGGTCACCCGCTGGTCGCGCGCAGGATCGACGGCCTGCGGGATGTGGATGGATGCCGGATTCTGTTTGTCTCCTCGAATGAGGCCCTGATCGATTCCGTGGGGTCCGTCGAACGATTGCCGATTCTTACGGTAAGCGATGCGCCGGATTTTCTGAAGCACGGAGGCATGATCGAATTCGTTCTCGCTTCGAATCGAGTGCGGTTTGAAATCAATCTTGCGGCGGCCAGAACAGCGGGCCTGAGCATCAGTTCCGAGCTTTTGCGCGTCGCTACAGCGGTGAGGGAGACGCCATGAAAGGGGGGATAGTCGGCGCGCGCCGCTCCTTCCGGCGCAAGCTTGTTGCAATCAGCATGTTTGCGAGCGCAGGTGGTCTGGTGGTCGCCTCACTGGCGTTCATCCGCAGTGAGCTCGGGACTTACCGGATGAACATGGTGCGCTCGCTCTCGATCCAGGCGCAGATCGTCGCCACGAACAGCGTGTCCGCTCTATTGTTCGCCGATACCGAAGCCGCGCGCAATACATTGTCGGCTCTGAGCTCCGCCCCAAACGTCACTTTCGCCGGCATCTATACGGCAACCGGCGAGCCGTTTGCGAGCTACGCGCCAACCGGAGAAGGCGAGGCTTTGCCGCTGCCGCAGCCTGGCCCCAGAAAAGCAGAGCGGTGGCAGTTTACGAGTTCGGATATGTGGCTCGAGCGCCAAATCGTTTCTCAGGGGAAGCCGATCGGATTTGTTTATCTACGCTCAAATCTGCTCGAAATCCAGCGAAGCCTAGAACGATACACGCGGAATGTAGCGATCGTTATTCTGATATCCCTGCTCGTTGTATTCCTGCTCTCCGCATTTTTTCAGCGCGCGCTCACGCGACCGCTTCTCGATCTGGCGCGCACGGCGCTTACGGTATCGCGCGAAAAACGATTTTCAGTGCGTGTGCCGCCGGTGAAGAGCAGCGACGAAGTCGGCGTGCTGGTGAATACGTTCAACGACATGCTGGCGCAGATTCAGCAACATGAAGAAGAGCGGCAAAAGTTCGTTGCGCTGGTGGAGCAGACGGACGACTTTATCGGGATGATCGGCCTCGATCTGCAAATGATTTATATGAACGGGGCCGGGCGCCGGATGATCGGGCTGGAGGCTGCCGGTTCCCCGCATATCCATATCAACGACTTTTTTCCGGAGAAATGGGCGACGAAGCTGCGCGATGAGATCCTGCCCGCCATCATGCGAAGGGAAGGGAACTGGGTAGGGGAAGCGCAGATCCGGCACATGACCCGGAAGCCACCGGTTACCGTGTCGATGAATGTATTCGGCGTGAATCATCCCGACAGCGGCGAATTGATGTCCTTCGCGGCGGTGATTCGGGATATCAGCGAACGCCGCTCTCTGGAGGAGCAGCTCCGGCAATCGCAGAAGCTCGAGAGCATCGGGCAGCTGGCCGGCGGAGTGGCTCATGATTTCAACAACCTGCTTGTGATTATCAGCGGCTATTCCGCCATGCTGCTGGACGAATTGCGCCCGGACGACCGGATGCGCGATCGCCTGGAGGAGATAGCGCGCGCAGGCGACCGGGCCGCGGCGCTGACGCGGCAACTACTGGTATTCAGCCGGCGCGGTCAGGTGGAGCAAAAGAACATCGCCCTCAATGAAGTGGTGAAGAACCTTCAAAAGATGCTTCGAAGGCTGATCGGCGAGGACATTGAGATGGTGATTTCGCTCGGGGAGAGCGCCGGCGTACTGCGGGCCGACCCGGGCCAGATGGAGCAGATCATCATCAATCTGGCTGTGAATGCAAGAGACGCCATGCCACACGGAGGAAAGCTGCTGATCGAAACCGGGCGTCTGGTGGCGGACGAAGAATTCGCCCGCAGTCATTTATCCGTGAGCCCCGGTTCGTACGTGGTGCTGTCGGTAGCGGATACCGGCTGCGGGATGAGTGAGGAGGTGAAGTCGCGCATCTTCGAGCCTTTCTTCACGACGAAAGGAGAGGGGAAGGGCACGGGGCTGGGTCTATCGACCGTATATGGAATCGTGAAACGAAGCGGCGGCTCCATCTGGGTCTACAGCGAGCCCGGACAGGGCTCGACGTTCAAAGTTCTGTTTCCGGCAATGGAAGGCGTGTCTCCCGATACTGCGAGTTCGACAGCGAGCGGAGAACTGGTGGGAACCGAAACGATTCTCGTGGCGGAAGATGAAGACGCCGTGCGGCAATACGTGGGTGAACTTCTGATGCGGCGGGGGTTTAAAGTACTGAAAGCGGCAAACGGGAGAGACGCGCTCGCGATCGCGCGCGCTTATCCGGGCCGGATCGATCTGCTGCTGACGGACGCCGTGATGCCCCACCTGAGTGGACTCGCTCTCGCCGAGCAGTTTGCGAAGCTGAACGCCGGCGTTCCGGTCCTGTTTATGTCCGGCTACAGCGACCGGCAGTTGCAACCGACAGGACTGGAATCGAGTCTGATTCAAAAGCCTTTTACGCCCATCGCGCTGATTACGGCTGTTCGGGGCCTGCTGGATCGCAAGGCCAGGGTCGCATCGTAAAGCGGCTACCGCGCGAGTATCCGGAGAGAGGCGATTTTCCATGTGGCGCCCTCGCGCTTGAGAACGAACAGGAGCGGTATGGTACGCGTGAGTTCGCCTGGATGCTGATACACGCAGAGCGCTTCAGACAACGCCACATCCGGGCCGACGAACACGGTACCGGAATGCCGCGGATCCGGGAACAGGATATTTGCCTCGCCCCACGGTTCGTGCGAGATCGTCAGGACTGGACGGGCGGACTCCATCGGACCGAGAATCCTGAAAGCGCGTCCGGGAAGGGACGCTCTGAGTTCTTCATATCTGGAAAGGCCATCGCTCTCCTGAGCGAAGGCATCGCTTCGCCGGGCGGGATCGTTCAGGGAGGTGATCGTCCGCTCAATCTGGTCGGCCGCCGACTCCTGAGATGACGCCAACGTGGCTGCGCAAAGGACGAAAGCCACTGTT
>Ga0157369_10004972_pt1 | contig 15575 bp, 10 predicted proteins | sample C25metaG_FD_113461 | JGI IMG/M metagenome (GOLD analysis project Ga0157369, IMG submission 113461) | Corn rhizosphere microbial communities from Kellogg Biological Station, Michigan, USA - C2-5 metaG | ecosystem: Host-associated > Plants > Roots > Rhizosphere > Soil | place: USA: Michigan... | reverse complement strand
GCGCGTAAAGGATTCCCGTGTACCAGGAGTACCAGCTCGACTTGTCAGCTCCATGCCCATTCACAACGACGATCGCGGGCATTTTGCCGCGCGGTTTTGTGGCAGGGCGGTACACGATGGCAGGGACGCGGAGGTCATACGCCGTGCGGTATGTGACGCGCTCGGCGATGACGCCTGGGGTCGGGCTGAAGCTGCCATAGGATTCAGGCGAGGCGGTAGGAAGCGGATCCGGGATGTAAAGCGCGTGCCGCATCTGCTGGCGCCATAGCCTGATCTGGGCGGCAGTCGCGGGCTGCGCGGTGCCTCGAACCGAGAGGGCGAGAATCAACATCAGCAGGAGGACGAGTTTGCGTCCGGCGGCAACGGGGCTCATTGGCTCACACCTTTCGTGCTGGTCGTAAATGTGTACTCGCCGGGACGGCTGAGGTTGACGAGGGAGCGGGAGCCATCTTCCGCCGCGGCAGCTGAGACGACGCTCCCGTTTTGCGAAATCTGACCGCGGTTTGCAGCGAACGGAAGGCTGACGGTTGCGGTGGTCTGTGGCGGAAGAGTGATCCGAACACTGTCCCGCTGCACGTCGACACGGATGAGGCCGCGCGGAGTGGGTTCCGCGCCGCGCGCCCACTGCAGGCCTGAGAGGTCTGGGCGGATGCTGACGGTGTGGAACCCGGCAGCGGTGGGCTGGATTCCAAGGACCTGCTCCATCAGCCAGGCCGTGGGACCGCCGGACCAGCCGTGGGCGAGGCTGACGTAATAGCCGGTTTTGTTATCGGCTTCAAGATGTGCGTGGAAATCCTGCTTCGGCCAGCGTGGGTCGTAGGCCTCCCAGAAGCTGGTTGCGCCTTCGCCGATCATGCCACCCCAGTATGTACGCATCCAATCGAGCGCCTCGCAGCGATGGTTGAGAGCGGCCATCGCGGAGAGTACGTAATAGCCGTAGTACGGGGTGACCACCGTGTCGGGACCGCTGGGTTTGAGTACGTGTGAGAGCACGCCAGTCCAGATTGTCTGTTGCTGGGCCCGTGTTGCCGCGCCCGAGAGGACAGCCATGGCATTTGTCTGCCATCGTGTGCCGAAGGTCGTGGTGGATGCATCGAGCAGATGAGCCTGGGCCGCGCTGCGGAGCTCGTTCTCCCGAGCGGCGTAGGTTGCGGCGTTCGCCTTGTCACCGAGCTCAGTGAACAGATAAGCCGCTTCTTTGTAGCCGACGGCGTATTCAAAATGCGTGGCGGCGCGTGCTTCGGGGGTCTCGACATTGAAGCCGCTGGACCAGTCGACAAAGATCTTGCGCCTCTGAGGATTAGTGAAGAGGCCCGTGGAATCGAGGTCGGAGTCCATTACATGAAGGAGTTCAAGCAGGCGCTGATGCTGGGCGCGAAGGTAATCGATGTCGCCGGTGTGGCGATAGAACTCGGCCTGGCCGGTGATCCATGAGGGAGAGTAGCCGGCAATGGTGTTAATCGGACGTTGGACGGGAGAGTCGCCGATGATCGCCGTCATGGTGGATTCCATCAGATCACGTTCGCCGAACACGGCATTGACGACACGACCAATAACATCGAGGTCGCCCATCCAGCGGCCGCGATCACGTTTTATGCCATCCCAGATGCCCTCCTGCATGCAGAGGTGGGCAGTGTAGGCGCCGGTCTCCCAGATGCGGTTGACCAGCGGGTCGGAGGACTCAAACGAGCCCTTGTACTCGACCGGATACGTAATGCCCTGCACGTCGATTTTGTTCCACGTGGAACGTGTTTGGGCAGGAAAGACGAGGCGTACATACCGGAAGCCGCTTTTGGGACCGAAGACTTCGCCGCGAGCCGGCACGGTGATACTGCGGCTGCCGAGATATGGATGGTTGAGAGCCTCTTCGGCTGATTCTCCATAACTGGTTGCCACGGTAACGGGCTGATCCGAGGCGGAGACCAGATGGACGCGCCCGCTGAGTTCCTTACCAAAGTCAAGCGTGAGGGCTGCAGGGGCGCCGGCTGTGACGCTTACGACCAACGCGCCGGGTGCGGGTCCCAGGAGAGCCTCAGGATGATTGAAAGCACTCTCTCCAGTGACGTCGCGAACCGCGACCGGCGCAACGCTGAAGGTCCGCATGCTGGAGGTGATGCCGGAGTAGCCGGGCCAGGCGTAGAGTCCTGCGTCGGCGTTCCACTGCAGAAAGTCGCTTCGGCTGCCGAGTGCGCCAAGGGTCTGGACCTCAGGCCAGGAGGAGTCATCGAAGGCTGCGGACGACCAATCTTTAACTGGGTCCAATGTGCTGCGCCATGAGGCGTCCGAAGCCACCAGCGGGGCTGCATCCTGGGCGATACCGACAGGAACAACCTTGACGGCGAGTACCTCACCGTAGGTGACTTGGTTGATCACCGGGCTCGCGCCTGTATGGAGCGAACTGTGGCCCCGAATCTCCTGAATCGCAATTACGTTTTCACCTTGACGGAGAGCCCTGACGACATTGGCCGTCATGACGTGGAAGCCCTTACCGGACCCGGCATCATCGCCGAACTCAAGCACTTTAGCGCCATTCAGGAAGACGATTGCTGAACGCGGACCGGCAACATACAGGGTCGCCTCATGAGGAATGGAGGCCACATTGAAGCGTGCGCGGAAGTAATGCGGGACGGTCTTGTCGTCCTGCCCGCGCACTTTGGCTTGGTAGGCAGGATTAAGCGCCGCCGCGTCGCCTCGGGTCCAGATGAACTGCTCGGGCAGTGCGGTAACTGGGGGCTTAGTGAGAATGGACAGGTCACGCGCAGGATCAAGATAATGGAGAGGTTTGCCGGATTGGGCGTGCGCGGGGCATGCAACAAGAATCGCAAGTAGGCAGGAGCATGCGAACCATAACTCTCGCATATACAGCCGTTCTTTCTTCCTTGCGTGCAAGAACCCACCGCCCATTTCAGCGAAAGATGATTGACTTCTTCCCCAGCAGGGCACAGTATATGCACGTAAATGAAAATTAGCGAGTGCTTTTGAAAGAAGATTCCAATATGAGTGTGCTTTTGACATTTTCCCGAGGGAAATTGCCTATTTTAGTGACATTTGCCGCACTGGTATCGGGTGCGGCCCCATGTCGTGCATTGACCTGCGATGTCCGACATGCCGGTGCAAAAGGCGACGGGCAGACGAAAGATACGGCAGCCATCCAGAAATCGATAGATAGATGTGCCCAGGCCGGAGGCGTGGTTCGGTTCGTTGCAGGAACTTACGTTTCGGCTCCTTTGACCTTGAAGAGTCATACGCACCTGCTGCTGGAGAAAGGGGCGACCCTGCTGGGATCGGCAGACATGGCCGACTACCCGCTACGAACTGACAAGCCCTGGCGACGCGTCTCGCTGTTGCATGCGGACGATGTAGAGGACATTGCGATCACCGGCGAAGGCACGGTCGATGGCAACGGCAAAGTCTGGTGGGAAGCGCAGATGAAGCGGGTGAAGGGCTCGAAGGAGAACCAGCGGCCGCTGCTAATCGACCTGACGCGCACGAAGAAGATTCTGATCGAAGGCGTCACTGTCCAGAACTCGCCGCAATACAACATCACGACATTCTGGTGCGACGGGCTGACGGTACGGAATGTCCGGATTCTGAATCCTGGCCGGGGTGCGCCGAACACGGACGGCATTGATCCTGTGTCGACGAGCCACGTGTTGATCGAACATGCCTTCATTGACACCGGCGATGACAATGTTGCGATCAAGTCCGGCCTGGTGGAGCGTGGCGATCCGAATGTGCCGAGCACAGACATTGTGATTCGCGACTGCATTTTCCGCGAGGGACATGGGCTTTCCATCGGCAGCGAAATTGCGGGTGGTGTGCGGAACGTGACGGTGGAACGTGTGACCTTCACCGGTACTCGACAGGGCATCCGCATCAAGTCGGCACGTGGGCGTGGGAACGATATCGGCAACTTCACTTATCGCGACATCCAGATGGATGGAGTGGAGACACCCATCCAGATCACCTCCTACTACACGGGTGTAGTAAAGGATGATCCGGGTCAGCCGGTGACCGAGCACACGCCGAAGTTCCATGACATCACGATTGAGAACGTGAAGGCGACCGGAGCGAAGAACGTCGCGGTGATTATGGGCCTGCCGGAGAGCCCAATTCGCAACCTGGTGCTGCGGAATATCCGTCTCTCGGGAACCAAGGGAATGGTGATCCAGTACGCCGATGTGACAAAACAAAATGTTCAGGTGCAGGCGGAAACCGGGCCGGCAATCCAGGCCGGTCCGGGCGCCAATATCAAGGAGCAGTAGAAATTCAGCTGCTGACGTCGATCTTGTAGCGGGGCCACTCCGGACGAATGAGGTGGTGGTCAACCATGGGCGGCGCATCGCATTCAACAGCGATCACAGTGATGGGAGAGTCCGGTGCCTCCGCAGGTAGGCCGGTGATACGAAGTGAGGTCGGAGTTTGATCGATTTGGAGTCGCTGACCGGTCTTGAGCACGCGCGCGGAGAGTGCTTTCGCTCGAACTCCGCCTATAGCGACGACAGTGGGCGGCTTGTAGAAATCAAGCCACTCAGCCGCTGGAGTTCCACCAGGCCAGAAGTAGACGTGAATGTACAGCGTGTTCCCCTTGCGCGTGAAGTTGTCGTAGTTGCCAAAGCTGACGGAAGCGCCTCCCTGCGTGCCGTAGATCGAATCGCCATTGGTCTGCAGCCAGGCCCCAACTTCACTGAGCACGCGAACCGATTCTTCTGGGACGGTGCCGTCGGGCGTGGGTCCGATATTGAGCAGGTAATTGCCGCCCTGCTGCGCGCACGTGGTGAGGTCATTGATGATCTTGCGAGTACTCTTCCATTCAACGTCGTTCTTTTGATATCCCCAGCCGAGGTTCATGGTTTCGCAGGTCTCCCAAGCGCGAGCGTCGGCCTGGATCTTGTGCTCGGGGGTAGAGAAGTCGCCGGCGAGGCCATTGCGGTTGTTCACGATGATTTCCGGCTGGAGAGCGAAGACCATCTTGTTCATCTCCTCGGCACGCCATTGCTGGGTGTTGAGTGGCCAGTCGACGTCGTACCAGAGAATGTCAATTTTGTCGTAGTTGGTCATGAGCTCACGGACGAGGCCGTGGGTGTAGTCGACGAAGCGCTTGCGGGCTTCGGGATCGGTAGCGCAGCGAGCGCCATCGGGATGATGCCAATCCATAAGCGAGTAGTAGAAGCCGACGCGGAGACCCTCGGCGCGAGCGGCCTCGACGAATTCGCGGACGAGGTCTCGCTGCGGCCCCTGCCTGGCAGCGCAGTAGTCGGTGAGCTTGGTGTCCCAGAGACAGAAGCCCTCATGATGCTTGGTGGTGAGGACCATGTACTTCTGCCCTGCCCGCTTGGCAAGTCTCGCCCACTCACGCGCGACACCCGCACGAGGCCTGAAATGCTTCGCAAGGATTTCATATTGCGGAATGGGAACGCCCTCGGATTCCATGACCCACTCCTGGTGGCCGATGATGCTGTAGAGGCCCCAGTGGATGAACATACCGAACTTGGCCTCACGCCACCAGGCAATGCGTCGCGCTCGCGAGCTGATCGCTTCTGCCGGTTCGGCACTGTGCGACTGCGCGGTTTGCGGCGCTCCGGCCTCCTGTGCGGCTGCCGCAGCCGCGGCGGGAACGAGAAGACTGCTGGCCCCAAGGCCGAGCATGAAGTTTCTGCGAGAGAGTGGGTCGAGTGGCATATCGGGAAGGCTCCGGGAAATCGGTTTGACGCAAGGCATGTTAACAGAGGCGCAGAGTCCGACTCTATAGCAACACGCCTGGAGTTGTTGCTGTTGACAAGATTCGACGCCAGCGTGGGTAATGAGAGCGCAATGGGCAGTGTCGTTAGGTCTGCAAGGAGAACGGGATGATGCTTGGTCGGGGAATGGCAACAGCCATTGCCATGTGCATAGTGTTTGTGCCTGTGGGCGCGCGCGCTCAGGGCGTGGTGACTCTGCCGGCCACCCCGCACATATCGGAACAGAAGGCCCAGGAGTTCTCGTTTGCTTCAGACGGACCTGTGGGGCCGGGATGGAGCAGACCGGATGAAGTTGCGCGAACGTATTTTCAGGAACGGCTTCCAGCATTGTTTCGTCGGACAATCCAGCTCGATGATGCGGTACCGGCGCACACGAAGTTGTCCTGGATCTTCACGGGTCCACATGCGGGCTTCACCTTGGAGCTGACGTCCTCGAAGGTACGGCTGCTCCAGCGGTATTACGATTCGACTGGTCTCTACTCAGGTCAGGGAAACTTTCCCGAAAAGGTGGTCCGCGATGAGGAGCAGCAATATATGGGAGAGCCGAGGACGCTGACCGTCGTTCTGGACTCGCATTTATCGATTCAGGTGCTGCTCAACGGACAAGTGATACTGAAACAGGCATGCGTGTTCGACGTGACACGGCACCAATTGATGTTTTCCGGGCCGCGCAATCAGCACCTCTTATTGTCTGGGGCTCTGCTGAAGTCTCCGTCTGAGATGGGTTCGATCACAGTTAACAGTGGGAATGTACACCAGACGATGATCGGATTTGGGGGCAGCCCCAGCATTCCGACTTACGCGGAATTGAGCGACGAGGGCAAGAAACAGTATTGGGAGATCCTGCGACGCTACAACCTGCTGCTCGACCGTGAGTATCCGATGGGGGCGCAGTTGAAGCCGGATCTTTCGAACATGGAAAACCTCAGCGACGCGACACCTCACTATTATGGTGACAATTTCCCGAACGGTGAAGTTTCAAGCTTTGAGTACAGCAAGCATGCGCTGGCACTGGGAGGCGAAGTGATCTACGAGATGTGGGCGCTGCCGGGCTGGGCGACTCAGGCTTACGCTCCGACTGGCAAGCCGTTCATCGACGCCTGGGGTCGGCCTGTAAAGACGGCAGCGAAGCCCGAGGAGTACGCACGGATCGTCGTAGGCTACTGCCGGCTTGCAAAGGAACAAACCGGGCGCGCTCCAGCGATTGTGGGGATACAGAATGAAGTGGAGCAGCCACCGGAGGTGTTTACCGCAATGGCGGTGACCCTCAGACGCGAGTTGGATAAGGCAGGGTTCCAATCGGTAAAGATCCATATGGCCGATGCCAGTTTTATGTACATGGGGGTCGATCGTACACGGGAGTTGAAGAAGGATGTTGTGGGGTGGAAGGCAATCGACTATACGGCAAGCCACGAATACGACTGGCAGGAGTTCCTGGCAAATCCGGACATGTTCGACGCTCGCCTGCGTGCCATGAATGAGGCGCGCGGCAAGAAGCCGTTTCTTGCTACGGAGATCTGCATCAATGATCCGCATTATCAGGAAGCTTCGTACCGCATCGCATTCAATGTGGCGCAGCTCTATCAGAAGAACCTGACCGAGCTGGATGCGGCTGCTCTGATGTACTGCTGGCTGCTGTTGGATGTAGAGCAACCTAGCTTTGGAGCTTCACGCTCACTGCTGGTCCCAGACAGAAGGCGGGGAGAAATTCCAGTCGCATCAAGCTTTGAACTGAGAGTGCTTGGCGCGTTTAGCCGTCATGTTTTGAAAGGCATGAGACGGGTAGACGCCGAACCTTCTGATGCGGACCTGCTGGCGGCGGCGTTTGAGGATGGAGCGAAGGCCACGCTAGTTGTTCTGAACCGTTCGACAGAGCCACAGCAACTGAAGGTGCAGTGGCCCGGTAAGCAATGGCGCGAAATGGAACGGACAAACTTTTATTCAGAGAACGAGACAACGAGTTCCCTGCCGTCTGAACTTATTGTGCAGCCGGGCGAGATCGTAACGCTTTCGACTTTTTCTGCGAACTGAACGATTGAGAGAGAATACCTTGGACTTTCTGAGAAAAGTATCGTGCATCACACTGTTCGCCACATCGGTGGCATTCAGCCAAACGAAACCGGATGGCGAGTTCATCTTCGAGCCCGGCTCCACTTCCTTTCCCTCTAGCCACGCGTCAACGATCGTTGCTCTGAAGAATGGGGAGCTGATGGCCGCCTGGTTTGGTGGCACGCGCGAGCGCGCACCCGATGTCGCAATCTGGGGTTCACGGCGCGTGAATGGGAAGTGGACGCCGCCGGTGGAACTCGAGCGCGAAAAAGGCGTGCCGTCGTGGAACCCTGTACTCTTCCACGCGAGAGACGGGAAACTTTGGCTCTACTACAAGGTGGGGCCTTCCCCCAGTCAGTGGGCGGCTGGTCGTATGTATAGCGAGGACGAAGGCAAGACGTGGTCCAAAGATGAGCGGCTTCCTGCAGGGCTGCTGGGACCGATCCGAGCGAAGCCTCTAGTACTGGAGGACGGAACCATCGTGAGTGGATCATCCGTGGAGGCGCACGAGACGTGGGCTGCATGGGTGGAACGGAGCACGGATAACGGCAAGACATGGTCAAAGATTGGACCGATTACGGTTTCGCGTGAGGCAGACGCCGCTGAGCCTCCAGCTGCAGACCCTCCGAAGGATGCGCCGGGCTGGGCAGCTGATAAGGGCCCGCGCAAATATGTGGGTATTATTCAGCCCTCAATCATTTCGTTAGGAGGGAGTCACCTCCGCTTATATGCGCGCTCGCAGACTCTTGCCTCCAAGATTGCCGTCGCCGATTCAATGGACAACGGCGCAACGTGGACACAAGCTCGATTCATCGATGTGCCGAATAACAACTCGGGTATCGATGCGGTAAGGCTGAAGGACGGCCGAATCGTGATGATCTTCAACAATACGACGGTTGGCAGAACGCCGTTAAACCTTGCGGTCAGCAATGACGGTGAGCATTTCCGGGTATTCGCGACACTGGAAGATTCGCTTGGGCAATATTCCTATCCAGCAATCATTCAGAACCCAAATGGGGATCTCGACATCACCTATACCTGGCAACGGAAGACGATCAAATTCATGCATTTTCCCGTCGTTGACGTACCCGCAAGATAGGCCAGACCAGGAGTAGAGCCCAGAGTATGCAAACTATTACCCTGCACCAACCTCGCCGTCTCGTCTTCGGCCGAGGCTCCATCGCAGATTGCATTTCTTATCTGCGGGAACTTGGACCGGCACATCTGCGCATCCTCACGAGCCCATTCCTAACAGAAGCTGCAGGAAGGATAAAGCGTGAGCTTGCGATAGACGGAATTGGCGTCTCGATCGATACGTCGATTGTCGGAGAACCGACGGTGCAGGACTGTCATGCCGCGGTGAGCGCAGCAGAGGCAATGGGGTCCACCTGCATCCTGGGGCTTGGCGGAGGCAGCGTATTGGATGTCTCCAAGCTTGTTGCCGCGTTCGTTCGCGGAGAGCAGCAGCTCGAAGAGACCTTCGGCATCGGTCTACTGCGTTCGCGAGGATGCCACCTGGTGTGTATGCCAACAACATCTGGGACAGGTAGCGAGGTTTCGCCGAACGCGATTCTGCTGGACGAAACAGAGAAGCTGAAGAAAGCCGTTATCAGCCCGCATCTGATGCCTGACGCGACGTTTATCGATCCAGAGCTGACGAAGACTGTGCCGCCAACGATCACCGCAGCAACGGGGCTTGATGCGCTCGCGCACTGTTTGGAGGCATACACCAACAAATTCGCTCATCCGATGGTAGATCTGCACGCACTCGAAGGCATCGCCCTCTGCGGGCGCTTTCTGCTGCGCGCCGTGCAGAATCCCAACGATATGGAAGCAAGGGAGGGCATGGCGCTCGCCAGTCTCTATGGTGGAATGTGCTTAGGACCCGTAAACACTGCCGCAGGCCATGCTATTGCATATCCGCTTGGTAGCGAATACCACATCCCGCACGGAGTAACTGTGGCCCTGGTGCAGCCGCATGTGTTCCGTTTTAACGCAGAAGCAACACCGGAGCGGCACGCTGACGTTGCCTTGGCGCTTGGCGTAATGGATGAGACCAACGCACTGGATACGGCGCATGCTGGGGCTGCAAAGCTCACTGAACTGACCATCGACTGCGGCATCAATCCCAACCTTGGCAGCTATGGGATTGAGGTTGAGCGGCTCCCGGCGCTCGCGGTATCGGCAATGAAGGTACAGCGTCTGCTGCGCAACAATCCACGGGACGTCTCGGAAGCAGACTGCTTGGAGATCTACAAACGATGCTTCTCGGATGTGAAGCTTAACTAGCTTTGGCACTGCACGTATAAAGCCATTGGCTCACGCGCGTTCCGATGCGTGCAGATATACATCCCACCCCAGATAGGTGCCGAGCGCTTCTGCGACAGGCGCCGCACAATGGCTTCCGTTCATAGCGGCGTGATGTTCGAAGCCGTTGAGGCAGATGTGCTGCATCAGTTCGCGCAAGCGAGGTATTTTTGCAACTGCACGGGTGCCAAATGTGTTCAGCGGATCATCCGTGAAGTAGCCATCGCCGACATAGGCGCGAAGCTTGCCCGAGACGTCGTCGGTACTGACACGTCCAAACGTCATGGGGCCAGAGGGCGTTCTGCCCTCCAAAGCGCCCACGGTATTTTCTTCCCCAAGCATGGTGCCAAGAATTGGAGCCGTTCCGATGCGGATATCGGGGAGAAAATCTTTGGCCCAGTTTCCGCAGTGGAAGAAGACGCATTTGTCAGGCTCATCGCCGTAATTGTTGTTCCAGTCAACGAGTGCGCTGGGCTTACCACTGCCGAGCTGAAGTGCGTACATACTCACAACTCCAGCAATGTCCACCTCGCAAGCTGAAGGCATCATGTTCTGGGACATCATGCTCATGATGGTGCAGGTGTTCACACCATAGTTCTTCTGCATGGAGCTCCAACACTGAATAGCAGTGGCGGTAAGGCCGAGCGATGACATCCAGTCGTCGATTACCAGTGCGAACTTGGCCATTTTGACCAACGATTCGGCCGGAGCGCTCTGACTATCGGCATAGCTGCAGATCTGATCGACGCGCTGCTTGACCCGAATGTCACTGTCCCCAATACGCGCGGCGGAACCAAACACCTCAGAGAGATCAATCGTATTTACGGATATACCCGAAAGTTCCAACAGTTTTTCGCTGTAACGAGTGGTGTTAAAGGCATTGGGTCGCGCGCCGACCGCACCGATGCGGACCCGCCGCATCCCGCGAACTACGCGGCAGATGGCGAAGAAGTTTTCAAGATCGGCACGAAACCGCGGCGAGTCAATTTTCACAGTGTGCTCGTGCGTGAGTGTGAACTTCAGCCCATATTGGCGGAGGTTGTTGCATACGGAGATCTTGCCGCAATAGGCATCTCGCCGGCGTGCTAAGCCAAATTGGTCGAGATCGTCCGGGCAGGCTTGAACGAGAATGGGGACGTTGAGTTCGGACAGCCTGATGGCGTCGGCGACTCCTTTCTCGTCGCCGAAGTTAGGAAGACATACGAGAACGCCCTCAATCACCTGGCGGTTTGCGTGAAAGAGCTCGCCGCATTTCACCGCGTCCCCCCAGGTCTCCACCGCTCCAAGCTTGGAGTCAGCCGCAGTGAGCCAGATGGGAGTTACATTTGTCTCACGAAAAACGCGTTCCAGGTCCCGTCGCGCTTCAGCAATAAGTGCATCCGGGAAAAAGTCTCTGTTTCCGAGTATTACGCCCAGGGTAATGGCCATTTTCCTCACCTTATCTTTTCGAAGTTTGCGTAGTTATCGGCGTTACTGCGCGTCACGAGATCGCAAGGGATAATCTGGCGCTCGGGCTTGCCGGTCGTTCCAGTTTTCAGGAATGCGTCGGCCTGGTCCACTGCCATCCTGGCAATGACCACAGCTGGCTGCAACGTTGTTGCACGCAGATCGCCGGAGCGAATCGCGGCAATCGCATCGGGGCTTCCGTCAAACCCCGTGATGGCAATTCCTGTGTGCCCCGAAGACTTAACAGCCGCGCTTGCACCCAGCGCCATCGTGTCATTGCCAGCGATAATACCGCGAATGCCCGGGTGGGACTGCAGAATCGTTTCGGTCTTTTGGAAAGCCTCCGCCTGTGACCAGTTCGCTGACTGGGCAGCTACACGTCTGAGGTTGGGACTCTTGTCTAGAACGGCGTGGAAGCCTTCGGTTCGGACTTGCGCGTTGGTGTCGGATTCGCGCCCCAGGAGTTCGGCGTATTCGCCTCCGGACGGGCCCAGCGCTTGCTCGAATTCAGCGGCCACGATCCGAGCGCCTTGCTTATTATCCGCAATGATCTGTGCCTTTGCTACTCCGTCGGCTTCGATTTCGCGGTCGATCAGGAAGCACGGAATCTTATAAGTTGCCGCCCGGCGCACCGCAGCAATGGATGAGTCCGCACCTGCGTTGTCCAGAATGACCGCGGCGGCATTGGATGCGATTGCAGCATCAATCAGATTGTCCTGACGGTAAGCATCATCTTCATGAGCATCTATGCGGACACGATATCCGAGAGAAGTTGCACGGGCGGCCGCGGCATCGGCCTCGGCCTTAAAGAACGGATTGTCACGCGAAGGCACCAGGATCACGATGAGCGGCTTGGACATCTCTGCGCGGTGGCAGCCGATGCATCCGAACACAACTGATATCAGTGTGGCGACACAGACGATACGTATTCCTCGCCAAATCATGAACTCGAAGCCTCAGTGGCGCTCCGTACGAGAAGGGGCAGAAAGCGAGCCTGCAGTCGGGACTGAAGCTGATCGACAGCGACTGCAAAGATAATGACAGACCCTTTGATAACCATCTGCCAAAACTCCGAGACACCCAGCATTACAAGCCCGTCGGATAAAACCCCGATTACGCAGGCCCCGATTAGCGAGCCACCGATGGAGCCGCGTCCGCCCATAAGTGAGGTCCCACCAAGCACAACCGCCGCAATCGCATTCAATTCGAAGCTCTCACCAGTGGCGGGATGGGCAGCCTCCAATTGCGACGCGATGATGAGACCGACCAGCGATGCACACAGTCCGGATGCAACATACGTGAAAAGCTTTACGCGAGAAACGCGAATGCCAACCAGCCGAGCGGCCCGCTCATTGCCCCCGACCGCGTAAACCTGTCTGCCCAGCGGCGTCTTCAGAGAAATGAAAACAGCCAGTGCAAAGAGGACAAGCATAATCCACACCGGTACCGGAAGACCGAGAAGAAAGGCCTGTCCAAGCAGCGGGAAGCCCGTATTTCCTCTCGACACCTGACCGGCGAGATTTGGAAACGTCTTTCCGTCGGAAATCAGCAGAGCTGCACCTCTCGCCACATACAAGGTGCCTAAGGTAGCGATGAACGGTGCGACTCCGGCCTTGGTGACCAACCAGCCATTGATATATCCCACCGCCATACAAGCGGCCATCGCAATTAATACTCCCACGATTACCGGCGGAAAATGCGTAGTTCCACCGAGCGTGATCCCCCGTGTGAGGATTGCGCCTATAACCATGCCGCTCAATCCAGCGAGTGAGCCGACCGAGAGATCTATACCTCCGGTAAGAACAACGAAGGTCATTCCGATGGCCAGAATCGCCGAAATAGCTACATGTTTTGTGAGAATTGCAAAATTATTGGCCGTTAGGAAGGACGGAGCCAACGCGGAGAACAGTGCGATCAACATGATCAGCACGAAGACTGCGCGACCGCGGAGCAGTAGCAGGATCGCCCGCACGGCAGGCCGACTAGTCGCCATTGATCTGCGCGGCAAGGTTGCTGTGGAACTCATACGAAAACGGCTCCGGGAGCAGGGGTGGGAAGAGCAGTTACTGTCGGACTCGCCGCCGCGAATAAGGCCTCATCGGAGAGTTGTGAGCGCATGAACTCGGCAGCGATTCGTCCCTGACGCATGACAAGAACGCGGTCCGCCAACACCTGTGTCTCTTCAATCTCTGAGGATGTGAAGACAACTCCGATACCTTGAGCCGCAAGCTTACGAAGGATGGCATATATTTCCGCTTTGGCCCCGACATCAACGCCACGCGTTGGCTCGTCGAGCAGGAGAAGCGCCGGCGAGCGCATCAGGCAGCGAGCGATCAATACCTTTTGTTGGTTTCCGCCGGAGAGTGAGGTTATTGGCAGTTCCAGATCCACGGCGGAAATCGAGAGTTCGGCGACAAGACACCGCGCCTCTCGTAGGTCGGAGTCTTTATCCAGTACGGCCCCTTTGCAAGCGCCAATAGTGATGTTCTCCCGGATTGAGAGGTCCGCGATAATCCCATCGCGTTGGCGATCCTCCGGGACCAGCAGGATCCCGGCTTTCACTGCATCGGCAACACTGTTGCCCCGAAGTTCGCCATCGTTCAGGCGTGTCGTACCTGCGGTTCGAGGCCTTAAGCCCGCGATTGTCTCCAGCAACTCCGTTCGACCCGATCCAAGCAGGCCGTAAATTCCGACTATCTCGCCCTTGCAAACGGTGAAGCTGACGTCCTTGATCGTGCTCTGACCGCCGTTGTCGGCAAGCGAGCGTCCCAGCGACAGCCCGTTCGCTTGGAATATGCATGAGCCTCGAGCTTCAATACACGGCGATGAGCGAGTCTCGAGAATGTCACGTCCGGACATGCGTTCGACAATCCATTGCCGGTTAACGTCAGACCGCGGTGCTTCGCCGACGATGCGTCCAGAACGGAGGACAGTAAAGTGATCTCCCAGGTGCAGAAGCTCGTTTAGCCGATGCGAGATGTAGATGATCGTGACGCCCTCGCGCTTTAACTCGTCAATCACCTGAAACAGCGAATCAGTTTCGGCCGTGGACAGAGCTGAGCTTGGCTCATCGAGGATCAAAATTCTTGCTCCCTGATCTAGCGCTCGCGCCACTTCGACAATCTGACGGGAGCCTAATGGAAGATTCGCCGCCAGGTTGCGGACTGGAATCGGCCTGCGAAGACGATTCAGCGCATGAGCGGAACGACGCTCCTCTGCGGCGCGGTCCACCACGACTGCGCCCTTGGTTACCTCACGTCCAGCAAAAACATTCTCCGCGATATCCATGTTCGAGAGAATGGAGAGTTCCTGGTGGACGATGGCGATGCCATGGCGGTTTGCATCGCGCGGAGAGCGGATTGCGACTGGCGCTCCGTCGAGCAGGAGTTCACCTTCGTCCGGCAACTCCACGCCGGCAAGAATACGCATCAGAGTGGACTTACCCGCGCCATTCTCTCCGATGAGAACGTTAACCTTACCTCGATATGCTCGGAAGCGAATAGCGTCCAGCGCCAGGGTACCTGGATAACGCTTCGTGATGCCTATCGCGTCCAGTACGGGATTGTTGGCAGCAAAACTCATGCGCAGGCCCCCGGCGAAGTTCTGATGGAGCCGACGGCTTTCTGCCAACCCCTATAGAGCCGGTTACGACTTGCTTGCTCCATATGCGGCCCAAAATGATCCGCGACGGCGGCCAAACCTTCCAAATCGGACAACGCCCGCCACCAGCCGAGCTCCATACCTGCCAGCCATGCAGCACCGATCGCCGAAAGCTCCTCGTTTCCGGATCGCAGTACGGGACGGCCGAGGATATTCGCCTGAAACTGCATGAGTGAACTGTTACGAGTTGCGCCACCATCCGCGCGAAGTTCCGTAAACACCAAGGCAGCTTCTTGTTCCATTGCGAAGAATACGTCCGCAACCTGGTACGCCACCGCTTCCAGTGCTGCCCGTGCGAGATGCGCGCCAGTATGGGAACGGGAAAGGCCGCATATAGCACCACGTGCGTCGGCGTCCCAGTGCGGAGCGCCG